>Ga0222677_1000203_pt1 | contig 28902 bp, 28 predicted proteins | sample AntAcemetagen935_FD_179846 | JGI IMG/M metagenome (GOLD analysis project Ga0222677, IMG submission 179846) | Saline water microbial communities from Ace Lake, Antarctica - #935 | ecosystem: Environmental > Aquatic > Non-marine Saline and Alkaline > Saline | place: Antarctica: Ace Lake... | reverse complement strand
GGGGATAGGTTAAGAAAGGAGGACACAGTCATGATGATCACACACCATTCAATGAACCTGAGGTCAAATCTCTCTCAAATATTAAACATAAGTGTATGGGGGTTTGTTATCGTTGTATCCTCGTTTATCTTCCTCTATGCCGGTCGCTGGATTGATGCCCAGCTTAATACTGAACCCAGTTTCATGTTAGGTCTTTTCATACTGGCTATATTCCTGTGTATCTGGAGACTCTACGGAGAAGCGCGCATCTATATGAAAAAAGAATAGGAAGAATTTCCTTCCTTATATAATCTGTAAGAAAAATCCCCCGTCTTATGCAAAGACGGGGGATTTTTTGTCTATGTGGAAGGATTTTCTATCCGGCATTCAAATAAAAAATGTACTTGCATGTAACCTGTTCTGTACAATACAATGATCAGGGAACGATAAAGATTTGGCTTCCACTCTTTTAAACAGAAGGGAAGGTGCGATGTCAGTTATAGGGGATAATATAAGGGAAATAAGGGAAAATATTGCCGAGGCGGCCCTGAGGTCGGGGAGGGAACCTTCCGAGGTCAGGCTGATGGCCGTGACCAAGACGGTGGATGATGACAGGATACTGGAGGCTATAGAGGCAGGGGTGGATATAATGGGTGAGAATTATATCCAGGAGGCAAAGAGAAAGATCGAGATGATGGATGTGGATGTGAAGTGGCACATGATCGGCCACCTGCAGTCCAATAAGGCGAAATACGCGGTCAGACTTTTTGATATGATCCACTCCGTCGACCGGATGAAACTGGCTATGGAGCTTGACAGACGATCTGCGACAGCAGGGCGTGTGACAGATATTCTTATCGAGGTAAATGTCAGCGGCGAAGAGAGCAAGAATGGTATTTCTGCGAATGAAGCTCCGGATCTGATCAGTCAAATCTCGTTGCTTGACAATCTTTCTATCCGGGGACTTATGACGATGCCACCATGGTTTGATGACCCCGAAGATGCCAGGCCTTTTTTTGTAGCCCTCCGGGAACTGAGGGATAAGATTATCGCGGAGGATATAAAAGGCATTGAGATGCGCGAGCTTTCAATGGGGATGTCGGGTGATTACCGGGTTGCCGTGGAGGAGGGTGCAACCATAGTAAGAATAGGAACTGCCATATTCGGTGCACGGGTGTAGCAGTGGGATTGTTTTAATCGTCTTCAGGCTCCTGACCTTTGTATATAAATCTTTCAAGCAGTCTGTGATAAGGTGTCCAGCTTGATTCATCTCCGGAGTTGCTTATAAATTCTCCGAATGCGTTCATTTTTGCGTCGAGGTCATCTATAAAGTTTACAATGAGGGCTTCTATCGTCTTGGGTCGTTTCGGAGATCCATATTCCAGTGTTCCATGGTGACTGAGAAGTATGTGCCGAAGCTCAAGCGCGAGCTGTTTCGGAAACCCTGCGATCTCGGGAATTTTCGCGTCCACGAGTTCCACGGCCATGACGATGTGTCCTATAAGCCGTCCTTCATCAGTATAGTTCATGGAGCCTTTGAACGAAAGTTCGTAAATCTTTCCAATGTCATGCAGGATCCCGCCCGTTATAATAAGATCTCTGTTCGCTTGCTTATAATGGTTTGCCGTCAGATCGATCATCTGTGTCACGGACAGGGTATGCTCAAGGAGACCGCCTATATAAGCGTGGTGAAAACCTTTCGCGGCCGGCGCCTTTTGAAAAGAATCGGCTATCTCTTCATCGCTGAATATAAGCTCCAGCAGGGCCTTCAGGTGCGGGTTGCCTATTGTGCTTATGATGTTCATGAGAGACTCAAACATTTCTGAGCTGTCTGATTTGGATGACGGCAGGTAATCCGCAGGGCTGATTGCCGGATCATCTACGACGGCAATCTTTGAAATGGAGAGCTGCACCACATTTCTAAAGCTCACCGCGTAAGACTGTATCCGGATTACATCCCCTGTCTGGAATATGTTGTTCATCTCGGTTGCCCTGTCCCATACCCTTCCATCTACTTCGCCTGTCGTATCTCTGAGCTTCAGATTCAGATATGGGTTTCCCTTCTGGGATATAGCCAGATTTTTTTCCATAACGAGAAATATATCGCTGACCCTGTCTCCTGCGCGTATGTCTTTTACGTAAATATCTTTTGTGTTCAAAATGTTACCCGCCTTTCATTGGAGTATATCTTAAACGATCCCTTCCTTACATGGCCTATGAGGGTTATGCCAGCGTTTTTTAAGATGCTTACGGCCTCGGAAGTTGGAACTGAATGGGAAATAACGATCGGGATGCCCATTGTCCAGATCTTTTCCGCAATTTCCGAGGAGACTCTTCCCGTCTTGACTATAATCTTGTCGGAACAATCAATGGCATTTATCAGGGTATATCCTCCGAGCATGTCGATGGTGTTGTGCCTTCCAATATCGTCTCTTGAAACAATTATACCCTCTGTATCTGCAAGGGCTGAGCAGTGAGTGCCGTGCGTCATCCTGTGGAGTTCTGATGATGACAGCAGGTGTTCCACGAATTCCAAAACCTTTTTTGCGGTTATGAAGATATTGGAAGTGATACTTTCTTTGTGCTTATCCGATCCCGCCTCCCTTGCGCCGCTGGACATGACGAATATCCCCGAAGGACCTGGCTTTGGGATGACCCCATTTCTCGTAGTAACATCGACCCTCGATCTTTCGACGGATGTCGTTATCTTTCCAATATCTTCTCGAACCCTGATAACGCCGGCAGACCGGAGAAATCCAGCAGCAAGTTCTTCAAGGTGGATTCCTGTGCAGGCAATGGTTGCGACCCTCCGGTCGTTCAGGAATATTTCTACAGGCTCTTCTCTTATAACAGATTCGGAAATCAGGGAAGCCTTTTCATCGCTGTAAAACTTTACATCAATTTTTTTCGTAGGTGCCTTCAATTCCCTTCCTCTCTTAGTATCCGGTGATCTTTTACCCGGATGGTCAGTTTCGTTTTATCAAAAAATTCCATCAGTGGAATTATAAACTTGCGCGACAGGCCTGTCATCTCCTTGAAACTGGCTGGTGATGCCTCACCGTCTCTGACGAGAAGTTCCCTATAATCTTTTTTCAGCCTGTCGATGGACTCTCTGTAAAAGTATAGATCTTCATTGATCTTGACAAGAGTTTTTGTATTGATCATGACAGTTAGGAGATTGGTTACGATGTTCCTTTCCTTTGGAAATTTTTCCATGATTTCTTTTTTTGAGGGAGGAGTAAGTCCGGAAATGCGATAAATACCGGCAATCTCTTCCCTGAGTCGCATTTCTTCGTCTTTCAGGTTGACTCTGTGTCCTTCGATCCGGACATTCTCCTTTTCCGCGACTATCTTTCCGTCCACTTCCAGGTCTCTGACAGCTTTGTTAAACAGTCTGGGATTGATGTAGTCCCCGAGAGTTATTCTCAGTTCCTCCCTGGAAAGCCCTTCCTTCAATGGATGCTTTTTGTGATATGCCTCTATCTCAGACATTACCCTGTCCTGAAAATCCCTGTATACTCTGGGAGAGAAAACCCTGTGTTCATCCCGGTCCAGTAGCAGGGCAGTCTTCTTCGACAGCATGTTTTCAAGAATCTTTTTCTGCTCGCCGGGCGAAAGTCCTGTCCTTATCGAAAGGCTCCGGCTGAGAATGCCGTCAAGTCCGGCTCTTTCCAGTATTATATCTGTTTTGTCTTCACCTGTCCCCCGGTTGAGTCTTTTTTCTTCGCCCGCTATTGTGTGTTTCCTGCGTTTCTTTGCAAGGGGATCTATTATCTCACCACCTCCCACAGTGGTGATTGGAGAATAACTTCTTATAACAAACCTGTCTCCCGACATGGCCACCACAGGAGTTTTAGGGATTACCTGCGCGTAAGTTTCTTCTCCGGGCTCGATTTCCTTCCTGTCCGGTAGTATGATCCTCGAAATCGTTTCGCTGGTCCCGGTATGGAATCTGACAAGAGCCCTGTTCTTCAGTTTTTTCCCGGCTCCGGCAAGATATTTCATATGAATATCCAGGCGGCTTGATGCCTCAAATGTGGAAGCGCGAGTGAGAACATATCCTCTCTCTATTGTTGTCCTGTCGATTCCCTGAAGGTTGATGGCGGTTCTCTGGCCGGCCTCCGCCATCTGGAATGTTTCGTTATGAATCTGTATGCCTCTTATCTTTGCCTTTGCCCCGGAAGGCATGATTTCCACCGTATCACCGACCTTTATTCTTCCGGATGCCAGTGTCCCGGTCACCACAGTGCCGAAGCCCTTCATGGTAAATACCCTGTCTACCGGCAGTCTGAAGAGCCCGGAATCTGTTCGTTCATCCAGTGTGGAAATGATTTCGCCAAGCGCCGCAAGAAAATCCGGGAGGCCAGTGCCCGTGATCGATGACAACGGGATTATCGGTGAGGCTTCCAGGAAGCTTCCCTTCAGGAAATCTCTGATATCTTCCTGTACAAGGGCCAGCCAGTCTCCATCCACCATATCTGCTTTTGTGAGGGCTACAAGTCCCCTGTTTATGCCGAGAAGCTCACATATTTCTAGATGTTCCCGCGTCTGCAGCATTACACCTTCGTCCGCCGCGATCACCATGGTAACAAGATCTATTCCCCCGGCACCGGCGACCATATTCTTCACGAATTTTTCATGACCCGGGACATCTACTATCCCGATCTTCTGTCCGTTCGGGAAAATAAGAGGGGCAAATCCAAGCTCAATAGTAATCCCGCGTTTTTTTTCCTCTTTCAGTCTGTCGGTGTCTATGCCGGTGAGTGCTTTTACGAGCGCGGTTTTCCCATGATCGACATGTCCAGCTGTGCCTAAGATAATATGTTTCATGCTTCTCGTCCGGCGTCCATCGTTATTGAGTGCATTTCCTTCTGTACTTTTCGGGGCAATAGCAGAAACTCATGGTTTATACAAGTGGATTGTCTTTCGGGTTTTGTAATATCATTTCGGTTATGTTATAGAAGTTCCTTCGTTATGAGAATATTAGGCCTTGATTACGGAGAAAAGAGAATAGGGGTAGCAATCTGCGATGAGTTGGGCATGACTGCCAGGGGCATTGCCACTATTGCCAGAAAATACTGGAAGAAGGACATTGAACAGATAGCAGGGCTTGTAAGGGAATATAGTGCCCGGAAAATAGTCATAGGATATCCTGTCAGGCTGGATGGCACGGAGGGTATCCAGTGCGAGAAGGTGAACATGTTTGTGGATGCCCTTAAGAAGGGCATCTCCGTGCCTGTTGAGAAATGGAATGAAGCCCTTTCTACGAAAGAGGCGGAGGGCCTGCTCAGAGAGGCGGATATAAATCGCAGAAAGAGGAGAGGGGTTGTTGACAAGCTTGCGGCCGCCATTATTCTCCAGGATTACCTGGATCATAATCCATGACTCGAAAAAAACTTTTTACGAGTGCATCAAACTCAAAACCAGAAACCATGAGGATAAAGATGAACACTGTACGATGGATTAAAATAGTTGCCGTTGTATGTCTAACCGTTACGTCTTTATTGTGTATGATTTTCTCTAATTATGCCGGCAGCCCGATAGATTTTAAATACAGGGAGGTTACGGTAGAGATACCTCGGGGCAGCACTTTCTCCGCGACTGTTGGCATATTGGAAGGAGCAGAACTGATCAGGCATAAAAGAGAGTTTTATCTCCTGGCACTTTTAATGGACGCGCCGGAGCATATCAGGCCGGGTGAATATGATTTAAGCAGCTCCATGACCCCTGCGGCAGTATTAGACAAATTGGTGATGGGCAAGGTCAAGGGGTATTTTGTTTTTATACCGGAGGGTTTTACTCTGCGTCAGATAGCCTCCCGTCTGGAGGATGAGGGCCTTGCCAACAGAGAAAAGTTTATCGGGCTCGCATTGGACAGTAGTCTGTTATCAGCCCTTGGTATAAAGGGGAAAAGCGCTGAAGGCTATCTTTTCCCCGATACCTATAGATTCGATAAATCAATGGGAGAAGAGGGCATCATAAGATTTATGGTGAAGCAGTTCGGGAAGGGGATAACGCCTGATATGCTGGAAAGGGCAGATGAAATTCACCTTACGCCGGATGAGGTTGTGACACTTGCCTCCATTATTGAAAAAGAGGGAGGCCCGAAGGAGGAAAGGTCCTTGATATCGGCAGTTTTCCATAACAGATTAAAGAAGGGTATGAGGTTGCAGAGCGATCCGACAGTTATTTACGATATCAAAGACTTTGACGGAAACCTCAGGAGGAGTGACCTCAGGAAAAAGACGCCCTACAACACTTACAGGATAAAGGGATTGCCCCCCGGGCCTATCTGTAATCCCGGTATGGAGGCGATTAAAGCCGCCCTCTATCCGGCGCCTGTGGATTTTCTATATTTTGTATCAAAAAACAATGGTTCCCACCAATTCTCATCCAATCTTAAAGATCACAACGCAGCAGTCCTAACATATCAAATTAAAAGAAGAAAATAGCGGGTTTTTTTTCTTGACAAAACCACCAAGTGTCTTTATAGTTCAATCAAGTGGAGCAAAGTGGATAATTGTGGGGGGATATTGTCAATGTCTGTGTTCAGGGGAAGATACTATCACACCATCGATGAAAAGGGGAGGATCATGTTTCCCGCCAGGCTGTGCCAGGTTTTCACCGAGAAGTACGACGAGCGGATGGTGATAACAAACTGGGATGGCTGCCTCCTGGTTTTTCCCTACAATGAGTGGATTGCTATAGAGGAGAAGGTGTTCCAGCAGTCCATAATAAGAAAAGAAGTGCGTGCATTTCAGCGTCTTTTTATGTCGGGCGCTGTTGACTGTTCTTTCAACGCTCAGCGAAGAGTACTTATACCGCCTCCTCTCAGAAAATACGCGAAGCTTGAGAAAGAGATCGTTATTGCTGGCATGGGGCGGAGTATAGAAATCTGGAACAGGGAGATGTTTGAGAAAGAGCTCGACAGCTCCAGCCAGAATATTGAGGCCTTCAGCGATTATATGGCTGATCTGGGGATATGACAAAGTCATCCTTTCATGAACCGGTTATGCTCAGAGAAGCAGTGGATTCACTGGGCTGCATGCCGGGAGGAACATATTTTGACGGGACTCTGGGCGGTGGGGGACACGCGTATGAAATTCTTGCAAGAACGTCCCCGGATGGAATCCTTGTCGGTGTTGATCGTGACAGGGATGCTCTTTCCGAAGCTGAACGCAGGCTTAATGTCTTTAAGGGCCGGGCGTCCCTTGTAAAAGGGAATTTTGCCGACATCAGAAATATATTATCGGGACTGGGTATTGAAAGGGTAAATGGAATCCTGCTGGATCTGGGGGTTTCATCCCACCAGTTCGATACAGCTGACAGGGGGTTTGTTTTTTCTCTCGAGGCGCCGCTTGACATGCGAATGGATCAGGAAGATGACTTGACGGCGTTCGATATAGTGAATGGTTTCTCGGAAGAGAAACTGAAAAAGATCATAAAAGATTATGGTGAAGAGATGATGCCCGGAAGGATTGTAAGAGCAATTTCGGAAAGGCGGAGGCTGTCTCCCATAAGAATGACGGGCGAACTTGCCGCGATTATTGCCGGTGCTCTGCCCGGCCATCTAAAGAAAAAGAGGATACATCCTGCCACAAAGACCTTTCAGGCCCTCCGAATTGCCGTCAATAACGAACTGGTAAATCTTCATAACGCAATAGAAAGCGGAATTGACATGCTGGAGAAAGAGGGCAGGTTTTCCATAATATCATTTCATTCACTTGAAGACAGAATGGTAAAGACGCTGTTTCGTTCCTGGGAGAAGGGGTGCATCTGTCCTCCGGACTTCCCGGTTTGTTGTTGTAACAGAAAAAGCAAGCTGAAAATGCTGACCAGGAAGGCTGTTATGCCGGGAAAGGCCGAAATAACGTTCAATCCGAGGGCAAGAAGCGCAAGATTGAGAACGGCCATAAGGATCTGAAAATGCTGGCGGCTAATAAAAAAAAAGAGGGTTTGAAACTTTTTCGCCTCATCGTTATAGCACTTATGTTTATGGCTATCACGCTTGTCTATGTGTGGTTTCGAATAAGTATTACAAAGATCGATTATCAGATAGCCGAAGAAATTCACTGCAGAGATGGCCTTTTGGAAGAAAACAGAAAATTGAAGGTTGAGGTCGCCACGTTGAAATCTCCGCGCAGGATAGAATCCATTGCCAGGACTAAACTCGGGATGCGCTATCCGGAAAGGGATCAGGTGATTTTCTTAAAATGACTGCAAAATCAGGGAAATGGCTGAGATTCAGAGTGGTGTCGATATTGCTTTTTTTTCTTGTGCTGTACGTAGCGCTGGTGTCGAGAGCGTTTCAACTTCAGGTTGTCTCCGGAGAAACGCTGGGGAAGCTTGCCGACAGGCAGCACAAAGCGAGCCTGACACTGTATCCGGAAAGAAGATTCATATTTGATAGAAACGGGCAGAAACTCGCGGCTACCATAATGGCGGATTCCGTTTACGTGGATCCTTCGAATGTCGAGGATCGCACGAAAGTCTCGTCGAACCTTTCCTCCATATTAGGTGTAAAAAGACAAAAGATTACAGGGGCACTTTCAAACCAGGGGAGTTTTCGCTGGATTGCCCGGCAGATTTCTCCGGTCAGGACGGAGCGGATACGTACCTTGAAGTTGAAGGGCGTTCATCTGGTGCAGGAACCCAGGAGATTTTATCCTCACAGAGAACTGGCCTGTCATCTTCTCGGATTTGCCGGACTGGATTCGACCGGTCTGGATGGCCTGGAATCGAAATACGATGAATATCTGAAGGGTGTTCCAAAAAAGGTGGTGTGGGGCAGAGATGCCAGGGGACGCAAAATCTATTTGAGTGATGATTCGGGCAGTGCAGTGGATGACAGAAGTTGCAGTCTTTTCCTGACTATCGACAGTAAGATTCAATATATCGTTGAATCTCAGTTGAAGAAGGCCATTGAAGATACCGGCGCGAAGGGGGGAACCGTTATCGTTATGGATCCCGGGACAGGGGAGGTGCTGGCAATGGCCAATGAACCCCTGTTCAATCCTAATGAATTTTCCATATATCCCGCAGATGCCAGGAGAAACAGGGCAGTTACCGATTGTTTTGATCCCGGTTCCGTTTTCAAACCCTTTGTGGCCGCTGCCGCTCTTGAGGAAGGCCTTGTCACGGAAACGGATATATTTGACTGTGAAAACGGGTCTTACACAGTGGGTAACAGGGTTATCCATGATGCACAGAACGAAAAATTTCAGGAACTTAACTTGCCGGATATTATCAAACATTCCAGCAATATAGGTTCTGTTAAAATAGCGGAAAAACTTGGAAAGGAAAAATTCTACCATTATATTACGATGTTTGGGTTCGGTTCAAAGACGGGGATTGATCTTCCAGGTGAATCAAGGGGTATCCTGAGAAATTCGAAAGACTGGACTGATGTTGATTTCGCGACAATAGCCTTTGGCCAGGGCGTTTCAGTTACTGCCATACAATTAGTTACAGCGATGTCCGCCATAGCAAACGATGGCGTACTGATGAAACCGCATGTCGTTCGCTGTATGGTGGATAAAAAAGGCAGCGTGGTTAAGGAAATTGAACCTGTAGCGGTAAGACGGGTTATATCTCCTGAGACATCACACAGGATTACATCCATCCTTACCGATGTGGTGGAGGAGGGAACAGGGGGGAATGCCCGCATAGTCAATCTTTCTGTGGCTGGCAAGACCGGAACATCCCAGAAGTTCGATTTCGATCTGGGACGTTACTCGGCCAAAAAAGTGGAGGCCTCTTTCATCGGGTTTTTCCCTGCTGAAGATCCCCAGATGGTAATCCTTGTCATGCTGGATGAACCGAAGATTCACAGGTGGGGTGGAGCTGCTGCCGCGCCGGTTTTCAAGGAGGTTTCTGAACAGATATTGAGATGCTTCAATAATAGTATGGAACTGCGGGAGGTTGCCGCTAACGAAAACAATGAAGGGGTAAGGATAATTCAGGCTTCGACTGATAGGGAAACAATCTATCATGATACGAAGGTGGATGAATCGATTATCCCCGATTTTGAGGGCATGTCGATGAGGGAAGTTTTAAAGATTTCTCAAAACAGGGGAATAGATATAAGGATCGCGGGGAGTGGCTGGGCTGTGAGTCAGAATCCGGCCCCGGGTGTCCGGATAGAGGAAAATCTGCCCTGTTACGTTCTGTTTGACCAGGGGGTCTGAGAAGAGGAGAGGGATGCGCGGCATGAAACTCTTACGTCTGCTGAATGGAATAGATGTTCTGGAGGTATCGGGAGATATTTCCGGAGATGCTGCTGATATTTGCTACGACTCCAGAAAATGTAGAGAAGGGTCCGTTTTTGTTGCGATGGCCGGTGCGGAGTTCAACGGCCATGATTTCGTGCGCGATGCGGTGAAAAGGGGAGCGAAATATATTGTACATGATGAAGAAAAGATTTCCACTGAAACGGGCGTAGTCTCCATAGGGGTGAAAGACAGCCGTCTGGCACTGAGCGGGCTGGCGAAAAACTTTTATGATAATCCCTCCCGCAATTTCTGTCTGATAGGTGTCACCGGAACAAATGGAAAGACGACGGTGGCCTATTTTCTGGAGTCTATTTTAAAATCTGCCGGGTTTTCCGTCGGAGTTACAGGGACGGTAAATTACAGATATGGGGGCAATATATTTCCTGCTTTGCACACAACGCCCGAGTCACTCGATTTGCAAAGAATGCTGAGAGAGATGGTCGACACGGGAGTAACGCACGTTGTGATGGAGGTTTCGTCTCACGCGATCGACCTGAAAAGGGTCTATGGGTGTGAGTATGATATCGGTATATTTACGAATCTTTCCCCGGAGCATCTCGATTATCATCACACTATGGAAGAATATTTTCTGGTGAAGGAAAGGTTCTTTACCGATGTGCTCGGTGGGCGCGTAGCAGTTGTTAACTGTGATGATCCGTGGGGCGTAAGACTCCTTGACGAGATAAAAACGCCGTCAGTTACATTCGGTGTAGAGGGATTGTGCGATATCTCATCCACTGATGTTGCTCTTTCCATGGGTGGAATAAATGCGAATATAAAAGGTCCTGATGGTGAATTCCCTGTATCTTCCGCCATGGTCGGAAAATTCAATCTCTACAATATCCTCGCGGCGGCAGCGACGGCTATGTCGCTCGGGATACAGGAGGAATATATCCGGTCCGGTATAGAGGCTCTGGAGATAGTTCCGGGTCGTCTGGAAAGAGTGAGTAAACCTGGAGAACCCGCGGTATTTGTGGACTATGCTCATACCGGAGACGCCCTGGAAAAGGTGCTCGAAAATCTGTCTGATTTTAAGGAGGGCAGGATCATAACGGTTTTCGGGTGCGGAGGAGACAGAGATCGTACGAAGAGGCCTGTTATGGGGAAAATCGCGACAACACTGAGTGATCTGGTCGTAGTTACTTCAGATAATCCGAGGACGGAAGACCCCTCAAAAATCATGAATGAAATAGAAGAGGGGATTGACACTGATTTAAGCAGATACTCTTCTGAGGATATCATCAATGGCTTAAATGAAAAAGGATATATGGTTATTGCTGATCGGCGAACTGCTATAGATCTTGCCGTATCTATTGCCGGCAATGCGGATATCGTACTGGTAGCCGGGAAGGGGCATGAGGATTATCAAATCCTGGGAACCAGAAAGTTTCCTTTTGATGACAGGGCAGTTGTCAGAAAGGCCCTTTCCGGTCGCAGGTTGGGAGGTGGGCGTTGAAAGACACAAAATCTCCTGTATTGAAAGTGGAAGAGATAATAGCGGCAACGGAAGGAACGCTTGTCGGGGGGAATCCTGACTGTGTATTCGAAGGATTGTCTACGAATTCAAGAGATGTGATCAAGGGCAACCTCTTTATTCCTCTCACGGGGGAGAGATTTGACGGACATGATTTTATCTCAGATGCGGTAAGAAACGGCGCATCCGGTCTGCTCGTTCGAAGAGGGAAGAAAGAGGTAACCAGAAAAGTCCCCGATAATATTTCCGTGGTTCTCGTTGACGATACCCTGCACGCGCTGGGCGATATAGCCAGTTTATGGAGAAACAAGTTTACAATTCCTGTTGTGGCGGTAACGGGAAGCTCCGGGAAGACGACGACGAAAGAGATGATAGCCACGGTGGCGGGGCTCTCCGGGAATGTCTTAAAGAGCAGGGGGAATTATAACAATCTTGTGGGACTTCCTCTCAGCCTGCTTGAGCTGAACCTGGGACATGAAATGGCTATTATTGAGATGGGAACCAGCAGGAGGGGAGAGATAGAGAGGCTTACAGCCATTGCCGAACCAGATATCGGCGTTATTACTAATATAGGACCAGCCCATCTGGAGGGGTTCGGATCTGTAGATGTAGTCATGGAAGAAAAGGGAGATCTCTTTTTCAATATGAAAGATAACGGCGTGGCGGTTATCAACAGAGACGATGGATTTTCAAGGATACTGGCAGACCGGTGGATGGGAAGAAACATCAGTTTTGGTATCGATGAAAATGCGTTTGTCCGTGCTGAACGCATTTTTATGAGGGGTGAACGGGGAGTCAGTTTTACGCTGGAGATAGGGGGAACAGGCAAGGGTATCGATATGACCATCGTCGGCAGACATAATATATACAATGCCCTGGCCTGTGCGGCAGCCTGCCAGGCCATGGATATTGGATACGATCTGATTTGTGAAGGGTTGTCGGCCTTCAGACAGATACAGGGCCGTATGGATGTTCACAGGCTGAAGAGTGGTGGCATTATTATTGATGACACCTACAATGCCAATCCCGCCTCGGCAATGGAAGCCCTCAAGGCATTGAGCGATTTAAAGGGAAGCAATGAAAGCATTGTTATCTTCGGAGATATGCTCGAACTGGGGAAAGAAGCTGAAAGGCTGCATGAAAAGATTGGAAAGGCTATTGCTGATACCGGTGCAGGAAACATATTTCTTAAGGGAGGTTTTTCGGGAGCTGTGGCGAGGGGCGCTATAGAAGGAGGACTCAGGGAAGACCATATATATTTTGCCGAAACGCCGGATAGAATAATGGAAACACTCCGTTTGTTGCTGCGCGAAGGAGACTGGATACTGGTAAAAGGATCGAGAGGCATGAAAATGGAGGAATTTGTCCAGGCAATAATAGAGGAGTTCGATTAGGGATGCATATATGAATAAATAGCTATATCTTACAGCATCTTGAGAGCTTGACTAGGGGGGGGGGAATTATAAGTGATTTATCATTTCTTACATTCATTCAGCGACATATATTCATGGCTTAATGTATTTCGCTATATAACCTTCAGGACGATATACGCCACGATAACCGCTCTGACCATCTGTTTTATTCTTGGTCCGTGGGTGATTAAGAAACTCCGATTTCTCGGCATAGAACAGCCTATACGCGCTGGCGGTCCCGACTCCCATCTTTCAAAAGAGGGTACACCCACGATGGGAGGCACCCTCATTATTTTTTCTGCTGTCGTGTCAACCCTTCTCTGGGCAAAACTCAGCGTTAATTATATCTGGATTGTCCTCATGGTGATGGTGGGATTCGGTCTTATCGGATTCTGGGATGATTACCGGAAGTTGTCAAACAAAAGCAGCAAAGGCGTCCCGGGAACAGTCAGACTCGCCGCGGAGATTATGATAGCGCTTTTTGTGAGTATTGTCCTGTACCTGAGCCCGGATTTCAGTTCAAATCTCACAGTGCCTTTTTTTAAGACCATTCTTCCTGATCTTGGCTGGGGTTATGTAATCCTTTCCACATTTGTTATTGTAGGAGCGGCAAACGCGGTAAATCTTACGGATGGTCTGGACGGTCTTGCAATAAGTCCGGCGACGATATGCTTCGCGACCTATCTTCTTTTCGCCTATTTTGCCGGGAATATAAAGTTGTCCTCGTATCTCCAGATTCCATACGTGGCGGGAGTGGGAGAACTTGCGGTCTTTTGCGGGGCGATGGTCGGGGCCGGAATCGGTTTTCTCTGGTACAATACCTATCCAGCTCAAATTTTCATGGGAGATGTGGGCTCACTCTCTCTGGGAGGTGTTCTGGGTACTATAGCCGTTCTCACAAAGCAGGAGATACTCCTTGCGATAGTAGGAGGCATATTTGTAGTTGAAACCATTTCAGTCATTTTTCAGGTAGGCTGGTTCAAGATGTCCAGCGGAGAACGTATGTTCAGGATGGCGCCTATACATCATCATTTTGAATTAAAGGGATGGGCGGAACCCAAGGTCATTGTGCGTTTCTGGATCATTTCCATTATCCTTGCGCTTATCGCCATAAGTACGTTGAAACTGAGGTAATGGGAGCAGTTCTGATTGGTGAATGTTTATGAATTTGAGTGGAAAGAGAGTTCTGGTAATCGGGCTGGGCAGAACGGGTGTGGCGACGGCTGAATTCCTGCTTGATAAGGGAGCCAGTGTTATGATTGCCGATGAAAAACCTGTTTCTGAGCTTGGGAATACCGTTGAAGTCTTTACGGGGCAGGCGGATGTAGAATTGGGTATCAGGCAGGATGATACGACAGTTCTTTCACGAACGGATATGATTGTACCTTCACCGGGCGTTCCACCATTCAACTGTCTGCTCGCGGAGGGTTTGAGGATGGGAATCCCAATCCTGAGCGAGCTGGAACTTGCCTCCGGGTATTTGAAAAAACCGGCTATTGCGATTACCGGCACAAATGGGAAAACGACCACGACCAGTCTGCTGGGCAGGATACTGGAACATTGCGGCAGGAGGGTCTTTATAGGTGGCAATATAGGCAATCCGCTCATATCCTATGTGAACGGTATGCAGGAAGACGATTACGCAGTGATAGAAGTAAGCAGCTTCCAGTTGCAGTGGATCAGGAATTTTCACCCGTTTATCGCAATGCTTCTGAATGTAAGCTGTGATCACCTCGATTATCATGGATCTTTTGAGGAATACCGCTCTGTTAAGGAAATGATATTCGCACGCCAGGGGGAAGGGGATCTTGCCATTCTGAATGCGGATGACCCTGTATCGGCGGATCTTTCGAAGAGGCTGTCAGCTGAGCATGTCTCATATTTCAGCTCATCTTCAAGATTGAAAGAGGGGATGTTTATTGATGGTGACTTCTTGAGATACTGCTCCGCCGGACTGGATGAGAAATATCCCATCCAATCGATAAAATTGAAAGGTATGCATAATCTGGAGAATGTGATGGCCGCCGTGCTTGCCTCGAGGATGTGCGGATGTTCACCAGAGGGGATTATCGATGCGCTGGAAGGTTTTACCGGTATCCAGCACAGGATAGAATTTGCCGGAGTTGTGGATGGTGTAGAATATTACAACGATTCCAAGGGTACAAACGTGGATGCGGTTTACAGGGCACTCCAATCTTTCCCTGGGCCGGTTGTGCTCCTTATGGGAGGCAGATACAAGGGCGGAGACTTCGGGATACTTGCGGAATTTATAAGAAAAAAGGTCAAGATGTTGATCGTTTTCGGTGAAGCCGAGAGAGAGATAGCTTCCAGCATTGGTGGAATTGCAAGGACTGAAATTGCAGGCAATCTGAAGAATGCCGTCAACATGGCTCGTGACAATTCAACATCCGGCGACATTGTGCTGCTGTCGCCCGGTTGCTCAAGTTTTGATGAATTCAAAAACTATGAGGAGCGGGGGAGAGTTTTCACGGATATGGTTAATCAAATGAGTCATAAAAAGGATCAGGGGACATGGGCGAACAGTCTTCATTAACAAGGGGCAGACCGGATATCGCACTGTTTATTGTTACAATAGTCCTGGTTGTCATCGGGACGGTTATGATTTACAGCTCAAGCTCCATAATTGCCATGGAAAAATATGGCGATGGATACCACTATATCAAAAAACAAATATTATTTGTCCTGCTCGGGCTTGTCGTCATGACAGGAATATCCAGATTCCCCTATCGGTATTGGAAAAAAGCGGCTTATCCTGGCGTGCTTATATCCATAGTGCTTCTGTTTTTGGTTATTATTCCGGGGTTTGGTGTAAAGGCCGGTGGTGCCACGAGGTGGCTTCGCGTAGGGTATTTGTCTTTCCAGGTATCCGAACTGGTAAAGATCGTACTGGTTATATTCCTGGCCCATTATCTTGCGAAGAAAATAGGGCATATAAAGGAATTTTCACGCGTTTTTGTAGTCCCGCTGGTTATAATGCTGATAATTGTTGGCCTTGTGCTGTGTCAGCCGGATTTCGGCGCGGCCGCTATCATAGTTGTGGTGTTTGTGCTTATGTTCTATCTGGCGGGGAGCAGAATTATGTATCTCGCCGGTTTCGTAGCGGCTGTAATCCCTGTGGGGGTGGCTCTGATTATCCATGAAAGTTACCGTATGCAAAGGCTTATGTCATTTCTTAATCCCTGGGAAGATCCGGCCAACACAGGCTTTCAGATAATACAATCGTTTATTTCCTTTGGTTCCGGCGGAGCCTTTGGCGTAGGACTTGGAAACGGAATGCAGAAGCTGTTTTATCTTCCCGAACCGCATACCGACTTCATCCTTTCGGTAATTGCTGAAGAGGGTGGTTTTGTCGGGGTTGTAATTGTTATTGCGTTATTCTGCATCCTTGTCTTTCGTGGTTTCTCGATTTCCTTTAACTGCGCGGATCTGTTCGGGATGCTTCTGGCCTCTGGATTGACGACAGTTATCGCGCTGGAGGCATTTATAAATATGGCGGCGGTTATGGGACTGATCCCCACGAAGGGGCTGGTGCTCCCATTCCTCAGTTACGGGGGCACATCACTGATGATGTGCATGGTGGCTGTCGGCATACTGCTGAACATATCTTCCCGTCAAGAACAGAACAGCGGGGAGACGGAAAGCCGGTCTTAGTAGATGCGCACGGAGAAGAAAAGCGTCAAGGTTATTATAGCAGGCGGAGGCACCGGGGGGCATGTATTCCCCGCCGTGGCAATTGCCGGGGAATTTCTGGAGAGACCGGATGTGCAAGATATTCTTTTCATAGGAACTGAGAAGGGGCTGGAAGCCAGGGTCCTTCGTGATATGGGTTTTACGCTTCGAACGATAAATGTGGAAGGAGTGAAGGGCAGGGGGGTTGCGCAGATGATAGTCAGTCTTCTGAAAATTCCGTGGAGCATAAGACAATCAGTGTCTATCATCCGTAATTTCCGCCCCGATATTGTTTTAGGTGTAGGAGGTTATGCTTCAGGGCCGGCGGTGATAGCTGCCCATTTTATGGGTATAAAAACGGCAATCGCGGAACAGAACGCCTTACCCGGTTTTACAAACAGGATACTTGGCAGGTTTGTGGATAAAATATTTCTCTCATTCCCCGATAAGGAAAACAGGTTCACGGAAAGTAAGGTTGTTGTTACTGGGAACCCCGTGAGAAGGGAATTTGCGAAGGGTATTAAAAATTCCCGGAAGAAAGGGAATAGATTTTCCATCCTTATATTTGGAGGAAGTCAGGGGGCCCATACTATAAACAGGATGGTTATTGAATCCATAACGTATCTGGAGGATATGCGAGACAGATTGGTGATTACCCATCAAACGGGAAAGGAAGACTTTGATGAAGTATCCGCCGTCTATCGTGATCGGGGGGTAAATGCCGGCATATATCCCTTTATTACCGATATGTCCTCGGCGTACGGGTCGGCGGATCTCTTGATATGCAGGGCTGGCGCGACTTCTATCGCTGAGATAACCGCGACCGGAAAGGCATCTGTACTGATTCCCTATCCATTCGCAGTCGGGAATCATCAGGAACTGAATGCCCGCGTGCTGGCCGATGCGGGTGCGGCTGAGGTGATTCTCGAAAACAGGCTTGATGGAGAAATCCTTGCCGGGGTCATCAGGAGGTTTGCAGACAGTCCGGAGACGATCCGCAGTATGGAAGAAGAATCCGAAAAGATGGGTAATGTAAAGGCGGCAGAGCGCATCGTGGATGAATGTATGATTATGCTGGGTCAGGGAACAGAGATCGGGAGTCAGAAATCAGGAGTCAGAAGGAAAATATAATGTACAGACGTATAAAGCATATACACTTTGTCGGGATAGGCGGTATCGGTATGAGCGGTATTGCCGAGGTCCTCCTGAATCTCGGGTACATGATCAGTGGATCCGATCTGGAAAATTCTGATATCACATTGAGACTGAAAGCGCTCGGAGCACGGATATTTCACGGACACAGGCTGTCAAACCTCACGGTTGCCGATGTGGTTGTTAAATCAACAGCAGTCAGTGAGGATAATCCCGAGGTAATGGAGGCTCACAGAAGGAATATTCCGGTTATTCCAAGAGCTGAGATGCTGGCCGAACTGTTGAAAATGAAATATTCCATAGCCGTCTCGGGTTCTCACGGGAAGACGACAACTACTTCCATCATTTCAACAGTGCTAGCGCATAGCGGTCTTGATCCTACGATGGTGATAGGGGGCAGGCTGGACAGTATAGGGAGTAACGCAAGGCTGGGAGAGGGCGAGATTATTGTTGCAGAGGCCGATGAGAGCGACGGCTCCTTCCTCCAACTGAACCCATATATCGCCGTTATTACAAATATAGATCGCGAACATCTGGATTATTATCCGGGGATAGGGGAGATCAAGGATGCCTTTCTGCAGTTTGCCAACTCGGTTCCCTTTTACGGGTCTGTCATATTATGCGGTGATTGTGACAATGTAAGAGATATACTGCCCAGGATGAAGAGAAAGACTGTCACATACGGCATTTATGATGGAGTTGACTTCAGGGCAGCCGATATATCCTTCAGCGGGCTGACATCACAGTTTACTCTTTACTACAAAAAAACCCTTCTTGGGAAAGTAGAAATGCAGGTTCCGGGTCTGTTCAATGTTTACAACTCCATGGCCGCTGTGGCGGTGGCTCTGGAACTTGGCGTGAAATTTTCCAAGATACAGGAGGGATTAAGTGCTTATAAGGGCGTGCACCGCAGGCTGGAGATCAAAGGACAGACCGGTGATGTCACGGTAGTTGATGATTATGGTCACCATCCGACGGAGATAAAGGCGGTACTGGCAGCCGCGAAAAATGCATGGGAAAACCGGCGGCTTGTCGTCGTGTTTCAGCCTCACCGCTATACACGCACCAGGGCCCTGTTCGATGAATTTCCGGGGTCCTTTGACGAGGCAGGGGTGCTAATCCTGACAGACATATATGCCGCGAGTGAGAAGAAAATAAAGGGTGTCCATTCCATGAACCTTTGCAAAAGCATAAAGGCCCATGGACACGATGATGTAATGTATCTGTCGAGTTTTAAAGAGATTGTCGATCATCTGACCAGCATAGTAAAACCGGGTGATGTAGTCATGACACTGGGGGCGGGAGATGTTTGGAAGATAGGGGAGAGACTGCTGGAAAGACTTGAAGGCCGGAAGCCAGAGAACAGGAATCAGGACAGATGATTACAGATAGACAGTTCAGGGACAGGATAGGCAGCATGGTCACCGGAAAGGTGCTTTTCGATGAACCGATGTCTGCGCACACATCCATGGGTGTCGGAGGAAAGGCTGATGCGCTGATCTTTCCTAATACTGTCGGTGAGCTGGAAAAGCTGGTCTCCTTTTTCCTCAGGGAGGAAATTTCTTTCCTGCCTGTTGGAAACTGTACAAATCTTATTGTGAGAGATGGTGGTTACAGGGGTGTGTTGATTTCCATGGAGACACTTCGAAGACTGGAAATAAGGGACGAGAATCTCCCCCGGAAATCCGCTCCGAAAGAAGAAGAATATGCCGGCAGTGCCTGTGTTTACGCCCAGGCCGGGGTTTCACTTTCCGGCATTGTTGAATTTTCGATGAGGGAATCTCTTGCCGGAATGGAATTTTGTGCCGGGATACCGGGCAGTGTCGGAGGGGGTCTGAAAATGAATGCCGGGGCGTGGGGGAGTGAGTTAAAAGATGTGGTGAAATCAGTCTCCATTCTCGACACCGACACGAAGACAAGGGAGATAGAGAGAAAAAACCTGTCATTTGAGTATAGAAATCTCGATCTCCCCGAAGGCACAATTATTACCGGTGCCTGCTTTCGCTTTATAAGAGGAAACAGAGATGAAATCCAGGGAAAGATTTCGGACATTATTGCGGCACGCAGGGAGAAGCATCCTCTCGCATACCGGAGCGCGGGATCCGTATTCAAGAACCCTCCCGGTTGTCCGGCAGGAAAAATGATCGAAGATGCCGGTCTTAAGGGTTTCAAGGTGAGAGATGCGGAAATATCGGTGAAACATGGGAATTTCATTGTAAATATGGGCAATGCAAAAGCGGAGGATGTTATTGCCCTGATAGGTATCATTCAAAAGAGGATTCTGGGGGAAAGGGAAATTCTTCTTGAAACAGAGTTAAAGATCATAGGAGAGGAGCTATGAAGAAGTCCCTTAAACGAATCCCTTCAACGAGGAAAAACAGGGTGAAACGGCGATCAAAAGTGATTCCGGGCGAAATCTTCAGGATACTTGCCATTGTAAGTATTGCCGGTTTGTTGGGCTTTTCCATGGTGTATGCGTATAATTCTGCCATGTGCGCCGATTATTTCCAGTTGGAAAACACTATCGTCAGGGGCTGTAACAAAGTCAGTAAGGAAAAGGTTATTGAACTTACGGGGATATCCCCCTCTATGAATATACTGACCGCAAATTCTGGGAAGATGGAGCAAGATATCGAGACCGATCCGTGGATCAAGAATGCCTCTGTAGGCAGGGAATTTCCCGACAGGCTGGTTATAGAGATTGTCGAGAGAGATGTCTTCGCTCTCCTTAAAAAGGACAAGAATCTGTATGCTGTGGATCGCAGTGGAGAGGTGTTTAAAAAGGTTGAAGCTGGAGACAGGACAAATGCTCCCGTGCTCACAGGGTTCTACAGAAATGGAATAGTAAGAAAAGCTCTGTTAAAGAAGACCTTTGAATTTCTGGACTATCTTTCTGAAAGAGACAATTTTCCGAGGGCATGGAATATATCAGAGATATATGTGGATGGCCTGTATGAATTTTCTGTTGTTACTGATAATCGCCTGTTCTTGGATCTCGGTTTTGGAGATTACGAAAAAAAGTTGAAGAGGCTAGAGAGGGTAATGATAGATCTGGCGCGAAGAAATCCGGATGGGGCGTCTTTGAGCATTGATCTTGTAGATTGCAGCAGGATTACAGTTCAGCGTGGGAATATTTTCAGTCCTAAAAGTCTGACAGAAGATCACAAGACAGAGATATAATGTCGGAGAGGATTAATGTATGGCAAAAAAGGAAAATATCGTAGTAGGGCTGGACATAGGAACGACCAAAACGTGTGTCATTGTCGGTGAAATCACAAATGCCGGGATAGATATAATTGGAATTGGTTCTCATCTGTCAAGCGGACTTCGAAAGGGTATTGTGGTTAATATCGACAGTACCGTGGATTCAATAAAGAGGGCTGTGGAAGAGGCGGAACTGATGTCGGGATGTGAGATAAGATCCGTTTTCACAGGTATTGCCGGGAGCCATATCAGGGGGTTGAACAGTTATGGCATTGTAGCGGTCAAGGGCGGTGAAGTTGATGAATATGATGTGAAAAGGGCGTTAGAGGCGGCCAAAGCGGTTGCCATCCCTCTGGACAGGAAGATAATCCACATATTGCCGCAGTATTATATAGTTGATGATCAGGATGGAGTAAAAGAACCCATAGGGATGTCGGGAGTCAGGCTTGAAGCCAAGGTTCATGTTGTTACCGGAGCGATTACATCCATACAGAACATAATAAAGTCGGTTAATCGCGTGGGTCTGGATGTAAATGACATTGTCCTGGAACCCCTGGCCTCCAGCGAGACAATTCTCAGTCAAGACGAAAAGGAACTGGGGGTTGCACTGATCGATATCGGTGGCGGTACTACCGACATAGCGGTGTTTGCAGGGGGAAGCATTCAGCATACCGCTGTTCTGCCTATGGGGGGTAATTATGTCACCAGTGACATGTCCGTGGGACTGCGGACCCCGGTGCTGGAAGCTGAAAAGATAAAGATAAGTTATGGCTGCGCATATACCCCGCTGATACCCCAGAATGAAATTATAGAAGTTCCAAGTGTGGGTGGAAGAAGTCCGAGAAATATTTCAAGGCAGGTGCTGGGGGAGATCATTGAACCACGTATGGAAGAGATTCTCAGCTTCGCGCAGAGAGAAATTGCTAAATCGGGCTATGACGATTTATTGGCTGCAGGTGTTGTACTTACGGGAGGAACAGCAACTCTTGAAGGGATAACTGAGCTGGCGGAGCAGATATTCAATACACCGGTGAGGAAGGGATGCCCTGCGGGCGTTGGCGGCATTACAGATATAATTAATAACCCGATGTATGCGACGGGAGTGGGGCTTGTTGTTCATGGGAGCAAAGGCCACTCTGATTATGCCGTAAAGAGAGGTGAAAAGAATATACTGGGAAACCTGACGAAAAAAATAAAAAGATGGTTCAACGATTTTTTCTGAGAAGGGAGGGTACAAACATGTTTGAATTAGTAAAAGGTGGTGCCAAAAGCAATGCTGCAAAGATCAAGGTTATAGGTATCGGAGGTGGCGGAGGAAATGCCGTGAACATGATGATGACCTATAATCTCAGCGGTGTGGATTTCATCGTGGCAAACACGGATTCCCAGGCCATGGTAGCATCAAAAGCTCCGCTAAAGATACAGTTGGGCGCGGAGATTACAAAGGGTCTTGGCGCTGGATCAGATCCTGAAGTGGGTAAAAAGGCGGCTATTGAATCCCGGGACAGACTGAAGGAGCTTCTGGATGGGGCCGATATGGTTTTTGTGACGGCTGGTCTTGGCGGAGGGACCGGGACCGGTGGTGCACCGATTGTGGCGGAAATCGCGAAAGAACTGGGTGCACTTACTGTCGCGGTAGTCACAAAACCATTTCAGTTTGAGGGAAAGAAAAGGGAGTTACAGGCGGAGGAAGGTCTCATAGAATTAAAAAAGGTGGTTGATACGCTTATTGTGATTCCTAATCAAAGGCTTCTGAGTATCGGTGGAAGAAATATGACCTTCCCGGATGCCTTCAAAAAGGCTGACGAGATTCTCTACAACGGAGTTAAGGGAATTTCTGATCTTATCATGGCTCCCGGTCTGATCAATCTTGATTTCGCTGATGTCAAGAATATCATGTCGGAAATGGGGCTGGCTCTTATGGGTACCGGTGTGGCCAGTGGTGAGAACAGGGCTGTTGAAGCCGCGCAGAAGGCGATCTCCTCTCCCCTGCTGGAAGATAACTCTATTCAGGGGGCCCGGGGCATACTTCTCAACATAACAGGCGGACCCGAGATGACACTTTTTGAGGTAAATGAGGCATCATCTCTGATACAGAAAGAGGCCCACGAAGACGCAAATATCATATTCGGGACGGTTATTGATGACAGTATGGAAGACGAGGTACGTATTACCGTCATTGCAACGGGGTTCGATTCAAGAGGGAGTAATTATAAGAGAACACCTGAGATCCCCAGCGTATCGGGTTATGCCAGAAAAAGGGAAGACCTTGCGAAGCCCACTTTTATAAGGAACAGAGATGAGAAAACAGGAGAAAACCCCGTTGTTGTCAGGATGGGAATGATAAATGATGATGACAATCCGGATTTTGAGACTCCCGCTTTTCTCAGGAGACAGGCGGATTAGAAAACTGTATAAAAACAAGTAACAGTTCATAAATGCGGAATATTATGAGAGGCCAATGGTGAAAAACTGCCGGAATTTGGAAATCCGGCAGAAAACCACGGAGTCAGTGGAGGTATGCTGTCATATAATCGGGAAGTTTCCCGATTGCCTTTTCCCTGCTATCGTATCTTAAAAAGACGAATAAAGCATTGCCAGGTCTTCTTCAGAAGAAGACGAGAATAGCGGATCCCCTCCGGACCCGCCAGCAATGCACCCAGTCCCAGCATTCCCCAGCTCAGGGCATATAGCGCTATCCCCAAGTAGGAGAAAAATTCGTTGTGTTTGCTTATGGCTATGGCATCACATACCAGCATAGCCCCCCAGCCGAGTGGCTGGTTAGTTGTCAACAGTACTATTCCTATCCAGAATCTGGAGCTGGCCTTCATGGCTCTTTCGTTTTTCCTGCTATACGTTGAAAGAATCTCCCTCTTTCGGTGCAATACATATGGTGGAAGACCCTTTTTTCTCTAATATAGCCTGTGCCATCTTCAGTTTGTTATCTATGTCATCATCCGTCTGATCAGGGTCATGGTGAAACAGACACAGGGTTTTTACCATAGCCCGGTCGGCCAGTTTCACAACCTGATTTACGGATGAATGCCCCCACCCTATTTTCCCTTCATATTCCTCGTCCATGTACGTACAGTCGGTTATCAATACATCTGTACCCGAGACAAAGTCTGTCAGCTTGTTTACATAGCTCTCGCTGTAGAGACTGTTGGATTTCGTGTAAATTTCATTGTCCGTGACATAGCAGATAGACCTGCCCCTGTAATCCAGACGATAACCCAGACACTGGCCCGGGTGATTCAGAAACATTGTTCGTATCTTTATTGTGTCTATAGCAAACTGTTCTTCCCCCAAGTCGCGGAAGGAGACCTTCGCGTCGAATTCTTTTATATTTATAGGAAAATATACACCGTCCATTTGCCCCGATATCAATTTCCGCATGGACATGCTCCCGTTAGGCGGACCACAGATCTCAAACTCGTTTCCCTTTATATACAGAGGCGCGAAGAAGGGGATGCCGTTTATATGATCCCAGTGAGGATGTGATATGAATATCGTGGCTTTTGTTAGTGTATGTCTTTCAGATATGAGATAATTTGACAGTTCTTTTATTCCTGTTCCGGCATCGAATATGAAAAAATTATCCTTTGGGAATTCAATGCTTACGGAAGATGTATTGCCTCCATATCTCACTGTCTTCCGTCCTGGCACCGGCAAGGTTCCGCGTACACCCCAGAAGGTCACTTCAATATTTTTTTCCATGAGCTGCTTGTGCTTTTTATTCATAGTCTTTTTCCATGTCAGATTGTGGACTAAATTAATAGCTGTTTTTTGCACAATTTCTTGTTTATGTCAAAATGTTTTATATCGAAATGATTTCAGGTTCATACCCAGTTCCGCATCATTTTTCAGACGAACCAGAGATTGTGATAAGCGCGCTTCTCCGGCATGTTTGCACAACATCTCGCCAAGCTTGCCTTTGATGGTATAGGCAACCGATAGTATGGTATCCAGATTGTCCAGCTCGTTCAGCAACCGGGCGGCTGTTTTTGGCCCTACTGTAGGGACACCGGTTATATTGTTGGTAGAGTATCCCGCCAGTGCGAACAGGTCTACCAACTGTTCGGGTCGTACGTGCATTTTTTCCTCCACGTATGTCCGATCCATGTCAACCCTCTGAAAATGGTCACGCACCACTACCAGATCTGAAACAAGTTGCAGGAACATTCTGTCCGTCGAAAGTATGACGACATTTCCGTTTCGTGATGCCACCTTGCCGGTCAATGTGGCTATAATATCGTCTGCTTCCAATGTAGGGAAGCATACAGAGCGGACACCGATTTCTGAAAACGCGTCCTTGAAACTGTCCATCTGTGCATTCAGGTCTTCAGGCATTGGTGAGCGTCCTGCCTTATATTCGGGATACAAGGTATGGCGCCAGCTGGGGCTGTGGCCGTCAAAGACACAAATCGTGTGGGTGGGCTGGCATTCGCGCAGGGCACGCTGGAGGGAGTGGACGCTTGTTTTCAAGGCATCATCCACGCGATCCGGTCCGTCATCTCCCGGTTGCGCGGCATACACACGGCGGATAAGGTTGAGAGCGTCTATCAGCAGAAGTTTAATTCTCATTTTCGTTTGAACTCTTAATTCGCTGGTGATTCCACAATGCTATCGGCGAACGACCGATACCGCCGAGCCTCCCTCTCGTTCCCCGTTGCGGTGTAAATCTGTTCTATCTTTCTGAAGTGATTTTCCCTGCCTGCCGGATCTTCCTCAATCAGTAAGAGATATATCTCCAGTATCTTCGCTGAATAATCTCCGAGTTCCGTGGAGATATCCGCATATTTTTGTTTGATAAAAGGGGCAACTCTCGCGCCGCAGCTGGTGCATTTCCCCATTATCTCGTTGTACAGTTCAAGAGCATTCTCTTTTTTTCCGAGTGCTTCATATGTTGCCGCCAGTGACAGGGTTGTGTGCTCATCCCAGCCATGAGACTGCAGGAGTCCCAGGTAGAAAGTCTCCGCGTCCTGATATCTTCCGGACCGGTATAGAGATTCACCTCTGAGATGCTGGATGGGTGCTGAATCCGCCAGTTCTCCCGGACAGGAGGACAGCCGGTCATCGGCTTCATTGAACTTTTTCATTGTCCACAGAGTCTCGCATAAAAGCTGATATCCGCGTATGGAATCGGGGTGATTTTTGATAAATTGTTCAAGAAGCAGGAAGGCATCTTCGTATCTTTTAAGGTTTAGATATGCAGTGGCCAGCTCAAGGGGAATCAGGGTGTCTGGCGAATTTTCTTTCAGTGCCTGCGATAATTTTGTTGATGCCAGCTCATAGTCTTCCCTGTTCAGAGCCACATATCCTGTACGGAACACTTCTCCATAGTTTTGATAAGCATCCTGTACCTCATCTGGCAGCGCGCCGCACAGGGCTGTGAAATACTCGCCCTCCTCTGTGTTCAATTCCCGGTCTTCTGTCCTATTCTCCGGGGTACGAAACCAGGGAACCTCCATATTATTCCCTGCAATATCGGTTTGAATCTTGTCGAGCAGTTCTTCGAGTCCGACCGCAAGCTTAGAATCTTCTGTCAGTTCCAGCGCAAGGTGAAATAGTTCTGATGCGCCTTCATAATCTCCGGATTCTCTCAGCAGGTCCCCGTTTTGTTTGTGCTGCAAGGCCAGTGTTTCACTGCTTCTGACCATTTTTTCCCGGAGGCGGTTTTCAAGGTCTCTATCGTCCGGACCGCCCTTATTTATCTTGGTGAGAGCTGCTTCATATTCCAGCCTGGCTGCCCCGTATTCCATGGTCTCGAAGAAACCGTCTCCTCTTCGTTCATATTCTTCGGGGCTTTTACCTGAAAATATCTTAAAAAATCCCACTCAGTTACCTCCTTCAGCTTTCTGCTTTTCTCCCCTGATTACGACAAACGAACCTTCGCCGTATCCATCCTTTACCACTTCTGTATGGTCTATGTTCTTCAGATCACGGAAGATTGTCTGAGTAAATGCAAAATTTCCGAACCCTGAGTCTGTCATAAGGGAAACAACCTTGTCCGTTGAATAAAAAGATGCTGCCCTGTAAAATTTGTTTTCGGCTTTATATCTTTCATATTTTTTTCCGACAGGACTGGTGCTATCGACAAAGCCAATCACAAGCGCGCCGCCCGGCTTCAGTATCCTGTATGCCTCACGCAGGGCGGCCTTTACATCGTTCAGGAAACAGATTGCCGTGACCATTAGTGCGAAATCAAACCGGCCATTGTCAAATGGAAGATCTTCGGCAACACCTTCATAAACCTCTATGCCCCGTTTGACGGCAATCTCAGCCATTTTCAGGGACGGATCAATTCCAAGCCTGATACCAAGTGGAAGGGCGAATTTTCCTGAGCCCACACCGATCTCGATACTTTCTCCCTTTGTCGGTAGCAGTTCTTTCACAGCTCGCAATTCAGCCTCATATACGAACCGGTTTTTCTCAAACCACTCTTCGTATTCATCCGTATGTGTTTCAAATGGTCCTTTTCCCATCATCTGTTTTACGTTGTCTTGTTTCATAAAATACTCCAATCTCCAATTTCCGGCCCTTGGTTTCTCTATATGTCGATTATCAGTCCCGCGCCGCCCTCGATATATGTATCGGGGTACAATGATTTTATCTTCGCCTTGAACTGGGTGCAATGGGTGGCACAGATTATGTCTATCCCCTTGAGCAGATCGAATTCACTGAAGCCATGGAGGCCCCCTATAAGAGCGCGGATTCTTCCATGTATGGAAGCCGCTTCCAGTATATTCCTTACACCCGGGTGAGAACAACCGGCTATCACAACCTGTCCCCTGTCCGTGGTGACGACAAGTGATTGTTCAATCTCGTCACCGTAGGGTAATTGTTCGAACCCCTGAAGTTCTCCCGTGGAGAAAATTCCTTCGCAGATTTCCATGGGTTCTTTCACCGTTATAACCTCCCTGGCCGAATCGGGTGGGATGTTGTACGATGAAGGAATGTATAACCTGACGCTGCTGTTCTCTCTGAGAAAATCCGCCAGCCCTCCCGTATGGTCCCAGTGGGCATGTGAGATTACAATTATTTCAATAGATTCCGGATCGATGTTGAGATTTTTCATATTGTCAAGGAGTATGGCACCATTAGCGCCGGCATCAAAAAGGATGTTCTTTCCGTGTGCCTCTACGAGACAGGCAAATCCCCAGTCAGGGGTAAGATCTCTTCTTGATGTTTCATTGTCGTAGATAATTGTTATTTTCATACATCTCCCCCTTCGTAATGTGCGGGATATGGCAAGTGCGTCTGCGAGCTTAGAAGATTCCGATAACACCTAGTTTGCGGGATTTCCAATATTTTTTCTACGTATAATCTTTTTACTTTCGGTGGTCAATGTGAAAAATTAATTTGTGGGCAGGTCTAAAATGTGTGAATGGCGGTTGACTTGAAGGAGACGACTATGCCGGTTCCTTCAGCGAGTTGGAGGTCAAGCAAGGCGCTTTTTGTAATCAGGGACTTGAATGTGATGTTTTCCACCATAATGCCCGCTTCGTAGTATAATCCATGATCGGATATTTCGGTTATATTCCCCGCGAAAGAGTTTCTCATACTTGAGGTTAATTCCTCCCGGCTGAGAACAATGTCTTCCGGTCTGATGGCTATGTATCCATGGCTGTTCGCAGGTTTTGCACCCAACTCGATCTCTATGTTTCCTGTGGATGCTTTTGTCCCATGAAATTGCGCGGCGAAGAGATTTTTCATACCG
>Ga0222677_1000195_pt1 | contig 29592 bp, 22 predicted proteins | sample AntAcemetagen935_FD_179846 | JGI IMG/M metagenome (GOLD analysis project Ga0222677, IMG submission 179846) | Saline water microbial communities from Ace Lake, Antarctica - #935 | ecosystem: Environmental > Aquatic > Non-marine Saline and Alkaline > Saline | place: Antarctica: Ace Lake... | reverse complement strand
ACAAGTTCCGGGATGGTCGATATTTCCGGCTTCGAAGTTACATCCACATTGATAAGTTTTTGAGGGAACACCTTCATTATACCTGCAAGTTCGGAAAGGGGCTTATTCTCTCTTTTCATCGCCGCCAGAACCTGCAGGGCTGAAAGGATACCGTCACCCGTTGTATGGTGATTGAGGAAGATAATATGTCCGGAATCTTCACCACCAATGGAGGCACCCTTCTCTTTCATCATCTCAAGAACATATCTGTCCCCAACGGAGGCCGTTGCCTTTCCTATGCCGAGTTTCTGCAGCGCAAGGCCAAGGCCGATATTGCTCATAACCGTATCGATTACCAGGTTGCTGGTGAGGGTCCCCTCTTCCTTCATCATCCTGGCGCATATGGCAATAATCTGGTCTCCTGTGAGCACACCGCCCTTTTCATCAACGGCGATAAGACGGTCGCCGTCTCCGTCGAAGGCAAAACCCACATGGGCACCCCTTTTCACAACCTCTTCAGCCAGTTTCTCCGGGTGCTGGGAACCACACTCATCATTAATATTTTCACCGTCCGGTTCCGAAAAGATGGTATGTACCTCTGCACCCATTTCGAAGAAGGGTTTCGGCCCGATCCGGTAGGTCGCTCCATTAGAGCTATCGAGCACAATATTAGTTCCTTCCAGTGAGTAATCCTTTGGAAAGGTGTTTTTCAGAAAAACGATATACCGCCCTCTGGCTCCCTCAATATTGTAAGCCTTACCCAGTTCTCTCGGTGAAGGATGAAGGTTTTCCATCTTGTTTGAAAGGACCATCTCCTCTATCTCAAACTCCTTTTCATCGGGGAGCTTGTAACCGTCGCTGGAGAATATCTTGATCCCGTTATCCTGAAAGGGATTATGAGAAGCGGATATGACTATTCCCGCGTCTGCCCTCATGCTGTTGGTGAGAAATGCAACCCCTGGCGTCGGCATGGGACCCACCAGGTATGCATCTACACCCATGGAACAGATCCCGGAAACAAGGGCGTGTTCGAGCATATATCCCGAAACCCGAGTGTCTTTCCCTACTATTATTCTTGGCTGATGTCCACTCCGCTTAAAAAGATGAGCCGTTGCCATACCTATTTTCAGAGCCATTTCAGCTGTCATCGGATATTCGTTGGCAACACCTCTTACCCCATCTGTGCCGAACAGTGCACCCATGTTCTTGTTCTCCTTATTATCTGTTGATTGAACTGATTTTCGAACATATAAAACCAGAAAATAGTCATATATTATTCAGGCAGGTTTTACAACATTCTCCTATCTCAAGATACCGAGGAACACACCTCCGGCAATGGCAGCGCCTATGGCGCCGGCTACGTTAGGTCCCATGGCGTGCATAAGAAGGAAGTTCTTTTTGTTTGCCTTCTGCCCCATTACCTGGACAACCCTTGCGGACATGGGAACTGCCGATACACCGGCGGCCCCTATCATGGGATTGATCTTTTCTTTCAGGAACAGGTTCATTATCTTCGCCAGTATCACGCCTGCGCCGGCGGCGCTCGCGAAGGCAACCACGCCCAATATCAGGATGAACAAGGTCTTCGGCTGGAGAAAGTTCTGTGCCGGCATCGATGCCCCGATGGCCAGTGTCAAAAAGATTGTTACGATATCAACAAGGGTTGTCTGGGCCGTACTGCTGAGTCTTTCAGTAACGCCGGATTCCCTGAACAGATTCCCAACCATGAAACACCCTATAAGTGGCGCTGAGGAGGGAACAAAGAGTATGACAATAACGGTTCCAACTAGGGGAAACAGTACCTTTTCCAGCTTTGACACCTTTCTGAGCTGAGGCTTCATATAGATGGCCCTCTCCTTTTTTGTTGTAAGGAGATATATTACAGGCGGCAGGATGATGGGCACGAGAGCCATATATGAATAACAGGCCACAGCGGTGGCACCAATGATATGCGGGGCGAGTATTGAAGTGACATAGATCGTAGTCGGGCCCTCCGCGCCCCCGATTATCCCTATGGAAGCCGCCTCCGGCAGTGTAAACCCGAAAAAGAGCGAAAAGAAAAACGCCAGATAGACCCCGAATTGAGCCGCAGCGCCGAGAAGCAGGGTCTTTGGGTTGGCAAGCATCGGCCCAAAGTCGGTCAATGCACCCAGACAGAGAAACATAAGAGGCGGAAGTATCTGCCACATGACACCGAATTTGAATATTATGGAAAGCAGACCGATGGGTTTGGTAGGCAGTACCGACTGATCTGTTTGTTCCATCGTGATAATGGAGGCTATTATATCTCCTTTCGCTACTCTCTGTCCGGGTGATACCCTGATAGAGTCGATTCTTCCGAAAACCGGTGTCTTTACCTCTCCCGAGTCTAATTTGCAGACAGGGACGCCCTTTTTAAAATGGGATTCCTCGTTCATCTGAACTTCCATGACGACACCCGCCTGGGGAGCCCTTAACTGCATCTCATAGTCCATCACACCGCCAAGGGGGAGATTGACCAGTATCATGCCAAATCCTATAGGAATAAGGAGAAGGGGCTCCATCTTCTTTCCAATCGCAAGATAAATGAACCCAAGCCCGATGACAATCATCAGGGCATTGCCCCAGTAAAACAGATGAAAACCGCTTTCTAATAATCCAAACACTTCTATCCCTCCAATACCAGATGCCGTCTGTTATTTTTTGTCTTTGATAATTCTCTTTGTAATTACCTTTGTCAGCTCAATCGATATAGCCAGTGTTACCAGTATAATAAAAACCAGGCTAAAACCACCGCAGGCAATCTTGATCGCTAATACCCAGTCTGTCATTACAATCTTAAACCTCCCGACGTTTTTTTATGGAGAGAACGCTCCTAACACATACAAATTTGGAAGTAAAGAGCATCTTATTGCTTGACACGTATTACCATAAATAGTAGAAAATCAGAAAGAAAAATTTCTTTTTTATAAGGCAGAGGAAGGAATTCTTTCATCATGCCGTTTAATTCACTACTCTCAGAGAAAACGGCCCGCCTCACCGGAGCCCAGCAGCGGGCGTTAAAATACATCACTGAAAATTACGAGGATGCTGTTTTCCTGACAGCATCAAGTTTGTCACGGCGTATAGGCGTTAGTGAAGCCACTATCGTGCGCCTTGCCCAGGCCCTTGGATTTCACGGCTTCCGGGGAATGCAGAAGATGTTGCGGAAAAATTTTCAAAATCGACTCTCCACCGACGCGCGACTCGAGCAAACCGTTAAACATGCCAAAACCGATGAAGACATTCTGGTAAAAGTTGTGCAGGAAGACATTCTCAATCTTTCTCAAACCCTCGAGTCCCTTTCAATCGAGACCTTTCATCAGGCAGTTACAGAAATGGCAACCGCCCGGAAGATTTTTGTTGTCGGATTAAAGGGAAGTCACTCAATCGCAATTTTACTTGCAAGATATCTCGGCTTTTTAAGGGAGGGAATATGTCTGTTAAAACCGGGATATGGGGACATCTGGGAGTCTATCCACGAAGTTGGTAAGGAAGATTTAGTAGTGGGTATCAGCTTTCCCCGGTATACCCGGCTTACAGTAGAAGCGTTGGCATATGCCAACGCTCAGGGAGCAAAAGTAGGAGCAATTACAGATTCACTGTTTTCCCCTCTTGCGGATCATGCCCATTGGGTGCTTCCGGTCAGACACCAGCTGGATTCTTTTATAGAATCGTATACCGCCGTCATGAGTTTGGTTAATGCGCTACTCACGGCTCTGAGTATTCGAAATCCACGGGAAACATTGAAGGCTCTGAAAAAACGGGAATCTCTATGGAAGGAAAAGGGGATCTACTGGGCGACATCTACAGGAAAAAAAGGGGGGGGGTATAAAGTAATATCTTGAAAATCTATTTGGAAAGGAGGTGTAAATAAATATAAGAGGTTGGTGTTTATAGTTTATATGGTTCCAAAGAGAAAACTTGATTAAAAAAGGAGTACAAGATGAAGAAAGCATTATATACAGTTTTGGTAATTTGCATGGCTGTCTGTCTGGTTTTTGCCGGTCCGGCTGTAGCTAAAAAGACATTTCTGACCATAGGAACCGGTAGTCCGGGTGGCTGCTATTATCCCCTTGGCGGTGGTATGTCTGTTATTGTCCAGAAAACTATCGACGGGGTCAGGTGTGCCGCCGAGTCAACGGGAGCATCGGTGGAAAACAGTCGTTTAGTAGGTATTGGAGACACTGACATGGGAATGGTAATGGGGAGTGTTGCCTATAAGGCAACGATGGGACTGAAGCCCTTCAACAAGAAATATCCCCTTGTGGCCCTGTTTCAGATGTATCCGGCCCCCGAGCATATTGTGACTACCAAACAGTCAGGAATCAAGACGATAGCCGATTTGAAGGGGAAAAAAGTATCTATTGATGTTCCCGGAAGCGGTTGTTCAACCATGGCCAAGGCTATCCTGGAGGCGGCCGGTTTTGATCTTGAAAAAGACCTGAAACTTGCCAACCTTTCCCAGTCGGAATCTGTTCAGGCACTGAAAGACGGTATTGTCGATGCCTGCTTCTTTAATTTCGCCTATCCCGGTTCGGCTGTCATGGATATCGCCGCTACGAGAGACCTGGTGCTGGTTCCCGTCGACAAAATGTTTGCCGATAAGGTTGTAGAGAAATACCCGTACTATCTTCAGGTAACCATTCCCAAGGGAGCCTATGATGACGTTGATTACGATGTCCTCTGTATGGGCGACTCCAACGTGATGGTCGCCAACAAAGATATGCCTGACGATATCGCCTACAAGGTCGTCAAGGCGATCTACAGCAACGTGAATGAAGGCAAATATGCCCTTATCAACATTCATCCGATTGCCGCTCAGTTGACGCCTGCAAATGCGGTTAACAGCCCGATAGCACTTCACCCGGGCGCGGCGAAATACTTCAAGGAAGTAATGAAATAAAAACCAACAGCCCGGCCGGCGATATAACCGGCCGGGCACTTATACTTATGCCCTTGAGAATTATATATATCCTGTTCCTGCTGATCCAGTTATTGAGTATTCCTGTCTTTGCGGCAGAAAAAGGCGATCTGTATCTTCAAGTGGTGGGGCAACCTGAAGGCAGAGTTCTACTGGAGTTTCAGGTAGAGGCAGGAGATCTTTTTTATATCGATTATGTCCATTCTTCTGATCACACCCCGGTTCATGACATTTTTCGAATGGATAAGGGTGGGATCGTGCTTATTGAGGAAGATTTTGACTGGTACGGCTCAGGTCTGGAATCTCTTTCAAATGCCGGAGCGAGGGTTTCCCTTTCGGGGGATAAGACGAGGGTCTTCTTGCACCGGGAATGTCCCAGGTTTCTGCTTCGCGTGGGAAGGGTGGCGGGCCATGTTATTACATACAAAGACAGCCGGATTCCTCTGCTGTCCATTGCCAAGGGGGGGGATTCGGTATGGATTCGTCTGGTGAAAAAAGGGGGGGAAGAGTGAATATGGAAGAAAAGAATGACAAGATCATGGATTCGTCACTCGAGGAGGAAATCAGTGTTGCGGAGGGCGCCGCACAGGAAATTTTAGAGGAGATTGAAAAAAAAAGGATATATACGGGCAAAGCCGGTCTGGCAATTACAATTATCGCTGTAGCGACATCCTGTTATCATCTGGCCTATGCCTATCTTCACCCGTTTTTTGCCCTTGACCACAGGGCGATACACTGGATGTTGATGTCTGTCCTGCTCTTTTCCCTCTACCCTTTTTCTAAAAAAAGGTCTCCCAAAAACAGGATGTCTGTCCTTGACTGGATCTTCCTGTCTCTTTCCGTTGGTATATGCGTGTGGATATTTATTTATTCAACGCCGATATTGAACCGCGCAGGCACGTTTTTGCCTGTTGATGTGGCAATGGGAACCATTCTTATAATATTGGTACTGGAAGCGACGAGAAGAACAACGGGACCGGCCGTTTCGCTTATTGCAATCATTTTTATATGTTATGCGCTGTTCGGTCCCTATCTCCCCGATTTTATTTGCCACAAGGGGTACAGTATCAAGAGGCTGTCCACCTACCTGGCTCTTTCTACGGACGGGGTGTTCGGCGTTCCCCTCGGGGTCTCCGCAAACTTTATCCTACTGTTCATCCTTTACGGCGCTCTTTTGAGGAAGACGGGAGCGGGACAGTTCTTTACGGACGTTGCCTTCGCTCTGACGGGTTGGTCAAGAGGTGGTCCGGCAAAGGCGGCCGTTGCTTCCAGTACATTTTTCGGAATGATATCGGGGAGCTCCGTGGCAAATACTGTGACAACCGGTTCTTTCACAATACCCCTCATGAAGAGAACGGGTTATCCGGGGTACTTTGCCGCAGGTGTTGAGGCCTCATCATCAACCATGGGACAGATTATGCCTCCCATTATGGGCGCTGCCGCTTTTATTATGGCCGAGTTTTTATCCATTCCCTACTATAAGGTATGTATTGCCGCTGCAATACCTGCATCCCTTGCCTTTTTTTCAACCTTCATGCAGGTGCATTTCAGGGCTGTTTCAATGGGAATTTCGGGTCTGCCAAGGGCGGATCTGCCAAAAATCGGAAAGGCCTTTGCCGAGGGATGGCATCATGTCTTTTCGATTTTTCTTCTTATCTACTTCCTTATGAGAAGTTTCTCCCCTGAAAGAGCGGTATTCTGGGCGATTGTCGCGACTGTCGTGTCCTCGTTCATCATGCATATCATCAGAAGGAAATCTGTGAGAGAATTTGGGATTTTGATCCTGGAGGGCCTGAAGGAGGGCGCCACGGGAGCCGTTGAAGTAGCCGCCGCCTGCGCCGCGGCTGGTATTATCATAGGCTGTATTACAATGTCGGGACTGGGAATCAAATTTTCCTCTCTCATTGTTGACGCGTCAATGGGACATCTCTATCTGGCCCTGCCCTTTACCATGATTGCCTGTGTCTTTCTTGGTATGGGAGTTCCCACCACCGCCCAGTATATTATCATTTCGTCCCTTGTCGCGCCCGCCCTTGTCCAAATGGGGGTACTGCCCATTGCCGCGCATCTCTTTATCCTGTATTACGGAACGAGGGCCGACATCACGCCGCCGGTGGCGTTAGCCGCTTACGCCGGAGCGGGAATCGCCAAGTCCGATCCCTGGAAGACGGGCATCAACGCATTCCAGCTTGGCATAGCGGGATTTATCATTCCCTTTATGTTTGTTTACGCCCCAGAGTTGCTGATGATAGGAAGCGTGTGGGCCATCCTGACGAGTTTTCTGACGGCGGCTTTCGGAATTGTATGTCTTGCGGCCGGTGTTCAGGCCTGTCTGCTTGTCAGGGCTAGATGGTACGAAGTGGTTCTGCTTCTGGCGGTGGCGTTACTTATGATAAAACCGGGTCTGATTACGGATGGGATGGGTTTTGTGCTGTTTGCCGTGGCTTTCAGTTCACAGTGGATTAGAAGAAAACGCATTGCGGCATCAACAGCCGCCGCATAGAATAATAGAGTTAGTAAAAAATTTAAGGGAGAAAGTGTTATGAAAAAATCGTTGGAAAAGGTCTTTAATCCCGGGTCAATTGCTGTAATAGGGGCTTCTGAGGTCCCGGGGAAGGCCGCCGAAAGAAGGACAAGGAGTCTAATCCAGGGGGGATATAAGGGGGATATTTATCTTATTAACCCGAAACGTGACGAGCTCTTTGGAATGAAGGCATATCACAGCATCACCGAAGTGGATAAGGAAATTGATCTGGTTATGATCGTTGTTGCACCCAGATTTCTCGCTTCCGCCGTGGCGGACAGTGTAAAGATGGGGGCAAAGGGGATTATCATTATTACCGCAGGCCTCGGAGAGTCAGGTGAAGAGGGGAAAAAGATCGAAGCGGAAATTTTGAGTGAGGCGGCAAAGACAGGCGCCTATGTTATCGGCCCTAATTGCAGCGGCATGTTCAACGCCTCGGCAGATATCAATATGCTGGGTATTCCTACTATCAATAATGGTCCGATTTCGGTTCTTACACAGAGTGGCAATGTAATCGACTCACTGACTCATTTTGCCAAGATGAAGGGATGTGGCTTTAACAAGATGATCAATGTAGGCAATGCCGTAGGAGTTCAATTACATGAGTACATTACCTACCTGAAAGATGACCCTGACACAAAGGTCATCGCGACCTACCTCGAAGGGATCAAGGGCGGGCACGAGCTGATCAGGGTTGCCCGAGAAGCGGCAAAGACAAAACCGATTATTGCCCTCAAGGTGGGAAAATCGAGTGCCGGGGCGAGGGCCGCCGCCTCTCATACAGGTTCTCTGGCCGGTGACGATATAATACTGGATGCCGCCTTCAGACAGGCGGGCATCGTGAGGGTGTCCAACGCGGATGAACTGGTCGATATGGCAGCTGTATTTTCCAGTTGTCCCATTCCAAAGGGCAACAGACTGGTTATCATGTCAGAGGGTGGCGGCGATAACTCCATAGCGGCGGACAATGCCGAGAAGTACGGAATGCAGGTTCCCATCCTCAGCGAGGAAACCCAGGGGAAAATGAAACCTATTCTTCTTGCGGGGATGCCCGCTCACAACCCCATTGACTATGGCGGAACGGCGGAAGAGAATCCTGATGTTATTACCCAGTGTGTCAAGACATGCATGGAGGATGATAATGTCGATGGAATATTGATAACAGGTTTCTTTGGAGGTTTCTTTGATATCATAGCGCCTCATATTGCGGCACTGGAAGAACAGACGGCAAGAGACCTGGTCGATCTGGTTAAAAAATACAAGAAACCGGTTATTGTCAATACCAGTTATGCCAGGGATTCCATTAAATCTCTCAGCATACTTAAAGAGGCCGGGATTCCGGTAATTGAATCTTCCGACAGGGCCGCGCAGTGTATGAGCTCGCTTATGCATTTTGCAGTAAATCAGAGAAGAATCAGAGAGATGAACATACCAGAGGAAAAGGCTACTGAGCGGATAGGAGTCAAAAAACTATTTAAAAAAGTAGCGGGTGAGTCGAGGCATAATCTTCTTGAGACGGAATCGAGAGACCTGCTCAGCGAATATGGTGTTTCGCTTCCGGATGCGGCACTGGCAAAGACCCCGGCAGAAGCGGTGGAAGCAGCTGACAGGCTGGGTTATCCACTGGCAATGAAGATAGTCAGTCCCGACATTATTCACAAATCGGACGCGGGCGGAATCAAACTGAAACTTTCGAACGCAGATGAGGTAAAAACGGCGTTCGATGAGATCATAAAAAATGCTGAGAAAATAACATCGCGGGAAAGAATTGTTGGGACGTTGCTTTCACCGATGGTTTCCCCCGGGCAGGAATGTATTATCGGGATGATCAGGGATGCCCAGTTCGGCCCGATTATCATGTTCGGTCTGGGAGGAATATTTGTGGAGGTGCTGAAAGATGTCTCATTCAGGGCAGTCCCTCTGGCTGATGAAGATATAGATGATATGATCAGCGAGATAAAGGGTTATAAGATTCTGACCGGTGTGAGAGGTGAAAAGGCGAAAGACGTCGAGGCGATAAAAGGTGTCCTTGCAAAACTGTCGGAGATCGTAATCGACAATCCGGAGATCAGTGAAATCGACTTGAATCCGGTGATTGTCCACGAGAAGGGTTTATCCATTGTGGATTCAAGGGTGTTGATTGGATAATTTTTTAAGATACAGGAGGCAGGAAAATGAAATTTGAATGCATAATTTATGAAAAAGGGGATGGTATTGCCACGATTAAATTGAACAGGCCACAGGTCTTGAACGCCATGAATAAACAGTTGTGGATTGATTTTCAGGTGGCCCTGGAGGATGTTAAAAATGATCCCGAGGTCAAGGTGCTGATTATTACCGGAGAGGGAAGGGCTTTTTCCACGGGGGCGGATCTCAAAGATTCGAAAGACAGAAGTCTGGAGGATTATCGTGACTATCTTGTTGAACTGCAGGAGGCATCAAGGAAGATTATCAGATTTGAAAAACCGACTATAGCGGCCATCAACGGGTATGCTCTTGGCTCCGGATATGAACTGGGGCTTGCGTGCGATGTAAGGATTGCCGCGGAGGATGCAAAGATAGGTTCCCCCGAGGCCAGAGTAACATCTTCTGTCACGGGGGGCGCAATGAGACTTGTTCAGGACCTGATAGGTCCGGGGAAGGCCAAAGAGCTCCTCTTTACGGCCGAGTATATAGACGGCAAAGAGGCCGAGAGGATAGGTCTCGTCAATAAGGCGGTCCCACTTGACCAGCTGATGGATGAGACGATGCAAATGGCAAAAAAGATGGCGGCCAATTCATCATTCTCCATCAAGATGATTAAGAGAGGTCTCAATATGGCGCGCGGTGAGGTGAGCCTCGAGGCGCTTATGGAGTATGAAGTCGAGGCGTGCCTGGCCTGTGTTTCCACGAAGGAGAGGCAGGGCTCTCTCGAGAATTTTGAAGAGAGGGAGAGATAAAGTCAGTAAAGGGGAGGGGCCAAGCCCCTCCCCTTTTTTCTTGATTTTAGTCGTGAATCTCTTTAATATCTGTGTCGTTCAGGAAATAAACGAAGTTCGTGAAAGGACTCTGACGTGAAAAAAACTCTCATCACCGGCATTACCGGGCAGGATGGATCATATCTTGCCGAGTTTCTTCTAAACAAGGGATACGAAGTGCATGGTCTGATCAGGAGATCAAGCACATTCAACACCGGCCGCATCGATCACCTCTACAAAGATATGCATGATCCGGAGGCACGGATGTACCTGCACTACGGCGATCTCTCCGTATCCGCCCATCTGACTAACCTGCTGTCTGACATTAAACCCGATGAGATATATCACCTCGGCGCCCAGAGCCACGTGCGTGTAAGCTTCGATACCCCCGAATATACCGGCGACATCACCGGACTGGGGACAATCAGGCTCCTCGAGGCAATCAGAAAGACCGGCATCAGGGCAAGATTCTATCAGGCCTCGTCCAGCGAGATGTTCGGAGCGGCTCCACCTCCACAGAGTGAACTCACACCATTTCAACCCCAAAGCCCTTACGCCGCCGCCAAGGTCTATTCCTACTATGTGGTCAAAAATTACCGTGAGGCCTATAATATATTTGCCTGCAACGGCATCTTGTTCAATCACGAATCCCCGCGTCGTGGCGAGACATTCGTCACAAGAAAGATCACCCGAGCGGCTGCCAGGATCAAGCTTGGCCTGCAGAAAAAACTCTACCTGGGCAACCTGGACGCAAAGAGAGACTGGGGCTTTGCCGGCGATTATGTGGAAGTCATGTGGATGATGCTGCAGCAAGATAAACCGGACGATTTTGCCATAGCCACCGGAGAGACACACTCCGTCCGTGAATTTGTGGAACGAGTCTTCGAAAAACTCGACCTCGATTATCGCCGTTACGTGGAGATTGACGAACGCTACTTCAGACCGACCGAAGTTGATGTACTCCTCGGCGATTCCACAAAGGCGCAGGAAACCCTCGGATGGAAACCCAAAACCAACTTTGACCAGCTAATCAACATGATGGTCAAGACCGACCTCGAATTAGCCGAAAAGGAAAAGGTTCTCCACGACGCCGGTTATTAAACTAACAGGGACACGCTACCAGAAGAAACCGGTTTCCGCCTGTCTGCATGCGATGCACAGGCCAGCCGGAATAGCGACAAACATCTGCGCGCAAACAATATTCTCTGCCAACGCTGTTCCCGTGTCAAGATTGCAGTCCCGACCCCGTTAGAAGAGGAATATAATAATGTATCATGGTGTTCCGAAGATACTTTTTGACAAGCAGGATCATGAACTTCTGGTCATTGTCAATGAGGTTCTCAACAGGGACAAGTCGCGGAAGTATCTCAAAAATCTTCTGAACCCGTATCTGCACCCGCATGGAATCAAGGAGATGGCGGCGTCGAAGGAGTTGCGCGTTGCCTACGCCGTAATCCACCTACTCCATTCTCTGGAGGTCGGTGAGGCGGAGGATCGCCTGGGCGCTCTGCGTTCCCTGCGGGATGAGGTGCTCTACAGCGCCCAGAGTTTTCTCCGCAGGAATACCGCCCGGGTCCTTCTGCAGATCATGAAAAAACTGGTTCAGGCCAGCGGGGACTATCGCCGGCAACTGGAACTGGCGCATGATTTCCGCATCACGGCGTCCGGGAAGCCCCGTATTGTACGGGAGCAGCTGAGGCGTTATCATTTGCTGGAAATGCCGGAGGAATGGAATCAGATCGCAACCGATGATCATGTCCACGATATCAATACCAAGGGGCGAAAATCTTCCACTCACCTGATTATGGATGCCTGGATCAAAGGTATCCGAAGGATCAAGGTGATCTATTATAATCACGTGAAAGCGGATGTCGCCGAGGAGCTTCTGAAAGCGGCTGAGATTATGGGCATCAGGGTCAGGATCGGCGTCGAATTTTCCGCGAGATTTCACGACCGGTATGCCCTGTTTATATGGGCCCCCCGCGGGCTTCTGGACGCGCAGGATTACCTGAATTTTCTGAAGGAAAAACCGGTCGAGTCCTTCATGGCTGAGGGACGAAGGGTTTCGGAATACCAGCGGCGTTATATCATGGCGGTTCTCAGGGAGTTTAACGACAGGCACCGCTACGTGATAGAGAATAACTACGGGTTTCTTCCTCCCCTCCTTGATCAGGAAGATTTTCTGTCTTTTGTGGGTGTCGGTCAGGCGTCTTTACTGCATCTCGCTGAGTACATACACACAAAAATGCTGCCGGTCATGAATGATTATGTCGCCGGCCTGAGAGTGAAGTATGCCGGAGCGGTGTCTGAAGAGCGTCAGCGAATGGCCGGTATTGTGGAAGAGCTGAACCGGCTGGATTCGGAGGCTATCGTGGAGGGGTACCTGCGTCCGTCTCACAATCCTTCCGTTCCGGATCCCAATATACCGTGTGACGGAGCGGATGTTCCGGCTTTGCTGATGCTGCCGCCACTTGAGCTCCTCGAACGGCTGGGGCATCTTAATGCCGGTTACAGTATTACTCTTGCTCTCGGTAATCTGAATGTCGAGGATGTTATTGAGCTTCTCTATGACTGCAGGGGCATGATAACACATCTGGAAATATTCAATCTCAAGGATTATGTGACCGGCAGAGAACCTCACAATGCCGAGATCAGCGCGTTGCAGAGTGCCATAAACGAAGATAACGTTATAAAATTAAAACGTATTATACAGGAATCCATCAAGAGGTTAAGTACGAAAGACGTCGGGAGAACTGATAAGTTTACAAAAATACTGCGTGATATATCGACGTTTCGATCGTATTACAAGGGAGCACTTCTCAAGAGCCGCGCCGGCAGCGATTCCACCGGACGTTCGCACCATCTCTATGGAATGGGGCTTGTTATAAAAGACACTCTTCCTCTCAGGGCGCAAAAGGAGATAAAGAGGGCGTCACCTTCCTCCCGTCTGACCATCCCTATTAATACGGCGGTTTATCTGCGTGCGAACTATGTGCCGCGCAGCAATTCCAACAGGCTGGTAAATGCTTTTTACCGTATGACCTGTTGTATTCCCGGCTTGCGTCTTATAGGGAAAAAACGTCTGGAAGAATGGGAGATCGACAGGTCTTCCAGCTATATGGAAGCCGAAGGCAATATAGTTGCATTGGGCGGATTTGATGAGGAGAGCACCAATGATCTCTATCTTGAATCTCCGGATCTGCGAAAAAATCGGGGAGGGATATCATGGGAATATCTCAACAGCGGCCTGAAAAACTGGATGAAGGTGCTGATAGGTTTTGTGCCGGCATTCCTTACGTTTTACCTTACTAAAGACTGGTGGCTGCTCTCCTGGTTCGGGGCGTTTATCTGGTTCGGAATCACGGGCGCACGTAATATAATTCAGTCTGTCATAGGCGGCGGAGGTATTCGCCGTTCTCCGCTGTTGAAATGGAATGATTATGTCAGCTGGGACCGCCTGACGGATTCCCTCCTCTTTACGGGTTTTTCTGTTCCCCTGCTCGATTATCTAGTCAAAACCCTGCTGCTGGACAGGACATTCGGCGTTACGACTTCTACCAGCCCCATCCTGCTGTATACGATTATAGCCCTGGCAAACGGGTTGTACATCTCAACGCATAACGCCTTTCGCGGACTGTCTAAGGGTATTGTTTTCGGGAATTTTTTCAGGACGATCCTTTCCATTCCCATTGCTGTTGTATTCAGCATGATAACAGGTGACATACTCTATGCGTGTGGGATTGTGGATGTAAATGCCATTCTCCAGAGATGGGCGGCTGTAATTTCCAAGGCAGCGTCCGACTGTGTGGCGGGTTTTATAGAGGGGATTGCCGATCGTTACCAGAATGTACGTATCCGCATGTTGGACTATCGAAGCAAACTAGGGCAGATGTTTGATATATATACCCGTATGGAACTGCTTTTCCCCGAATCCGACGTGTGTGAGATGCTTGAATCTCCCAAGAGGTTCATACGCGCCATAAAGGCAGAGACGCGCGACCTGGAAAAGATAGTGATTATAAACGCCCTTGACCTGCTGTATTTCTGGATGTACCAGCCTCGCGCCGAAAGCGCGTTGCACGCGATTATGAGGGGAATGTCCCCCGAAGAACGTCAGATATTTGTTCGCGTCCAGTCGGTTCTTGAACGTGACAGGGAGGTAAGCCAACTGTTTGTCGATGGAATTGTGGGGAAAAACTTTTCGAAGGCGTTGTCATTTTACCTGGATCGTTCAAACCAGTACCTGGCCGCCATTAAAAAGATGATGTAACTGAATGACACTTATTATAGCACATAGAGGCGCACGAAGCCTGGCTCCCGAAAATACACTGGCAGCGGCCCGCAAGGCTCTGGAGGTCGGTGCCGATCTGTGGGAAACGGATGTGACGGTAACGAGCGACGGTGAGCTGATACTTTTTCACGATGATTCCCTTGCCCGTACCACCAATGTCAGGGACCGTTTTCCGCGCCGTGATCCGTGGCATTTTACAACGTTTACCCTGGCTGAAATCCGTTCGCTGGACGCGGGTTCCTGGTTTGCGAAGACCGATCCTTTCGGCCGGATTACGTCGGGGTTGGTAACGCGCAAAGAACTGTCGGATTACCGGTATGAAAAGATACCCACGCTGAGCGAGGCTCTCCGTTTTACACAGAATGCCTCTTTTTGTGTCAATCTGGAGCTGAAACACCTTCTTCCTCCTATGGAGAATTTTCCCCTGGTTGAACGGGTTCTGTCGGCGATAGATGAGTCCGTTATAGACTATGAGCGTGTTGTTATTTCCTCTTTTAATCATAAATTTTTGCGCGAAGTCAGGACCCGAAATTCCTCTCTTGCAATACAGGCACTGATAGGACATTCTGAGATCCAGTCTCTTGACTGGGATGACCCGGAATTTGAAACTTATAATTTCTCTAAAAATCTGATAGACGAAAAGCAGTTGCTTGTAATGACGGAAAAAGGAATATCTGTTAATATCTTTACCGTTAATGAAGAGGATAAAATGATGCGGTTTGCGAAAGCGGGCGCGGCAGGTTTAATAACGGATTTTTCTCAGAGAGCTGTCAGGTTGCTGCGGTAGATAACCATATTGTGGTGGTTATAAGGAGCAACAAGCACGTTCCTTCTGTGACAACGGGTGAGTAATCATGATCAAGACGGATGTAATTATTATCGGCGGTGGTTCAACTGGTTGTGGTGTGGCGAGGGACCTGGCGCTGCGGGGGATCCCTCACTGTCTGATCGAAAAGGGCGATTTTGCCGCCGGGGCGACGGGCGCGTGCCACGGATTGCTTCACAGTGGCGGCCGGTATGCGGTGAATGATCCCGAAGCGGCAGCTGAGTGTCTATCCGAGAATATGATACTGCGAAAGATAGCTGTAAAATGTGTGGAGCAGACAGGCGGATTGTTTGTGCGTCTCCCGGGTGATTCCAAGAGATTCAGAGATATGTTCCTGAAGAGTTGTGAGGAGACGGGCATCTCTACCGAAGTGCTTTCCCCGAGCAGGGCACTTGATCTGGTCCCCAATCTCAACCCGTCTCTCGAAGAGGCGATAAAGGTGCCTGACTGTTCCATCGATCCCTTCAGGTTGTGCATGCTAAATATAACCTCGTCTCGGAGGAGAGGTGGAGAGATCCTGACCCATAACAGGGTGATAGATATCATCCGGGAACATGGCAGATGCGTCGGCGTAAAGGTGCAGGAGGAATCAACAGCTGAAGTCAGGGAGATCAGGGGGAAGATTATCATAAATGCCGCAGGCGCGTGGGGGAATAAAATAGCATCTATGGCCGGAAGCGGTGTGCCGATGACCCTGTCCAAGGGGAGTCTTATCATCACGAATCACAGGCTGACAAATATGGTGATAAACAGGCTGCGGCCTTCCTCCGATGGAGATATTATTGTACCCAATGAGGCGGTATGTCTTGCGGGCACTACGTCCATAACGGTTAACAACCCTGATGAAAGTGAAGTTGACCCGGTCGAGGTGGATATTATAGCGACTCAGGCACGGCAGATGCTCCCGGATTTTGGCTCTACACGATTGATCAGAACCTACGCGGGTGTCCGGCCTTTGCTTAAGGCGGATGGCGGAGATGACAGGAAGATATCCAGAGGTTTCAAGATAATAGATCACAAGAACGGCATGTTCAGTATTATGGGAGGAAAACTTACTACCTACAGGCTTATGGCGGAAAAGATCTCCGACAGGGTGATGGAAGCCCTGGACCTTAAAACGAAGTGCCAGACAGCGGAACTTCCCCTTGAGGGGCAGGAGGAATTGAGCGGGTATCCTCTCTCTAAACGGCTTAAGACCCTGGAAAATATTGTGTGTGAATGTGAGCTAGTAACAGCGGACGATGTGGAGAGGGTTGCCAGGGAAATCGGCACCAGACGCATCGAAGACATTCAGCACAGGACGCGGCTGGGTATGGGGCCGTGTCAGGGAGGCTTTTGTACTTACCGGGCGCTGGGGATCATGCAGGAGACGGGGAAAATGGCCCCGGAGGAATCCATGCAGGTTCTCAGAGAATTTCTGCAGAGAAGATTCAATGGAATCAAACCGGCCCTGTGGGGTGATCAACTCCGGGAAGAACAGCTTGTTGAAAGTATATATCTCGGTATTCTGGGTATGGAGCAGAAGCAATGAGCGGCACGTACGAGGTTGTGATAATAGGCGGAGGGATGTCAGGGATGATGGCGGCCATCACGCTTGCGGACATGGGCAGAACGGTCGCTGTGGTTTCGAGGGGCGATCCTGTCTGTTGTCTTTCCACCGGTTGTATAGATGTGCTCGCGGCCGGCAATGATCCCCTGAAAGGTATCAGTTCGCTGCCGGACAATCACCCCTATCATCTGGTTGGAGAAGACGCCATCAAGACATCTCTTGAGATGTTCAAGGCTGTTATGTCGGAAGAGGGGGGAGCGTATGTGGGTGATGCGCATGTGAACAGAAAAATATTGACGCCCCTGGGAAAGCATAAGGTTACATGCCTTGTACCCGGAACAATGGAGTTTGCCGATTTCGATTCCGATGAGTATATCCATGTAATATCGTTTAATAAAATGAAAGATTTCTACCCGAATTACATTACATCAAATTACAAGAACGCCGGCTGTTCCATATTTGACGCGGGAATCTCTACTACGATTGGTATCGCAGAGCGGTTGGAGAACAGGCAGTTTCTTAAAAAGTTTATATTGTGGTTAAAAGGTCTCGAAATCCCGGAGGGAAGGATAGCCATACCGGCAGTGCTTGGTATGCATTTCACTGTGGATGTATGTAATGAAATATCGGTTGAACTTGGCAGAAAGGTCTTTGAAATACCGACTTTGCCACCCTCCATGCCGGGGCTGAGATTGTTTGGCGGTCTGAGAAATGCCCTGTTGAAAAGAGGAGTTAATCTATACTGGGGGAAAGAGATATACAGTGTTGAAAAATCGGGTAGCCAGATTGAGGCGGTTACACTTGCCGGTGCCGGACGATCAACAAGTGTGCAGGGAAATGCGTTTATCCTGGCCACGGGTTCATTTGTAAGCGGCGGACTTCATGCGTCGATGGACACCGCGAGAGAGACGGTATTTAATCTGCCTGTATATCTTCCCGGGAAGAGGAAATCATGGTTCAACGACGATTTCTTTACTCCGGGACACGCGATAGAAAAGTCCGGCATATGTGTGGACCAATCCTTCAGACCTGTTGATACCCAGACTGAGAACCTCTTTGTATGCGGAAGTATATTAGCCTTTTCGGAAGTGATGAAATACAGCTGTGGTCACGGTATGGCTATAGCCACGGGCGTGGCGGCTGCGAATGTGTGTGGGGAACTGGTATAGTGGAATTTGATTTTCAACATTGCATAAGGTGTACCATCTGTGTGGCGAACTGTCCTGTGTCACGGGTAAATCCGGATTTCCCCGGCCCCAAACAGGCCGGCCCGGATGCGGAGCGTTTCCGCTCGGACGATGAAACATCTATAGATAAATGGATAAGACTCTGCAACCAGTGTAAGCGATGTGAAGTGGCCTGCCCTTACGGTGTTAACCCGGCCGAGATCATACTCAGGGAACAGGTACGATATGGCGGGAAACATTTAAGACCCCTTGCATCCCGCGTATTCGCCAATACCTACTGGCTCGGTGCTCTCAGTTCCCTTATTGCCCCTGTGGTCAACATCCTGACCCCACGAACATTCGTCAAAAGGGTGCTGAATGTATTCGGAATATCGACGTCCATCCCGTTCCCCCAATATCGCTTCCATTCCATGAACAGGAGCTGGAGGTGGAAAGGGCGCCGGAAAAGCCGGAAAAAGGTGGTGTTTTTCTACGGCTGTTTTCTGAACTACAACCGGCCCGACCTGGGGAGAGATATACGGGATTTTCTGGCGTCTCTCGGGGTTCGTGTGGTCATCCCGAGACAGGTGTGCTGCGGCCTGCCCGCCCTGGGTAATGGAGACATAGAAACCGCCAGGAAATTCGCGAGAAAAAATGCACGCATTCTTGCCGGGTACATAGACAAAGGATACGATGTGATATACAGCTGCACATCATGCGGTCTGTCGCTCACGCAGGACTATCCAGGTATACTGGATGTGCCCGACGGTAAAAAAGTATCTGAGAACTCCTATAATCTGCACGAATATGTGCTTAAACTTATGGAGGAACATTATATAGAGCCGGCCTTTGAACCCGTCCATCGAAAAGTTGCCTATCATATACCCTGTCATCTCAGGGCGCTGGGTATTGGTTATCCGGCTGCAAAGCTTTTCGAAAAGATCTCCGGTCTTGAGACTGTTATTCTTGAGGATAATTGTTGCGGACTCTCCGGAAGCTATGGTTTTAAAAGAAGCAATGAGGATACTGCCGTGAAGCTGGGTATCACTGCGGCACGGGCGGTAAAAGATGTTGATCCGGACATGCTGGTGTCGGACTGCGGGGCGTGCAGGATGCAGCTGGCTCATTTTTCGGGTATTCCCGCTATTGATCCTTCGGAAATACTTATAAAATCTCTAAAAACAGGATCCAAGAGTTCGAGAAGTCAAGTGAAATGCTAAAAAGCTACAAAGAAGGGCCCCGGGTTTGTCTTTTCCCCTTTCACTCGAACCCTTCTTTTTACATATCCGCATTTCCGAGTATCTTTATGATCTCAGGCCCAAAGGTTTTTAACTTTGCGGCGGATATTATACCGGATTCACTCAGCGATCTGATGGTTTGGCCATTTCCTTTTGACAGATCCATGATGTTCCTGTCGGAGAGTACAAGAAAAACGGCTGTATTGGTTCTTTTCGCCGTTTCGAACCGCCATCGGTAAAGGCTTTTCAGGTGGCACCTCTGAGATCCCTTCAGGCCGTCGTACCCCTCAATTCTGGAAGACCCTCCCGGATGAAAGGTTTTTTCACTCCACCTCACATTCGCCATCTTATGGAAGATCGCTTCAGCTTCTTCCTCCAGATTATTGCGCATCAGGCCTTCTTTAAGATGTAAGTATAAACCCGGCAAATAGCGGGTATCAAGCGCCGCGTAATTCAGCTGCTCACCTGTCAGGGGCCGTATATCCCACCTCGACCGTTGAATCTTCCTTGGCTTTTTCAGTTCTACCCCGAGACATTCCCAGACGATTGACGAAAGAGAAAGGGATGTGCTTCCCAGAATGGAAGCTGCCCTGTAGGTATCAAATATATTCCTGAACCTGAACCCATAGTCTCTATTCAGCAGGCGTATATCGTTGTCACATGCGTGGATGATCTTAACGGCTGAGGAATTTATGAAGGCATGACCCAGAAAAGAGATATCCATATTTAGAAGCGGGTCAAAGATATACGCGCGCGATTCTGTGCATATCTGTATCAGACACAACTTCTCCCGGAAATACCTGAAGGAATCGTATTCGGTATCTATTCCTATACGCCGCGCGTTCAGTATATCGCCTTGTGCCGCTTCAAGCTTTTGCGGGGTGTCTATAAGCATGCAATCGGTGTCCAAAATATAATCCCTATCCGGTCTTGTGTGCCCTGTTCCATGTATAACTTCCGGCGAAAAGCAAAACCGCCGAAAGGGGCATGGTGCATAAAAGCAGGGCGCTATGGCCTGAGAGTTTCAGAAAGAGTCCCGACATACCTCCTCCCGCAATGGCGATCATCGCCCCCGCGGCGTTAAGGCCAAACTTTTCTGCGTAAAATCCAAACAGAATCGGGATAACAAGGCCCGCTGAGTAAATTGTATATCCCAGCAGGAGAGAGACGATTATGCCTTGCATTCTCAGCGCAATCACGAGAGAAGCAACTCCCGTAACGATTACGCATATTCTGGATATTCTGAGCAGATTTTTTTCATCGATCTTGAACAGGGGGCTCAGTATATCCGAGGTAATGATGGTGCTTGTGGTGAGCAGACATGTATCCGCCGAGGACATTACCGCCGCGAGGAGGGCGATTATTACGAGACCGTTCAGACCTGTCGGGATTGTGTTCATAACAAGCGCGGGCAACGCACTCTCCGGCTGAATCTCCGGCAGGAGTACCCGTGCTGCAATCCCCGCAAATGTTATAAGAAAGGCTGTAGGAATCATAACAGATGCGGCCAGTACAAGAGACCTTCTGGCAACTTTGGGATTTTTAGAGCAGAAGATTCTGGAGTATATGTCCGGACCGACGAGGTACGTCGCGCCAACGAAGAAGAGAAACGTCAAGAGATCGACCCATCCGAAATCGGGAGACGTTGGGAATGAAAAGTATGAAGGGGAAAGATTCTCTGCCATTCCCGCAAGCCCGCCAGCGGCAGACACACCTGCAATCGCACTGACAATAACGCCCGCGATGATAAATGCTGATTGTATGAGATCTGTGCGCAGGATGGAATACTGGCCGCCAAGAAGGGTGTAAATGATAAAAACAGATCCGGCAATGATCATCAGCAGGACGGACTGCCCCGGCCATAATACCGACAGTATCTTACCCGCTGCAATGATCTGCGCCGCGATTATTCCCAGCCATGCTGCGGCGATTAGAACAGATGCGGTAATCCTTATCGCATTTCCTCCGTACTGCTTCCTGAGGATTTCGGGAAGGGTATATACTTCATAGTTTCTGACCCGTTCGGCAAACCATACAGAAAGTAATAACAAACCTATTGCCCCTACGAGCATCCACCATGCCCCCACAAGACCTTTTGAATAACCCAGGCCGGCAATGCCGATGGTGCTCGAACCACCTATAATGGTGGCTAGCAGTGAACCCGTTACTGCCGGAGTATTGGCCTTCCTGTCCGCGACGAAATAACTCGAGGCGTTCCTGATTTTCTTTATACTCAGGATACCTACAAGTATCATCCCCAGAAAAAAGGCTCCTGCCATAATAGTGTTCATCTGTTTCTCTTTCGTGGATAAGTGCACACATATTGCTGATTCTGTTTATTCAAGACCATCAATAACCATAACCATTGCTGCGCACTGATATCACACTTTGCCGGCGCGCACAATGACGTGGCTGGTTCCCTGATTCACCATCAAAATAAATAAAAAACCTCGTTGATCCTGAGTAATCAGGGTGATAGAGTTATTTTGCAAAACAAAAACTATCATCAACGAGGTGTAAGCATTATGGCACAAGGCATTCTTCCTTTCAAGTATGAAACTGAAAAAAACACAACAGGGATGACAGCTCTGGCAGGTTTACCGGTATATCTGGATTTGGCTAAAGTGTCAGGTCTGAGCAAATCGATCCAAAAGCATTTAAAAATACGAGAAAGCGGACAGGGCTGGACAGACAGCCAGATTGTTCTTTCTCTTGTTCTTCTTAATTTAGCAGGTGGTGATTGTGTCGATGACATAAAGACACTTGAAGCCGACGATGGATTTTGTGAAGTGCTGAAAAAAGCTGAAATGCATGGTTTGAAGCGAAAAGTGAGGAGATCATTGTTGCGTCGTTGGCGTAAAGAGAAAACACGTACAGTTCCCGCCCCGTCATCAATCTTTCGCTATCTGGCAAAATTTCATAACAAAGAGCAGGAAGGATTAAGGCAGCAGGGTAAAGCCTTTATACCTGCGCCAAACGAGCATTTGCAAGGCTTTGCCGGGATTAATAAAGATCTGGCATCATTTTCAAGTTTTCAAAATACTGAAAGTACAGCGACCCTGGATATGGACGCCACACTTGTAGCTACGAATAAGATTGACGCATTATTCAGTTACAAAGGATTCAAGGCATATCAGCCTTTGAATACATGGTGGTTTGAACAGGGAATTATTTTGCATACAGAATTTCGAGATGGCAATGTACCGGCAGGTTTTGAACAGCTCCGGGTGTTTAAAGATGCCCTGGACTGTTTGCCGGAAAATGTAAAGAAAGTCAGATTACGTTCAGACACAGCCGGTTATCAGCACAATTTATTGAGATATTGTGCGACAGGAGCGAACAGTCGGTTTGGAGTGATAGAATTTGCCATAGGTTGTAATGTAACAAAGGAATTCAAGGAAACTGTAGCCCAGGTTGAGGAGTCGGAATGGAAACCGATATATAAAACTGCATATGGCGAGAGATACGCAACCGGAACGGAATGGGCAGAGGTCTGCTATGTTCCCAATGCGATTGGTCACAGCAAGAAAGATCCCGCATACAGATATCTTGCAAAGCGGGAAGTTCTGGACAGTCAGAAAGAATTGCCGGGCATGGACTCTCAGATAGAGCTTCCTTTTCCAACAATGGATATTGATGACCGCAGGTACAAGGTATTTGGCATGGTTACAAATATGGATTGGGAAGGTGAAAAGCTAATACACTGGTTGCATGAAAGATGTGGTAAGAGTGAAGAAGCTCATGCAGCAATGAAAGACGATCTGGCCGGTGGCAAGCTTCCATCAGAAGATTTTGGTGAAAATGCTGCATGGTGGTGGATCATGATATTAGCGTTTAATCTGAATACAATGATGAAGAAGCTGGCAATGGGAGCTTCCTGGATATCAAAGAGAATGAAAGCCGTCAGATTTTCTTTTATTAATCTTCCTGGACGTGTGTTGAAACGTTCCCGCGGTTTGATAATCCGGTTAACCAAAAACAATCCGGCGATGGAGTTGTTGATCAATGCCCGTGAGAAGATTGCGATGCTTCAGCCCGTTCCCACAGGATAGGCTGAAAAGCAAGAGATAAGGAAGTAAAATCGTTTATTGAGGGAGTGGTGTGCTTGAAAAGCACTAATCGATAATGAGTTCAGAGTATAGTAGTAATGCTCAGAGCTTTTTCTGAAATTTTTGAAAAAATGCTCCTTCAAACAACGTAAATATCCATATCTCTTTTTAGGCGGTGGATTTGGGTGGTTGGTTAAATTGTATATCTGCGAGCAACTGAAGACGGCGGGTAAAAAGGCACCTTGTCAACTCCGAGGCAAAAATCAAACTATTCATCATAGAAACACTAATCACTTTATAGGTTACTTCCAATGATAATACCGCGTAGCATAGTGAGACTTTTTACGACGCCGTCAAATTTGAAAACACTTGATAAATATAGGTCAATATAAAATGAATCCTGTGATACAATAAGTTATAAACCACGATAGACTCACAGGAAGTTTCTAATGATAAAGCTTTATACTCACACTGTTAAAAGTCTGACGATTAAAAATGCCAGGTGTTCGTTCGATTCCCGGGGATGCGTTATATGAATATTTCACAACTCTTGAAAGAGGCAGCATCCAGCTTTAAAGCTGAGGTATTACCCATACCCGGGCTGGATGCGGAAGTCCTGCTTGCATTTTCTATTGGCAGAGAGCGTCATTTCCTCTATGCGCATCCCGCGAAAGAGATTCCCGCAGTGGAGATGAAAAGATTCCGATCACTGATCGCGAGGAGGATGGGAGGGGAACCGGTTGCTTATATCACCGGGAAAAAGGAGTTCTGGTCGCTGAATTTTAAGGTGACTCCGGATGTATTGATACCGAGACCGGACACAGAGGTTCTGATCGAGGAGATCCTGAAGCTCTTCGTACAGGAAAGAGAGGTGAAAATCAGGATATTGGAGATCGGTACCGGAAGCGGGGCAATCAGCGTCGCGCTTGCCTCCGAATTGAAAAATGCCTCCATTACAGCCACGGATTTCTCCCCGAATGCCCTCGCGGTTGCGGAGAAAAACGCTGTGAACAATAAAGTGGGGGAGAAGATTTCATTTTTATGCGGGGATATGTTCGAGCCTGTTGAGGGGAAATTTGATATAATCGTCTCAAATCCGCCATATATTTCTGAGTGTGAATTCGGATTGCTCGCTCCTGAGGTCAGGGAGTACGAACCTCGCCGGGCGCTTGTCGCCGGCCCGGATGGCACGGAGTTTCACCGGAAACTCGCGCGTAATGGGAAGCGATTCCTGGAGAAGGGCGGCTGGCTTGTCATGGAAATGGGGGCAGAGCAGAGGTTCGCCCTCGAGAAAATGCTGAAAGAAAAAGATTACTGTGATATCATTTTTTGTTCAGATTATGCCGGGATAGAGCGAGTCGCTCTTGCGAGAAAGAGGAGATGACCAGTTGGATAAAATTATCATACATGGTGGAAAGAGGCTTGAAGGTGATGTCCGCGTGAGTGGAGCAAAAAATGCCGCCCTTCCTGTCATAGTGTCTTCGCTTCTCACAGATGGGTGGAATATCTTCCATAACGTTCCCGATCTTGCCGACATCAGAACGATAAAGAAACTTCTGGCCGGCTTTGGTGCCGAGGTTAAAGGGGGTAAGACGCTCAAGGTCAATGCTGGTGGAATCACAAGTTGCGAGGCACCCTACGATCTTGTCAGGACGATGAGGGCCTCTATTCTTGTTCTCGGACCACTCGTGGCAAGGATGGGCAGGGCGCGTGTTTCTCTTCCAGGTGGATGCGCCATAGGCGCCAGACCTGTGAATCTGCATCTGAAGGCTCTGCAGTCTATGGGAGCGGAGATAGACCTTAAAGATGGATATGTGGAAGCCCGGGCCTCCAGATTAAAGGGAGCCACTATATATTTTGACATATCAACGGTAACAGGCACCGAAAATATCATGATGGCCGCCTCGCTGGCCGAGGGAACAACGATCCTTGAAAACGCAGCAAGGGAACCGGAGGTCGTAAATCTTGCCGACGTGCTGAAGGGCATGGGGGCAAAGATCAGGGGCGCGGGCACCGATATAGTGGAGATTGAGGGAGTAAAAACTCTCCGGCCGGTTGAAGCGGATATAATTCCCGACAGGATTGAAGCGGGGACATATATGATCGCAGCGGGACTCACCGGGGGAGATATAAATATCCTCGGGTGCATACCGGGTCATCTCGATGCCGTGATAACCAGATTAAAAGAGACAGGCATGGAGATTACTCCGATAGACGGAGGCCTCAGGGTTGTGGGTAGCCGGAATATAACCAGTGTGAATGTAAAAACCCTTCCCTACCCCGGCTTTCCCACGGATCTTCAGGCGCAGATAATGGTGTTGATGTCTGTAAGCGGAGGGGTCAGTGTCATTAAAGAGACTGTGTTTGAAAACAGATTTATGCATGTAAATGAGCTTACAAGAATGGGGGCGGATATAACTGTTGATGGTAACAGTGCCATTGTCAGAGGTGTTGCCGGGCTTCGTGGTGCTCCGGTGATGGCGACGGACCTGAGGGCCTCCGCCTCGCTCATACTTGCCGGTCTGGTGGCGAGAGACAGGACTGAACTCTTTAGAATCTATCACATAGACAGGGGATATGAACATATCGAAGAAAAACTTTCTTCTATTGGCGCTGATATAAGGAGGGTTAAGGGATAAAGTGAAGGTTATAGACACAAATGAAAGCTCATTCGAGGTGGAACTCGATCGCATAAAAAACAGACGGAATACTGTCCCCAAGGCCGTGGAGGATATTGTATCCAGAATTCTGGACGACGTTAAGACAAGGGGAGACGATGCACTCTTTGAGTACACGGAAAGGTTTGACGGTATTCTGCTCAACGCTCATACTGTTGAGATCTCTCCGGATGAGATAGAATCGGCATTTCGTAAAGTCAGCACCGACGATATAGATATTCTCAGGTTCTCTGCCGCAAGAATAGAAGCGTTTCACAGGAGGCAGATTGAAAAATCATGGTCTTATTCAGATGATGAAGGGGTAAAACTCGGGCAGGTGCTGCGTCCCCTTGAACGTGTCGGTATATATGCTCCAGGGGGTCTTGCGGCCTATCCCTCCACCGTGCTGATGGCCGCGGTGCCTGCCAGAATCGCGGGTGTCGGAGAGATCGTCCTTGTCACTCCCGCGAGAGAGGGGTGTCTAAACCCTGTAATGCTCGTTGCCGCGAGATTGTCCGGTGTAAACCGGATATTCAAAATAGGCGGCGCTCAGGCTATAGCCGCGCTTGCCTGTGGGACAAAGTCCGTTCCACGGGTGGACAAAATAGTCGGTCCTGGGAATATCTACGTGGCCACCGCGAAGAGGATGGTGTATGGAAAAACCGGGATAGACATGATAGCGGGCCCCAGTGAGATAGTTATCATATCCGATGGAATGGCAAAGCCGGAAGTGATTGCCGCCGATCTCCTGTCTCAGGCCGAGCATGACCCGATGGCCAGCGCTATTCTCCTTACACCGGACAGAAAATTTGCCGGCAGAGTTGTCGCCGAAGCTGAAATGCAGGCAAAAGAACTTGAAAGTCCTGTGGCTGCGGAGGCGCTGGAGAATTATGGCGCGGCAATTATAACCGCGGATATGGATGAGGCGATAGATATCGCAAACATCCTCGCGCCGGAACACCTTGAACTTGCAGTGGAGAAAGCAGAAGATTTCCTGAGCAGAATAACCAATGCGGGGGCGGTATTTCTCGGGTCCAATACCCCGGAAGTTCTGGGGGATTATATCGCGGGTCCGAATCATATACTCCCCACCGGGGGGACGGCGAGGTTTTCTTCACCACTTGGGGTCTATGATTTCATCAAAAGAATAAACGTAATATCCTTTTCCGGTAATGCACTCGAAAAACACGGGCTAAAGGCTGCTGGATTTGCCGGCATTGAAGGTCTTGAAGCGCACAAAAGATCAATCATGATAAGACTTCATAACACAACAGCAAAAAACTCTTGACAAAAAATTCATGGTCGCCTAAAGATCTGCGCAGGAATTGTTGAGCGGGCGTAATTCAGGGGTAGAATGTCAGCTTCCCAAGCTGAATGTCGTGGGTTCGAATCCCATCGCCCGCTCCAATCTTTTTGGTTGCAAAAGAGTTGTTGCTGTGTTATCAGCTTCCAAGAAGTGGGCTTTGCCCGCTTTTTTTATTTTTTATGGTGCAAAATGGATCGTTCAAGTCTGTCATATCGCGAGAAGATAATAGAGCTGGTCGAACCGGTTGTTGAGTCTGGAGAGATGGAACTGATTGACGTCGAATGCTTCAGGGGAAAATCCTCCTGGATGGTCAGGATTTATATAGACAAAGAGAGTGGAGTGGGTCTTGATGATTGCGCCATGATAAGCGGTGAGATTGGTGATCTTCTCGATATAAATGAGACCCCTCCCGGCCCCTACGATCTGGAGGTATCATCACCGGGCCTTGACCGTCCCCTTGTGCGGGACAAAGATTTTATAAGGTATGCGGGACATAAAGTCAGGATCCGCATTGCCGGCAAGATAGAGGGGGGAAAGAATTTCAGAGGCAGGCTTGTGAAGTTTATTGAGAAAGAAGGAGAAAAGATCATTGTTATAAATGTGGAGGGAAAAGTTTATAACATACCTCGCAGTATGATAGTAAAGGCGAATCTTCAATACGAATTTTGATGCACTCATAGAAAGCGGAACGCAGAAGTTGGATTTTTTACAAAGCCATCAATTTTAGCTCGGAGGGTCAGTAGCATGTTGCCAGATCTCAAACGTCTCATCGAACAGATGGGTAAGGAAAAGGGCATAGACAGAGAAATAATTATAGACGCGCTGGAAACGGCGGTTTTGACCGCTGCAAGGAAAAAGCTTGGGCTGGACCTGGACCTTGAAGTGGCTTACAATGAGGAAGCGGGAGAAATAGAGGCTTTCCTGTTTAAGACGGTGGTAGAACATGTTCTGAGTCCCGACTCGCAGATATCCTTGGAAGAGGCACATGCAACCATGGATGAAGACGCAGAGCCTGGAGATAGTCTCGGAATAAAAATAGAGACAGCTACCTTCGGTAGAATTGCTGTTCAGACAGCCAAGCAGATTATGATCCAGAAGGTCAAAGATGCCGAGCGTGACAATATTTACGAAGAATACAAAGACAGGAAAGGTGACCTTGTCAATGGTTTCGTGCAAAGATTTGAAGGGGGAAGCATAATTGTCAGTCTCGGCATGTCGGAAGGAGTTATTCCTCCTTCCGAACAGATAAAGAGGGAATCGTTCAGGAGAGGGGAAAGAATAAGGGCATATATATATGATGTAAAAAGAGTTTCCAAGGGCCCCCAGATACTGTTATCGAGAACACACCCCGGTTTTATCAGGGCACTCTTTGAAATGGAGGTCCCGGAAATATCAGAGGGTCTGATAGAGATTGTCAATATAGCAAGAGAATCGGGAAACAGAACCAAAATTTCTGTACAATCAGTGGATAAGGACATCGATCCGGTCGGAGCGTGTGTGGGAATGAGAGGCTCGAGGGTGCAGGGTGTAGTGCAGGAGCTTCGGGGAGAAAAGATAGATATTGTTCCCTGCTCTGACGATCCTGTGAGATACGTATGCAACGCCCTGTCTCCGGCCAAGGTTGACAGGGTGTATATGGATGAAGATACCAGAAGGATGGAGGTCATCGTGCCGGACGATCAGCTTTCTCTCGCTATTGGCAGGGCCGGCCAGAATGTCCGGCTGGCAGCCAGACTTACCGGCTGGAGGATCGACGTCAAAAATGAGGCCGGTGTAGCGAAAGAGGAAAAAGAAGGATCCACATCTCTCATGAAGATCACAGGAGTTGGTGAGCGTACAGCCAATCTTCTTTATGAAGAGGGATTTAAGAATGTCGCGATGATATCTTTGGCGGAACCCGAGGAGTTGAGTTCCATAAAAGGAATCAGTGAGAAAAAAGCCACCATCTGGACTGCAGAAGCAAAGAAAATCATTGATAACGAAGACAGCGAAAATCTGTCTTAAGACATTTAAAAACGGTTCGTGCACTACCGGCGAGGCAATCAGGAGTCCCAGTAATGTCTAAAACAAGAGTCTACGAATTGGCGAAAGAGTTCAGCATAGATAAC
>Ga0222677_1000186_pt1 | contig 30602 bp, 28 predicted proteins | sample AntAcemetagen935_FD_179846 | JGI IMG/M metagenome (GOLD analysis project Ga0222677, IMG submission 179846) | Saline water microbial communities from Ace Lake, Antarctica - #935 | ecosystem: Environmental > Aquatic > Non-marine Saline and Alkaline > Saline | place: Antarctica: Ace Lake... | reverse complement strand
GTATTCATGCAGGGGCGCATAGCCCTCCACGCCCTTGCCCTCCGGCATTACGGTTTCTTTGGGCTTATAATCCTTTATCTGGAGCCCCTCCTGCAGATCTTCGAACAGGGCCATCAGTTTTTCCCCCAGTTCCCTGGTATATGCCCGGTAACGGAACCCAAAGGACGCCTGTCTGATCTTCTTCTCGGATATTATTTTCAGCGCAAGCTCTTCCTTCCGCTTCTCCAGAGCCCCCTCCAGGAGCTTGTGGAATCCGGTACCGACGATAAGGTGAACGCGGTTCCCCTTGACGACACCGATAAGACGCAGCATCTGGCCGAATTTGCCCTCATTTTCCACATGGTGATCCTCGCCGAAGATCGCTTCACCCTGGATCCCCTTCCCCTCAAGGAATCCAACCACAAACCCCCTGATGAGATCGAGTGATCCCTCTACTACTACCTCGCAATATTCCTTATTCATGCCTGATACGCCTTTCTCTCCATATTTTCTTCCTCCCCGCTAAAAGAATATAAAGGTAACGAGGATAAAAACTGGAACGAGAATAGGAATTGAGTATTTTATCATATATCCGAAGAAGCTGGGCATATTTATACCAGCTTCCTCTGCTATGGACTTTACCATAAAGTTGGGGGCATTGCCTATATAAGTATTCGCTCCCATAAAAACGGCTCCCACGGAAATGGCTTTCAGATATGTTATAAACTCCGGATTTGTTGTAACCGCGTGCACTGCGAGCGCGCCTGGCACCATAACCTCTGTAATGCCAAGTTTACCGAGGGCAAGATTAAAAAAAGTAAGATATGTGGGGGCATTATCAAGAAAGGATGACAATATACCTGTGACCCAGAAGTAGTGGTAGGGTTCTTTTACCATAGCTACAAGTCCGGACAGGGCGCCTGCATTTCCCGCTTTCAATATTGCCAGCGCCGGGATAATTGTCATGAATATGCCGGCAAACAGCTTCGCCACCTCCACAATGGGAAACCAGCTGAAATCATTGGCCTCTCTTAATGCCTTGGAGGTAAATACCATGGAAAGAGCACCCAACATTATGATACCGAGATCCATCAGGATACTCTGATACTCGAGATGCACTCCTGAGATGGTGAAATGTCCCAGTTTCAAGTAACCGCTCATCAGCACGAGAGCGACCACACCTGCGAGAAACACAAAGTTGATAAGACCCTCTATCTTGAGAGGAATCTTTTCTTCTGCAAGTCTGCTCTCCACCTGTTCCTTCTCCTTCCGGTAGTAAAAGGTATCAAAGATGAAAAACATTACCAGCAGTATCCCCGAAGCGGTCAGCATGTGAGGGAGTATGTTCGTTGTCACCCAGAAGAATGGAACATTATGGAGAAATCCGAGAAAGAGGGGGGGGTCACCCAGCGGAGTGAGAGAACCGCCTATATTTGCGACAAGAAATATAAAAAAACAGACAATATGAGACTTCTTCAGACGATCTTTATTCGCCCTGAGAACCGGCCTTATCATAACCATGGCTGCCCCTGTTGTGCCCACACAGGATGCCAGAATTGTGCCTATCAGCAGCATGACTGTATTGACTGCAGGGGTGCCTTTCAGTGAACCACTCACGACAATTCCTCCGGCTATCGTGAACAGACCCCACAGGAGTATGATAAAAGGAATGTAATCTATCAAATATATATGGAGTATATGGTGAAGAGCTACATTATGATAGGTGAAGAGGAAGGGCACAGCAAAAAGCAGCGCCCAGAAGGCAGAGATCTTCCCGAAATGGTTATGCCAGAAATGGGGCACCAGGAGGGGACACAGGGCTATGGACAAAAGGATTCCGGCAAAGGGAAGTACCGTCCAGACGGGCAGCTCTGTTCCGATATTATGTACGCTATGGGCTGTCGCTTCTGCCGCAATAGCGGAACCGGCAAAAACAAGGTCGATCAGCGCGTAAATCAAGAGAAATGTCAGCACACTTAATAGGCACTTCCTCGAATTCTTCACGAGCCAATTCCTCCATTATAGAAAAAACATGCCAAGAGAGCCTGCTCCCCCTGGCATGAATCTCTTAATCTCTACATAACCGGACATACAGAAAACTACGCAGAAAATCTCTTCATGCTTTTTCCGCGACCTTAATCCTTGCCTCAGCCATGTCCAGAGCTTTTTTCACCCTCTCGTAATCAGCATCATCCTTGTTTATCCCGGCCAGCTGTGCTTCCGCTGATTCTCTGGCCTTTTGTGCTTCTTCTTTCAGTATGGATTCCGCCTTCTCGATAGATTCGACAAGAACTGTTGCCTTGAGACCTGTTATTTCCGCATATCCTTCACCAGCAACATAATATGTTTTCTTGTTGTCTTTCGTATAATTGAGCTCTCCGAATTTTACAGAACTCAAGAGCGGTGCGTGACCAATCAACACCCCGAATTCTCCTTCGCTTCCTGACAATGTCACCTCTTCAACAATATCGCTAAACGCGAGTTTTTCAGGTGTAACTATCTCCAGCATCAGTTGATCGGCCATTTAACAATCCTCCGGATTATTCTTCCACAAGTTTAGCTGCTTTCCCCTTGACATCTTCTATCCCGCCAACCATGTAGAATGCCTGCTCGGGAAGGTCATCATGTACCCCATCCAGGATTTCTCTGAAGGCCTTAACCGTATCCGCGACCGGCACAAACTTGCCCTCGGTACCGGTGAACTGGGCGGCCACAAAGAAGGGCTGTGAGAGGAATCTCTGGACCTTCCGCGCCCTGCTGACTGTCAATCGGTCTCCCTCGGAAAGCTCATCCATGCCGAGGATCGCAATGATATCCTGGAGGTCTTTGTATTTCTGAAGGATGATCTGAACATCTCTTGCAGTCTGATAGTGTTCTTCACCCAAGACATTGGGATCGAGAATTCGGGATGTCGAATCAAGCGGGTCGACCGCTGGATATATTCCCAGCTCTGCGATAGGCCTTGAGAGAACAACCGTTCCGTCAAGATGGGCAAACGTTGTGGCCGGAGCAGGGTCGGTCAGGTCGTCCGCGGGAACATATACGCACTGCACCGCCGTGATGGAGCCCTTGTTGGTCGAAGTGATTCTTTCCTGGAGTTCTCCAAGGTCTGTAGCCAGCGTCGGCTGATATCCGACTGCGGAAGGCATCCTTCCCAAGAGGGCTGACACCTCGGAACCCGCCTGCGTAAATCTGAATATATTATCAATAAAGAGGAGCACATCCTGCCCCTCTTCATCTCTGAAGTATTCCGCCGCCGTAAGCGCTGTGAGCGCCACTCTGGCCCTCGCTCCCGGAGGCTCCGTCATCTGGCCGTACACCAGGGCTGCCTTGTCGATAACCCCGGATTCTTTCATCTCGAGGTACAGATCATTCCCCTCTCTTGTCCTCTCTCCGACACCACCGAATACAGAAATGCCTCCATGGTGCATGGCGATATTATGGATCATCTCCATCATAACAACCGTCTTTCCAACACCCGCGCCTCCGAACATCCCCATCTTTCCGCCACGGGGGAAGGGGACAAGAAGGTCTATAACCTTCACGCCGGTTTCGAGGACATGCACCGATGTATCCTGTTCCAGAAATGAGGGTGAATCCCTGTGGATCGGCATGGTTTTATCGGACTTTACTGGCCCCAGGCCGTCAACCGGTTTCCCGATAACATTGAGTATCCTTCCGAGACAGGCCTTTCCGACAGGCACTGTAATGGGAGCACCAGTATCCCTGGCATCCATCCCCCTTACAAGACCATCCGTTATCTCCATGGCGATACATCTGACCACGTTGTCACCAAGATGCTGGGCAACTTCCACAACAAGATTATCCTCTTCATCGTTGATGGTCGGGTTCGTAATCACAAGAGCATTCATGATGTTGGGAAGGTTTCCCTCTTCAAACTCCACATCGATTACGGGACCAATTACCTGTACAATCTTTCCTGTATTCATTCCCATCTCCTTAAATAGTGTCTATCCTTTTATGAGCAGCTACCCTTTTGCCGTCAACGCCTCCGTACCACCTACAATATCCATAAGCTCAGCGGTAATGGCCGCCTGCCGCGCCCTGTTGAACTGCTGGGTCAGGCTCTGTATCATCTCTTCACAATTGGTCGTAGCATTATCCATGGCAACCATCCTGGCGCCATGCTCACCGGCTGATGTCTCCAGCAAGCCCCTGTAGATAAGCACTCTCAAATACAGGGGGATAATATGGGCCAGAAGTTCTTCCTCGGAAGGTTCGTAGATGTAATCAACAGTAGATTCGGATTCTACCTCATCTGAACCAACTGAAGATGCGGGCAGCAATCTAATCATGACAGGCTTCTGCGAAGCAACGTTCCGGAATTTATTGTAGCAGAGATAGAGCTCGTCATATTCTTCAGCGACAAATGGCGGCACCGCCTCCCCCGCAATATCTGCAGCGAGACTTATATCAAAAGTGCCCAGCTCATCTATATGCTCACCAACTATATTCCCCTTTTTCCTGAAAGAATCCCTTCCCTTCTTACCGACGACGATCAACGACACTTCCTTGCCTTCAGCCGTCCTTTCCTTTGTGAATCTTCCTACTTCCTTTATTATATTCTGATTAAATCCGCCGCAGAGTCCTCTGTCCGATGTTATCATGATTACCCTGACTTTGTGTGGCTCACGCACGGCAAGCAGGGGGTTCGCGGTCGATGTCACTCTCCCGGCCAGACTGTCGAATACATCCATAATCTTATCCGCGTAAGACCTGAAATTCTCCATCTTCAGCTGCGCCGCCTTCAACTTCGACGCTGCTACCATATTCATAGCCCTGGTAATCTGTCTGGTCTTATCTACGCCTACAGATTGTCTCTTAATGTCTTTTAACGATGCGCCCATTAACAACCACTCCCCTGTACCACCTCCGGATTATACAGCGGTACCCAGATGTCTGTTTCTCTACTCGGAGGCAAATACCGAATCAAACTCCGTCAACATGCCCTTTATCCTGTTGTCCAGATCAGGACTCAGCTCCTGCTTCTCGTCTATCTCCTTCATTACATCCTGATGTTTGCTGTCCACAAAGCTCATGAGTTCCTTCTCATAATTCTTGATGCTTTCCAAAGGATATTTATCCACAAATCCCCTGACGCCCGCGTACAATATCACCACTTCCTGAGACAGGGACATCGGCTGATACTGGGGCTGCTTCAGGATTTCGACAAGTCTGATCCCTCTGTCCAACTGCGCCTGGGTTGCCTTGTCGAGATCGCTCCCGAACTGCGAGAAGGATGCGAGTTCCCGATACTGGGCCAGGTCGAGCTTCAGGGTGCCGGCAACCTGTTTCATGGCCTTCACCTGCGCCGCGCCTCCAACCCTTGAAACGGACAGACCGACGTTGATAGCGGGTCTCACGCCCGAGAAGAACAGATCCGGTTCGAGGTAAACCTGACCGTCCGTAATGGAAATAACATTCGTGGGGATAAATGCGGAGACGTCCCCAGCCTGGGTCTCGATAATAGGAAGTGCCGTAAGAGAACCACCACCGAGTTCCTCATTCACTCTGGCGGCTCGTTCCAGAAGTCTTGAATGATTGTAAAAGATATCTCCGGGATATGCCTCACGTCCGGGAGGTCTCCTCAGAAGAAGCGATATCTGCCGGTAGGCCACCGCCTGTTTGGAGAGGTCATCATACATGATCAGGGCATCCTGACCCCTGTCCCTGAAATACTCACCGATGCTGCATCCCGCGAACGCGGCTATATACTGGAGTGTTCCCGGATCGCTGGCACATGCTGCAACAACACAGGTATAGCTCATGGCATCAAACTTTCTCAACACCTCGACTACCTGCGCCACCGTTGACTTCTTCTGTCCTATGGCAACATATATGCATTTGATTCCGGTATCCTTCTGCCTGATAATTGCATCTATACATATTGCCGTCTTGCCTATCTGGCGGTCCCCAATGATGAGTTCCCTCTGTCCCCTTCCAACAGGCGTCATGGCATCGATAGACTTCAACCCCGTGTAGACCGGCTGGTTAACTGGCTGCCTATCGATAACACCGGGAGCAACCATTTCTATCCTGCTGTAAGTGTCTGTCTCTATCGGACCTTTCCCATCCATAGGCTCTCCGGTGGCATCAATAACGCGTCCGAGAACGGCCTCTCCAACAGGAACCTGGGCGATCTTGCCTGTTCTCTTTACCACATCACCCTCTTTGATATGTATATCGTCGCCCAAAATAGCGACACCTACATTGTCTCTTTCAAGGTTGAGCACCATTCCCAGTATACCGCCGGGAAACTCAAGAAGTTCCATGGCCATGGCATTTTCCACACCATAGACTCTGGCGATACCATCACCCACCGACAAAACGATGCCTGTTTCACTTACATCCAGTTTTTTCTCATAATCTTTTATCTGTTTGGAAATTACCTGCGTTATTTCCTCTGCCCTGATTGCATCCATCCTCTACATCTCCTCCTTTATGAGTCCGCTTATGTCGTTTAGCTGAGCTTTAACACTGCCATCGTAACGGGTATCGCCGACCCCTATAACAACACCACCCAACAATGATGGATCTTCATCAACAACTATCTCAATATTCTTTTTAGTCAGACCTTCCATCTGTTTTTTGATCCTTGTGGCCAGTTTACTTGACAGTGGAAATGCCGTTTTTATGTTAACTCTCACCTTATTCAAAATATTGTCCATATATTTTCTATAACACTCTTCGATCTGCTCAAGGATATCGGTCCTCCTCTTATCCACCAGCAGCATTAGAAAATTCGAGGTAGTTGTCGACATGCCAATCTTATCAATAATATTTCCTATAACGGCCAATTTATCAGAATCTTCGAATACCGGATTGGCAAAAAAATCCGCCAACTCTCTATTTTCCTTTAATATGGAAGAGAATCCCTTGAGCTCACCATAGATGATCTCTATTTTATCTTCCTTTTGCGCTATATCAAACAACGCCCTGGCATATCTCTTTGCAATATTGCTCCCAATCAATTTAGGTTCACCATCCTATCCAAGAAATCGTTGACCATATTCTCGTGATCTTCTTCCCTGATGTTCTTCTTTAAAATTTCCTCAGCCATCTTAATGGAAAGCCCTGCGGCCTCTGCCCTGAGTTGATTAAGGGCCTCTTTAAATTCCTGATCCATCCTGGCCTTTGAATCTTCCTTTATTTTCTCGGCGGTTTTTTTCGCCTCTTCGATAATCTTCTCTTTCTCGGCAACCCCCTGTGCCTTTATCATATCGGCAATCCCCTGTATCTCCGCCGTGGCCTTATCCAACCTGTCAGAATGCTCCACGAGTCTTTTCTCAGCTTCCTCTTTTGCCGCTACTGCTTCTTCCAGCGAAGCCTTGATGGACGCGCGACCACCGGCAAAAAAATTCCGGATAGCCTTGGCTGAAAGTTTGTAAAGAATTGCAAACAACACAATAAAATTAAGAAATCTCCAGGCAAAATTGATAAGTTTTGCCCTGCCATGATCCTCTCCATGGTGTTCCTCTTCGGCAATATCTTGCATGGCGATATCTTCGGCTTCTATCTCTACGCCCTCCTTCGCCCCAATGCTCTGCAGGGTTTTTTCACTTTGCAGACCATTTTCACCACTCTGACCGCTATCCGCAGCGGCAAGGATGGCAGGTGAGAGCATCAATGCCAAGGCCAAACCCAATACAACTAAAAGGCGTTTCATCTATATACCCCTTCCCAATACCTTTTCAGAAATATCCCCAGCTATCTTTCGGGTTTGATCCCGTAGAGCACCCCTGGCTTCGTCCACTTCTTTCTCCATATCAGCCTTAAAGTCTCCTATCTTTTTCGAGATCTCATCCCTTACTTTCCCGGTTATCATTTTCCCCTGCTCCGTCCCCTCTTCCTTGATCTCATCTCTCTGAGCAGCAGCATCTGCCTTTGCCTGGCGTATTTTCTCCTCGTATTCCGCTATGTTACGCTCAACAGTTTCATTAAGAGACATTACCTCTTCATTCGACTTTTCAATCTTTTTATTCCTTTTTTCGATGATCTTTAAAACAGGCTTGTAAAGGAGAAAATTGAGTATAAAAATTAACAAGAGGAAATTGGCCATTTGGATCCAGACTGTACTATTCAGCTCTACCATTACTGTACGCCACTCCTTGAGCTAAGTATTTATGTGAAAAATATTTGAAGATTAAAACCAACTTTGGGAAACCTTTATTGAGGTTCCTGCCGAAAATCGGGAAGTACTAACCACAAACTCCCCGACCTTGTCAAGCTTTTTCTGACCGGCGGTCATGTTATATATTCCGGATTTTTCCTTTGCTGCTGCCGATCAGCTGAGGATGCCCATATCAGCCTGTTAGGTTACCTGGAAGCTCCGCTTTATTCATCCATTTCAGCTGCCGTATATTCACTTTTATCGTTGCCCGACATCTGGCATGTACCATCGATTACAGCGCCCTCTTTTACCTCAAGAACCGCCGTCTTCACATTGCCCAAGAGTCTGCCTGTAGATGAAATCTCCGTCCTTTCCCTGATATCGAGATTACCCCTCACTTCACCGGAAATGAATACACTGTTAACTGCAATATCCGCTTCGACACAGGCACCTTCTCCTATAATTAATGTCCCGTTACCCAACGCTTCACCCTTGAATTCACCATCGATTCTCACCAGACCATTCAGGACAAGTTTTCCATCGAACTCCGCACCCTTACCCAGGAAAGCCTTTATCTCCTCATCTTTGTCTTTTCTCCTGTTCGTCATTCAAGATCTCCTCTCTTTGTCCCTCTCCGAAGGGATACCAGCGGGACTATTAAAGCCATCATGGTTGAAGGATAAACCTCCTCATGCTCACATTCATCAACAGACCCACTCCTGTCATCAGAACAATCATCGAAGACCCACCATAACTGAAAAAGGGGAGCGGTATTCCCACAACAGGGAATATGCCGATAACCATACCAATATTTATAAATATACCCCAGAAGACAAACATTGTCACTCCAAAGGCCGTCAATGCCCCGGTCAAGTCTCTGGAATATCGCGCGATCTTTAAACCCCACAATACCAACACAAGAAATATAAACATCAGGACAAATACTCCTACAAAGCCCCATTCCTCGGCAAAAACGGAGAAGGCAAAGTCCGTCTGTTGTTCAGGCAAAAATCTAAGCTGCGTCTGGGTTCCCTTCAGAATTCCCTTCCCCCAAACACCACCGGAACCAACGGCGATTATGGATTGTATGATATGATAACCCGCTCCGAGGGGATCCCGCTCAGGGTTCAGAAATGTAAGTATCCTTTCTTTCTGATAATCCTTCAGAAAAAACCAGCACAGCGGAGCAAATATCATACCGCCCAGACCAAGACGTATAAGAACCTTCCTGCCAATCCCAGCAAAAACCGCCATGGAAAGAAACAGAACCATCAGAAACATTGCAGTACCCAGATCCGGTTGTCTTACTATCATAAAGAAAGGTATTCCTACAATTGTCAGAAGGATCACAAGATTAGCAGGATAATAACCTTTCTCCATATTGTCATCGAAGTATCTTACCAGGACAATGATAATTGCCAGTTTCATCAATTCCGACGGCTGAAAGGAAAATCCCCATATGACCAACCATCTCTGCGAACCGTGGACAATATTCCCGTAGAAAGAAACCAGAAAAAGAAGCAAGACCGAAACCACATAAATAAGATAGGCGTGCCTTATGATAATATGATAGTCCACACTGAAGGCTATAACCATCATAATGAGCCCCAGCAATATCCAAGACATCTGTTTTGTGTAAAGATGTTCTTCAGTTACGCGCAGGTTATAACCTGCGCTATAAAGATTCAAAATCCCTATGCCGCTTATCAGAAGCACCAGTCCCAAAAGAACCCAGTCAAAATTGGCAAACAATCTGCGATCAATCTTCACATTTTTTCCTTTTCCGCTCAAGATTAAAATATCCATCAACAATCCTGCGCGCAATGGGAGCCGCAACGGACCCGCCATGGCCCCCATGTTCTACAATAACCAGAATCGCTATTGAGGGATCTTTGTATGGTGCAAAACAGACAAACAGGGCATGGTCTTTGTGCTTATATGGAACTTCTTTCACATCAGGTTTTTCCTCATCCTGAGGCATTCCAATAACCTGTGCTGTACCCGTTTTTCCACAAACATCCTTTTCCTTTCTCTTCAAGGCCCAACCTGTGCCATGGGGTTCATTAACCGCTCCCCACAGGGCATATCTCAATATATCGATATTTTTCCTGCTAATGGGAATTATTATCTCCTTTTCAGGAGGAAATTTCCTGACTACCCGTCCATCCATCGTTTCAATCCCCTTTACCAGTCGCGGTTTATAGAGAATCCCTCCGTTGGCTATTGTGCAATACACTCTAAGCAACTGCAGGGGCGTAACAAGAGAAAATCCCTGACCTATGGACAAGGAGGTGGTTTCACCCTTCTGCCAGGATTCTCCATATTTCCTCAGCTTCCATTGCCTTGTAGGAACCAGGCCCATTTTTTCTCCCGGAAGAGATATGCCGGTTTTATATCCTAAACCAAATTTTCCGGCATACTCCGCCAATTTATCGACACCAAGCATCTCTCCCAAATGGTAAAAATAGACATCACACGATTCCACTATGGCGCGATGCAGGTTCATCGTGCCATGACCTTTCTTTTTCCAGCACCTGAAAGTCCTGTCCCCTATCCGGTATGTGCCGTTACAGAATATTTCGGTATTTTCTGTTATTAAACCTTCCTCAAGAGCTGCGGCCGCGACAACCACTTTATAAGTGGAACCGGGAGGATACTGCCCTGAAACAGCCCTGCTCTGCAGAGGACACAGAGGATTCGTCGTCAGTTTCTTCCACCTGTCCCCGGATATCCCGCGGTTAAACAGGTTCGAGTCAAAAGACGGTCTGCTTATCATTGCCATAATGTAGCCGGTACACGGGTCCATAACGATCGCCGCTCCAGCCTTTTCTTGAAAGGCATCCCAGCAAATTTTCTGAAGATCGGCATCAATGTTGAGGACAACATTATAACCGGGAACAGGCTTGATTTCTCCCAATACGTTCAGCCTTCTCCCGGCGACATCCACCTCCACCTGTTCCCCGCCGCTCTTACCCTTGAGATATCCATCCAGCGATTTCTCAATCCCGTACTTTCCGACTATGTCATTTGACCTGTAACCGGAGTAAACATTCTTACCCAGTTCAGAACTGCTTATATTTCCAACATAACCAAGGATGTGAGCCATCATCTCTCCATATATATATTCCCTTACAGGGACAACATCGACAACCACCCCGGGCAGATCCAGGGAATTGGTTTCCACCACGGCCAGTTGATCTCTGTCTATATTCTTGCAGATTCTGACAGGAGCAAAAGGTCTTCCGGATTTAAAAGAGGCCTTTTTGCATGATATTGCGCCCTTGCCCGGATCGCAAAGATTCGTTAATTTGTTCATAACATCTTTTATATCTTTTGCGGCCTCAGGAATTATGGATATATCAAAAGAGGATTGATTGTCCACCAGGATATTCCCGCGGGTGTCCATGATCAATCCCCTGAGGGGTTTTATCTCCTGGATGCGGATTCGGTTGTTCTCGGACCGCTGGCTCAGATTATCTCCCTTGACAACCTGAAGATACCACAGCCTGGTAATCAGGAGAAAAAAGGCAAGAGATACCAGCCATATAATCACTTGAATTTTTTTCCTGAATTTTACAGGATCATAGCCGGTCAGGCGATCTTGCTTCCCAAACATTCAATAAAACCTCAAGACGATGAAACAGGACAAAGAAGGCAGGCGCGAATACGCCGGCAGCTACAGCCTGGAGAAACGAAATATTCAATATATCATAAAACACGTTGATACCGTACAGGACCTCATACATCAAGATTATCAAAAGCTTACCGAAGAGGGCACATATAAACGTGAAACCAATGGTGAAAATCATTCCCCCGGCATATACCTTGAGTGAAACCGCTTTAGAGATCAAAAATATCAGCAGATAACTAAGCACAAAAAAACCCGGCACAACACCTGTAATAGAATCCAGGAAAAATCCGAGGACAAAAGACAATATTCCGCCCCTTATAGCACTCAGGTAGAAACCCGCATATATAACCAGTATCAATGATATTTCCAGCCCCGCCTTCCCTGAGAAAAGTATGTCGAGAATGTTTATCTGAACCGTAAGCAAGAGCAGTGAAAAAACCGGCAGCAGAAGATAATATATCATCTGTCGTCTCCTGTTTTCTTCAATATAACCAGAACATCTTCCAACCTGGTAATATCGAGCGCAGGGCATACTCCGATTTTCTGGAATAAGCCGGCCTCTTTCTTATCAACTGCGACAACCTTTCCGAGAACCAGTCCCTTGGAGAAAACCCCGGCAAGACCGGAAGATATTACTACATCTCCGGCCCTTACATCTTCGGATCTCTGAACGTATTTCAGCTCACACTCGGACCTGCCGCAACCCCTGAGCACTCCCCGGCATCTGTTCCTCTGGATAAGTGCATCTATATTGCTGTTATAATCCACAAGGAGAAGGACTTTTGATACATTCCACGAAGTCTCTATTACTTTACCGGCTACACCTTCTGCAGTTATCACAGGAAGACCGGGAGCTATCCCGTCAGCAGTCCCCTTATCGATCAACACCGTTCTGAACACAGAGAGCCTGTTTCTTCCCACTACTCTGGCGACAACCGTCGGAAATCCCATATCACTCTTTATGCCCATGAGCTTTTTCAGCCTTACATATTCGAGGGACATTTCACGATAATTATTTACCTCTTTTGTCAAAGATGTAACTCTTGCATTCAGTCCCCTGTTTTCTCTCTCCAGTCCCACCAGCATAACATATCTTTTCCATGCCCCACCAATGGAGCTGAACACCAAATCGACTGCATAATCCAGAGGCGCAGCCATCTCCAATACGACCTTTTTAAAAAAGCCTGTTTTCCCAACTGATTTAAAATTCATGGAAAAGATTGCAAGGGAAACAACTACGAGGACAAGAGTTACAATAATCGTGTAATATCTTTTAGGAGATGTCATTTCTTATCCTAAGGCGGCAAAACCGCAATCCAAATGTCTAAGGGGTTGTCAGACACGAATGGGAAACAGAAAAAAAGAAGGACTGAAAAATATCCCGACCTGTCGGGGAAGGCGGGAATCCTGACAATCCTGAGTTGTTGATGGCTATAGCTGGATAGTTACCTCTTTCAGTATATCCAGCTCATCCAGGGCCTTGCCGGCACCTCTGGCCACTGCTGAGAGAGGATCATCTGCTATCGTTATGGGCAGCCCGGTTTCTTCCCTGAGGAGTACATCCAGATTTCTCAGGAGAGCGCCTCCTCCGGCCAGCACTATACCCCTGTCGACGATATCGCCTGCCAGCTCCGGTGGAGCATTCTCGAGGGCGTCTCTTACGGCATTAATTATGACACTCACCGGCTCCGCCATTGCTTCCATTACTTCTTCAGAGGTTATCTCAACAATCTTGGGAATACCAGATATAAGATCTCGTCCCTTGACGTCCACTGTTTTCAACTCGTTTTCCGGATACGCGCACCCGATGGTGGTCTTGATCATTTCTCCTGTTCTTTCACCTATAAGGAGACTGTATTTTCTCTTTATATACTGTACGATAGAGCTGTCTATCCTGTCTCCCGCAACCCTGACGGATTTTGAATAGACAACACCTGCCAGCGAAATTACCGCAACCTCCGTAGTACCTCCGCCTATATCAACGACCATGGAACTCACAGGTTCCGTTATGGGCAGGCCGGCGCCTATTGCGGCAGCCATAGGTTCTTCGATAAGATAGACCTCTCTCGCCCCGGCCGACTCCGCAGTTTCCTTGACCGCCCTCCTCTCAACCGGGGTAATACCCGAGGGGATGGATATTATGATCCTTGGACGCACAAAGGTTCTTCTATTGTGAACCCGAAGTATAAAGTGACGTAACATGGCTTCCGTAATCTCAAAATCGGCTATCACGCCCTCTTTCATGGGCCTTATAGCTACAATGTTTCCAGGTGTCTTACCCAACATCTTCTTCGCATCCGTTCCCACGGCAAGGATCTTCTTTGTTCCTCTTGAGTCTCTGTGTACAGCGACAACCGAGGGCTCATCCAGGACAATCCCCTTCCCCTTCACGTAAACCAGGGTATTCGCCGTCCCCAGATCAATGGCCAGATCGTTCGATATTGCACCCAGAATATAATCAAACAACAAGTTTTTAACCCCCCTTATTCATTGTGATTGGTTTTCCCCTATACAGCATTTCAACAACCTAATCAATTAAAAATGTGTCCTGCCGCCGACGTTGACGGATTTGTAAAAAGTCTGCCACCCTTCAAAAAAATCGAATCGTTCACGGTTGATCAAAACATATTAGCCAGGGGCTGACAGCGATACTTCATTTTATCAAAGCAAGCTTCCGGAAATTTGACCAGGAGAGATTAAAAAACTGTAAACAGTTAACTGTGAACCGAGAAATGTTACAAAAAATCATTGCATTTTAGGGGTCACTATACTACTAATGCCATTCATCAAAATTGAAAGGTTAAGATATGCTTCAATTAATGCGGACACATGCCAAAAACTGGCTAATGAAGGTCGTGCTGGGTATCATTATCGTTGTCTTTGTCTTCTACTTTGGATCCATGCGGGGAAGACAGGCGACTGAAACCATCGCTGAGATCGACGGATCACGGATCGCTTACGCGGAATTCAGAAATGAGTATCAGGACCTGATGGACTTGTATCGTGAGCGATATGGCAACAATCTTACCGACGATCTGCTGAAAAAAATGAACCCAAAACAACAGGTATTCGACAATCTCATAAACCGGGCGATCATTCTGTCAAAAGCCGATGATCTGAAACTGGGCGTAAGCGACGACGAATTGAAGACATCCATTTTTTCCTATCCGGCCTTCCAGAGAAATGGCGTCTTCGACGATAATCTATACCAGCGAGTCCTTCGGTATCAGCGGATGACCCCGGAGAATTTTGAGATCACCCAGAGAAGAGCGCTAAAAGCAGGAAAGCTGGAAAGGCTTATCAAGGAGTCGGTAAAGGTGTCCGATAAAGAAGTCCGGGATATCTACAATACGCAGAACAGAAAGATCAATATAAACTTCATAGAGATATCCACTGATAATCTCAAGACCAGGGTGCGGCCCTCCGAAGAAATCCTTGAAAGGTATCTTAAAGAACATGGTGAAGAGTTCCGGATACCTCAAAGTGCAGTGATCGAGTACATTGTCTTCAAGGGAAAATCTTTCGCCAACTCTGCAGACATATCAGACGAAGAGATAGAGGAATATTACGACTATAACAAAAGTGAGTTCGAAGACAACGGAAAGACAAAACCCCTGTCGAAAGTAAAAAGTAGAATTGTCTCCAGATTGAAATCAACAAAGGGTATGGACGCGGCCTTTGAAGAGGCAAGGAAAACACACGATACGATCTACCAGGAAGAAAACTTTGAGGAGTATGCCAGGGAAAAGAGTTTCCCTATGGAAACATCAGAGTTCTTCCGCGATGTTCCACTCACCGGTCAATTAGCCGGTATTAAGGATCTGGGTGAATATGTATTCAATCTGGAAGAAGGCGACCTGGGACGCGTCTTTTCCGACAGCAGCGGATACTATATATTCAAGCTTGTATCGCTGAAACCTTCTTATATACCCGAACTCAGGAAAGTCGCTAAGAAGGTTGAAAAGAATTATACAGAGAGTGAATCCATAAAGTTATCCGGGAAAAAGGCCGAAGAAATACTCAGTAATCTGAAGAATGGAATGGATATGGCGAAACTCTCCAGAGATAAAGGTCTGAAATTGTCGGAAACCGGATTGTTTCTGCCGGGTCCCAACATACCTGAGATCGGCTACTCTCAGGAGCTGGAAGAAGCCCTCATCAGGATATCGAAAAAAGAGCCCTGCCCTGACAAGGTATTCTTTGTCAATGGAAAGTATATTGTGATAAAGTTTAAAGAAGAGGGCAAGTTGGATGAGAAAGAATGGGAGGCAAAGAAAGATTCCATAAAAGATTACCTTCTCAGGTTGAAGGAAGATAGATACCTCCTGTCATGGCTGGAGGGGGCAAGAGAAGACATGATCGGCAGAGGGAAGCTGAAAATACTAAAAAAAGTGGAAGACCTCTAACAAATGACCACAAGAAAAATTATTGCCGCGATGTTTCTATGTACAATGCTTATGGCCCATTCGCAGGCATCCATCGCCGCCGAAAAGACGTATCGCATGAACGTTTCCGGGTGCTGGGGGTGAGCAGGCAAGGCCAGGATAAGTTCTATCCTGAAAAAGACAGGTGGAATTCTTGATTTCAAACTGAACTCCACGACATCAACAGTCACTGTAAAATTTGAAGACAGTAAGATAGACGTGGAAGGAATCGTTGAGAAGATCAGAGAAAAAAAGTTTCAGGTAGGGAAGAAAACCGAAATTAAATAGGGCGCTGTCCCTATTTAACCTATTTAACCGATCTCCCCGCAAGCCAGCCAGTGGAAAACGCTGCCTGGAGATTATAGCCTCCGGTATCAGCATCTATGTCCATCACCTCACCCGCGAAATAGAGTCCGCTGACAAGACGTGATGCCATTGTACGCGGGTCTATCTCTCCTGTATTTATCCCGCCCGCGGTGATGATGGCCTCGGAGATGGGACGTGTACCGGTTACCTCCAGGCGAAAATCCTTGAGCCATGCCCTCAGACGCCTTCGCTCGCTTGCGGTAATCTGATGGCCCCTCCTGTCCGGGGGGATCCCGGTAAGATCCATGCAGACGGGTATCAGTTTGCCTGGCATCAGTCCTTCGAGCAGCGTCTGAAACTTGCGTTTTCCATGCGCGTCAAGATCGCGCAGAAGTCTTTCATCCAGCTTATGCTCATCGAGGGCAGGTTTGAGATCAATGGAGATTGTCACCCTGCCGCCCATATCCAGAGCGTCCGTTACCCTGCCGCTGAGAGAAAGAATGACCGGCCCGGAAAGGCCGAAGTGTGTGAAGAGCATTTCTCCAAACGCCTCGTCCTGTTTTCTGCCGTTAATCAGAACACTGACGTTTACATTGCGCATGCTGAGGCCCTGCAGACGCGGCGCCACAGCGCCTTCAGTCTCCAGGGGAATCAGCGCGGGCCGCGGGGACACTATTGAATGTCCTGCCGACCGGGCCAGACTGTATCCGTCGCCGGTTGAGCCGGTGGCCGGATAAGATACGCCCCCTGTCGCGATAATAACGGCGTCAGCAGGGTATATCTCTCCTGTTAAACCACACACACCGCAAACCTTTTGTCTCTTGATAAGCAGGCCATCCACGGATATCTTCCTCCGCACCGTCACGCCCTGCCTTCTCATCCATGCCGTCAGCGCGTCTACCACATCCCTCGCCTGCCCGCTCGCCGGGAATATACGTCCTCCCCGTTCGACAACGGTGGGAACACCCAGATCTTCAAAGAACACCACAAGCTCATCATTCGAAAAACGATAAAAGGCCTGCCGGAGAAAAATCCCACTGGACCCGAAGTGCGAAATAATCTCCGGAAGTGAAGCTACATTCGTGAGGTTGCAACGACCCTTACCTGTAATGCCGAGCTTGCGTCCCGGACGGCGCATTTTCTCAAGAAGCAGTGTATCCGCGCCCAGACCGGCGGCCTGTCCGGCGGCCATCATGCCGGATGCACCACCTCCTACTACGACAACATCAGGTTTTGTCATCTCAGATCATTATATTGAGAGGTTCTATGAACTCCGGGTCTTCCTTCTCCATGATTTCAATGATATGCTTATGCAATCTCTTTTTGTGCTCTGCGAATATCGGCCTCTTCTTGGTAAAGGTCCTCGCGAACGCTATTGCGTCTTTCAGGAGTTCCTCTTCATTTTCAGACGCCTTCACAATCACGTGACTTGCCTCCAGTTCCTTCGCCGTCGCTCTCTTCCCGCTGTACACAAGTTCTTCAAGTTTGTAGTACGGGATTGCCTTCTTTATGATAGCGAGCATCCCTGGCAGAAAGGGGATGCTTATATCCACCTCCGGGAAACAGAAATATCCCCTGTCCGCCTTCATGAATCTGAAATCACAGGTACAGGCCATGATGGTCCCATCTCCAAAGGCATGCCCGTTTATGGACGCGATAACAGGCATCGGAAAATTCAGGATTCTTTTAAATATCCTGTTCAGGCCATACATAAAATCCTTGATCGCCGGGATTTCCTTATTATTCATTGCACCCATTATCCATTCAACATCGATGCCCTGAGACCAGTTCTTCTTGTCACTCGAAGTGATAACCACTGATGAGACAGTTTCGTCATTCTCGATCTCATCAAAGGCGTTCAGGATAGCCCTGTTGAAGTCAGGATTATGCCTGTTCTCGCCGTTGTTCATAGTCATAACCGCAACCGTCCCATCTTTTTTCCATTCTACAATCGCCATATCTATTTCCTCCTCAACGTATATTATTTATTACCCGCGGACAATAAAGCCCGCTCACAGGCATTAGATCCTTGACCACTAACCACTGATCACTGATTTTACCCCTGTCCGCTCTGAAGATTTTTAAAATCCGCTCCTGTCGGATTCTGGAAAATCAGCAGTTCGAACCGCGGGACAACCGCCAGTATATGATCAAATATATCGGCCTGAATTCCCTCATAATTGACCCAGGCCTGATCGTTGCTGAACGCGTAGATTTCAATCGGAAGGCCATGATCCGTGGGAGCAAGCTGCCTCACCATAAGGGTCATATTCTGGTGTATCTTCGGATTATTCCTGAGATACGCGGTAATATATGCCCTGAATATCCCGATATTAGTAAGACGACGGCCATTGATAACCTCTGATTCGTCCACCCGGTATTCGGCGTTGTACTCGGCCAGTTCTTTTTTCTTCGCGTCGATATATCCCGAAATATACTGGAACCTGGAAAACCTGTTCAGCATCTCTTCCGTGCAGAACATAATGCTCGTCATATCGATGTAAAGGGCGCGCTTTATACGCCTCCCTCCAGACTCAGTCATTCCCCGCCAGTTCTTAAAGGAATCGGAAATCATGGCATAGGTCGGAACAGTGACAATCGTCTCGTCCCAGTTTTGCACCTTTACCGTTGTCAGAGAGATATCGATCACATTTCCGTCCGCGCCATATCTGGGCATCTCGATCCAGTCGCCTATGCTTATCATTTTATTGACAGACATCTGGATCCCGGCCACAAATCCCAGGATGGAGTCTCTGAAAATCAGCACCAGTACTGCCGTCATGGCGCCCATACCGCCAATGAAAAAGGCTGGTGATTTCCCGGCAATTATGGAGAGAATGATGACGCCGACAATAATATACAGAATAATCTTGACCGCCTGCGCGAACCCTCGAACAGATGACTTGTATGAAAGATCGCGGGAATGGGAGATATCCACAACAGCGTCGAGTAGCGAATCTGCCATCAGCAGACCGGCAATCAGCATATATATTATGGCGGCACATCGCGCCACTGCCACAACAGATTCGTGTCCGCCAAAGGCAAGAGGGACCATAAAATAGATGATCAGCGCGGGCGCCAGATGCGAGGCACGCTGGAAGAATCTTTCCCTGAGGATACTATCGTCCCAGTCGGTCCTGGTCTGCTTCACCAGGCGAATGATACCCTTCATGACAAATCGCCTTACAATAATATAGCTGAGGCCGGCAAACGCAAGGATGCCGAAAGCCGCAATGACATCCGCGCAGACTGCCGCCATTTTCTCCCCGAATCCCAACTGTACCAGCCAGCCTGTCATCCACTTCATAATCGCACCTCTAAAACAGGGATCCTTCCCCTATTTAAACTGTCTCCTGTCTCTGTAGTCTTTCCCTCGACCCCTTGAACCCTTTTTAGTGAGCCTCATCCCAGTTTTTCCCGGAAGCAATCTTCACCTTTACCGGAATTTTCAGGGCTATGACGTTTTCCATCTCCCATCTGACGAGATCCATAACCTCTTCCTTCTCCCGTACTGGAACTTCGAAAACGAGCTCGTCATGCACCTGCATAATCATAGATGCGGACAGTTTCTTTTCTCTGATCCTGGCGGAGATATTAAGCATCGCCACCTTTATCAGATCGGCCGCCGTTCCCTGTATGGGTGTGTTGACGGCCATCCTTTCCGCGAACTGGCGAACCTGTATATTTCCGCTGTTGATCTCCGGTATGTATCGCCGGCGGTTCAGAAGCGTTGTGACAAATCCCCTTTCCCTCGCCTTCTCCAGCGTCTCCTCTATAAATACGCGGACACCGGAAAATCTGGAGAAATATCCATCTATGTAGTCCTTTGCTCGCTTCTGGCTTATGCCCAGCTCCCTGGCAAGGCCGAAGGGACTCATCCCGTAAATGACGCCGAAGTTTATCACCTTTGCCTGCCTGCGCATCTCCTCGCTGACCATCCCGGGAAACACACCGAATATATCGGAGGCCGTTTTTGTGTGTACATCCTCACCTGATTCGAACGCCTCTATAAGCAACTCGTCCCCGGAGAGATGCGCCAGGATACGAAGCTCTATCTGAGAATAGTCGGCCGACACTATTTCGCATCCCTCAAGCGCGACGAATGCCTGACGTATTCTTTTCCCTTCCGGCGTTCTTATCGGTATGTTCTGGAGATTGGGATTGCTGCTCGAGAGCCTCCCCGTCGCCGTCACTGTCTGATTATATGATGTATGCACCCTTCCCGTTTCCGGGTTAACAATCGCGGGCAGGGCGTCGACATAAGTTGATCTGAGCTTCGCCAGACTTCGGTACGCTAATATCTCCGCCGGGAGTTCATAAGATTTCGCAAGATTTGTCAGGACATCCACATCCGTCGAATAGCCCGCCTTCGTCTTTTTTCCACGGGGAAGGCCGAGCCTGTCGAAGAGTATTGCCTGCAGCTGCTTCGGGGAATTTATATTGAACTCCTCCCCCGCGAGCCGGTATATCTTCTCCCCGGAAACAGAGAGCAGTTCCCCAAGCTGGAGCGACATCTCACCCAGAAGTTCACAATCGAGGAGTACCCCCTTCTTCTCCATCGCGGCAAGTACCCGGACAAGGGGCATTTCCACGTCACGGAAAAGATCACTCAGACCCGCTTTCTCCATATCTTCATTCAGGAAAGGCACGAGCCTGAAGATAACGTCCGCCCTGCGACCCGCATATTCCGAGGCATCTTTCAGGGAGACGGCGTGAAATGGAATTGCTTTCGCCCCGCTTCCCATCAAGTCTTTGGGAGAAGCAATTCTGCGGCCAAGATGATCCTGAACGATATCGGCCAGATCATACCCGCGCCTGGAGGGATTGAGGACATACGCCGCCACCATGACGTCATACAGTTCCCCCTTCAGCACGATCCCTCTCCGCGAAAGGACAAGAGATGCCGTTTTGAGATTATGCCCGCATTTTTTCAGGTTATCATCGGAGAAAAGCGGCCTCAGGCGTCCCAGCACCAGATCAGCGTCGAGCTGTTCCTGTGCCTCCTCACATGTGTGGGACAGGGGAATATAACATGCCTTCTTTTCATCTGTGCAGATTGCCACTCCCGTGATTTCCGCTCTCATCGCCTCGTCTGAAGTTAATTCCAGATCGAAGAAGAACCGACCGGACCGCCGAACTTCATCCAGCAGATCGTTGAATTCCACTTCACCGGTGATCAGGCGGTAATCGGTTTCCTCTTTCTCCTCTTTTACCCCAAGCCTTGAAATGAGGGCGGGAAACTCAAATTCCCAGAAAATCCCCTTTAATGTTTCCACATCGGGTTCCCTGAAACGAAAATCTTCCAGATCGGAATCTATCGGAACATCTGTTCTGATAGTAACCAGATCCCTGCTCATCCGAGCCTGATCTGCAAATTCTCTCAGTTTCTCACTCAGCCCTCTGCCCTTGATCTTTCCGGCATTTTCCAGGACACCCTCCAGGGAACCAAACTCTTGCACCAGTTTGAGCGCTGTCTTTTCACCTACACCGGGAACACCTGGAACATTATCCGATGTGTCTCCTGCAAGACCCAGTATATCGATCACCCTGTCGGGCCCAACTCCGAAGCGCTTCCTGACACCCTCTACATCATAGGATATATTTTTCATGGTATCCATCATCAGGATATTGGCCGACACGAGCTGCATAAAATCTTTGTCACCGGAGGCAATAATTACCTTCACTCCTGCCTGCTCACATCTCTTCGCCAGGGTGCCTATAATATCATCCGCCTCTACCCCCTGTTCTTCGATGACCTTCATGGAAAAACCGCGGACGATATCTTTGATGTGAGGAATCTGGGGGCGAAGTTCATCGGGCATCGCCCTGCGGTTCGCCTTGTATTGATCATACGCCTCATGCCTGAACGTGGGACCTTTTGCGTCGAACACAACGGCAATATAATCCGGGTCCCAGTCGTGGCACAGTTTCATGAGCATGTTGGTAAAGCCATAGATCGCGTTGGTGGGAAATCCCCTGGAATTAGAGAGCCCGCGGATAGCGTAAAACGCGCGGTAGATATAATTTGTCCCATCTATAAGAAACAACATGGGTTTTGATCTTTTTTCAGTCATATTCCCAATCTTCGGCAATCTTTTTCAATATCCGTTGGGATTTCGGGACTGCCAGCGCCACGCATCGGCGCACATCTCATCCATACTCCTTTTCGCCGACCAGCCCATTTCATTCTTCGCCTTCGAGGACCCGGCATAGCACACCGCTATATCACCGGGGCGGCGTTCCACTATGTCATAAGGTATTCTGCGGCCGGAGACCTTCCTGAACGCTTCAACAACTTCAAGGACACTGTATCCCCGCCCTGTACCCAGGTTATAGATGACAATACCCGGATTCGATACCAGTTTTTTCAACGCCTTCAGGTGTCCGTCCGCCAGATCCATGACATGAAGATAATCCCTGACACCCGTTCCGTCTACAGTGGGATAGTCATTACCGAACACCGAAAGTGCCTCACGTTTGCCGACCGCAACCTGCGTTATATAGGGGAAAAGGTTGTTTGGTACACCGTCAGGGTCTTCACCGATCAGACCGCTGGGATGGGCCCCCACAGGATTGAAATACCGCAGAAGCGCGATATCCCACTCCTCCCCGGCAGCGTTAATGTCACAGAGGATTTCTTCAATCATAAGCTTTGAACGTCCGTATGGATTGGTGGGTACCAGCGGGAAATCCTCCATTATCGGAACCGCATGAGGATCTCCGTACACAGTGGCGGAAGAACTGAAGACTATCTTTCTGACATTGTGTTTACGCATAGCTTCACACAGATGCAGCGTTCCTGTAATATTATTGTGATAGTAACGAAGCGGCATGCTGACAGATTCTCCAACCGCCTTCAGGCCCGCGAAGTGAATTACCGCATCGATCTCAGCACCTTCAAAAACCCTGCTCAGCGCGTCTCTGTCCAGCAGATCCACCTTGTGGAATTCCAGAGATTTACCCGTGATCTGCTGTACCCTTTTCAGCGATTCTTCCTTGCTGTTCAAAAGGTTATCGACAACAATCACATCATATCCTGACTCAAGCAATGTCAGGCAGGTATGACTGCCGATATACCCGGCTCCACCCGTCACCAGTATCTTCATTATAAATTCCCCAACTTTCCGGGATGCACAGTAGCACATTTTTGCTGAATAAACCAACACCTCAAACAGTATCGCAGTGAAGCAATTACGCTCTTTATTTCTGATTGACACATGACAACTACCTGCATATACTACCTGATATTGAACATAAACAAACCAAAAGGAGGAACGAAATCGCTATGAAGAGCTATTTTTCATTAATCGCAGGGGCTGGAATCGCGACACTGACTCTGGCTCTCCTTTTCTCATGCGCCCCCGTAAACCTCTACACAATCAATATGAACTACACGCCATCGGAAATCGCTGCGGCCAAGGCTGACGACATGGGAAATGTTCAGCTCACTGTAGCCAGGTTCATCGATTCGAGAAACATAAAGGACAAAATGATTATAGGCAGGGTGGTATCGGCTGATGGTGGTACGATACCGGTCCTGCCGAAATATTTGAAACCTGTGGACGTGGTTACCTTCGGTATCAGGGATTGCCTGTCCGCGGAAGGATATTCTCTGTCACCGGAAATACCTGCATGGGACCTCCAAAGCGATTCGATCGAGAAAAGATGGGGGACGATACTGATAGGTGGTACTATCGATAAGCTTGAAGTTGTCTGTAATAAGGATGGGATAAAGAAAAAATACAGGACGGATGTAAAGCTGACAATATTCTTTGCGGATGCACGCAATGCACGCATATTCCGCAAGATGGAGATCGAGACGAGCCCTTCTCTGGTACATGTGAGATTCTCCGAGAAGATGCTGGAAGAACAGATAAATAAAGCGCTTTCAGATTCTATTGAGCAGGTGTTCGGAAACAGGGACACAATGCGGAAAATCCTCGGGGAAACGGCAGGTCAATAGACAAAACAAGGTAATCACCGTTTCCAGTTCCCGGCAGAAAAGGGTGATGGCCATCTGGCCCGCCGGATTGCAATTCCATAAAGTAAGCCTTTTTTCTCAGAGGGAAGAAAAAATAACTTGACTTACATTAAAAATATTATATAGGCTTATACATCAGAAAAAAAGCTCTTTCGCCGGCAGACAGTTGGCGGGGCGCGGTAAAGTTAGGATTGAGACATTTTAAAGTACGAATTTAAACATCTGGACTTTCAGTCTTCTGTTTTCTTCTTACATGTAGGCGATCCTGCTTTAGAAAAATCAGAAAAGGAGGATTGCCGTAATGCCTGAAGGTACCGTAAAGTGGTTTAATTCAAGCAAGGGGTTCGGCTTCATCGAAAGCGATGAAGGCGGTGATGTGTTTGTTCATTACAGCGCTATTCAAACCGAAGGTTTCAGAACTCTGGAGGAAAACCAGCGCGTGTCGTTTGATGTCGAGCAGGGCAACAAAGGCCCGTCAGCCGCTAACGTCAAAATCATATAACTGTTAATCTTAACAAAAAGAGGCGCCCGTGATTATTCTCAGGGCGCCTTTTTTATGACCCTCTATTCCAGCCTGAACAGTTTCTTTACCGCTGCCACATAGGGGTCGGCTTCTCCATCGCGACTTTCCCTCTTTAGTCCTACGACGGGATCGTGCAGTATTTTGTTCACAATGGAGTTGACAAGTATTTCTATGTTTTCCCTCTCTTCCCCATCGAGATTTTTCATCCACGAATGAGACCTTTTCATTTCTCCCCTTACTATATCTTCGGTCTTAGTCTTTAAGTCCACTATCGTGGGAACAACCTCGAGTGTGGCGAACCATTCAGAAAATCTGGCGACTTCTTCATCAATAATAGATTCCGCTTCTCTCGCCTCGTTAAGTCGGCTTTCCATATTCTCGTCAACCACTCCCTGGAGATCATCGATATTGTACAGATACACATTATCGATCTTTCCCGCGTCAGGGTCAATGTCGCGCGGCACCGCCACGTCGACAAGAAACATCAGTCTGTTTTTCCGCCTGCGCAGTGCAGTCGTGATCATATCCGCGGATATAATACAATCCGGAGAACCAGTTGAACTTATTACTATATCAACGTCTCCAAGTGTATCCTCGAGAAGTTCAAATTCAATCGGAAAACCGTGAAAGTTATTGGCGAGTTTTACCGCGTTCTCGTAAGTACGGTTGGTAAAGATTATCCGGTCAACGCCATTGTCCATGAGGTGTCTGGCCGCAAGCTGCGCCATCTCACCTGCACCGACAAGAAGCACCTTCTTTTTGTCAAGCGTGCCAAATATCTTTTTGGCAAGTTTGACCGCGGCGAAACTCACCGAGACCGCATTGTTTGCTATAGCCGTCTCCGTTCTCACCCTTTTCGCCACGGAAAAGGCATGGTGAAGCAGTTTATTCAATATAACGCCGGAGGTCTTTTGTCTCACACACAGACGATAGGCATCCTTGACCTGTCCCAGGATCTGGGGCTCTCCCATGATCATCGAATCGAGACTTGACGCAACCCTGAAAAGATGGCGCACCGCGTCTTCATCGCGATACACATATAGGCATCTCTCCATTTCTTCAGGAGAAAGATTGCCGCGCGCGGTGATAAATGCCTTCAATTCCTCCACGACCGCGTCGGCGGGTTTCATGTTTACCAGCACTTCAGCCCGATTACAGGTGGAAAGATACATCACCTCTCTGACATGCGGGATATTCTTCAATGCTTCGAGAATTTTCCCCTCTTCCCCGTGTGATATGGACAACCTCTCTCTTATGCTCAGGGGGGCGCTTCTATGGTTTATTCCCAGGAGTGCTATGCTCATGTTCTCCAAACTCTACAATAATCAGAAATTGTGTATCGTTACAAAAAAAACATTCACGCCGATAAAGGCAAAGAAAAGTCCGGCGAAGGCTATTATGGACAGAAGAGCCGCCTTCCTTCCCTTCCATCCCATGACCATTCTCTGGTGAACCAGGGCGGCGTAAATAACCCAGGAGATTGCAGTAAATATCTGCTTCGGATCCCAATGCCAGCTGTCCCCCCAGACGGTTCGAGCCCATATTGATCCCGCAATAATGCCGATCGTCAGAAGCGGAAATCCCCAGATGATACATATATGATTTATCCTGTCAAGGTCCCGCAGGGAGGGAAGCAGTCTGCTGAAGCCACGTACTTTTTTGCTCTTTATCAGGTTGTCCTGCAGCAGGTACATTGTCCCCGCCAGACATGCCAGCGCGAATAGGGCTCCTCCGGTAAGTAGGAGTACAACGTGAACAGGAACCCAGGGTCCGCGCAGAGTGGGAGGGATGGAAACTCCACCCATCAACCCGGCAGATGCCGCTATCATCATCACCAGAACCGCAGGAGATACAAAGGCGCCAAGCACCCGTGTCTTTGTCTTTGTCTGAAAGGCAAGATATGCACCCGAAATAGCCCAGGCAGTGAATGAAAGTGAACCATAGATGTTGGCCGACGGTGTAGAAGCCGCCCCCGTCCATTGAATGACGATACAAACCGTGTGCAGGGCGAACGCCAGAGAAAACACCCACATCGATAGCTTCGCCACCCTCACTCTCCCGACAAAGAGCGAGGAGATATATCCTGCCGTGCTCACGAAGTAAGCGGCAAGCGCGATCCTGAAAAAGATCATCTCCATAAATTCACCTGAGTGTTAAAAGCCCTGACAGACCCGGCTCCTCGAATTTTTCTTTGCAATTTCCAGTTTCCAGTTTCCAGTTTCACTCGAACCCTCGAATCTCTGAACCTTTTTTAAGAGAGGTTATCCGAAGTTTCATAGCTTCACATCCTCGCCGGTAAGGTCTCTGACAATCTCTCTTGCCCTGTCCCATTCTTCTTCTCTGATATGCCGGAGTATATCGGAATCCAGCACAGATTCAAATGTCCTTTTGTTCTCCGCCGATGTACCTCCACGGGCAATTATTTTCTCCCTGAGATTACCCATAATATCGAGGAGAATGCCATATTCGGGGCCATATTTCTCCTCCATTTTCTCCCTCAGTTTCCTGGCCAGCGCCGGGCTTTTCCCCCCGGTTGATATGGCTATCAGAAGATCTTTCCGACGAAAGATTGCAGGCACTATGAAATTACATCTGGCAGGCTCATCCACAACATTTACCAATATTCCCCTGCTGCGCGAGTCGCGATAGATTCTTTCATTGACATCGTTCCGGTCGGTTGCCCCTATCACGAGAAAAGCACCCTCTATATGTTCTTCCCTGTAGTCATCGGGCACATGTTCTATAGTTTCTTTATCCTTCATTGCACGCAGCCCCGGAGTTATGGTTTTTCCGACAAGAACTACCCTGGCGCCGCATTCGAGAAGCCTTATTATCTTCCTTTCGGCAACATCTCCGCCGCCCACAACAACACACTTTTCATTCGAGATATCAAGACTTATGGGATAAAATTTCATCTGCTCCATCCTGTTGAAAAAGTAAAGAATATAACTATCACGAAGGCCATGAAAGTTCAAGTTGCTTGAAATATCGGCAAATGGGTGGTAGCTTAAGCGACAGGAGGCAAGACATGCCGGAGACAAAAGAGAAATGGATCGAAATAACCGTTCTGACACCGCCGGAACTGGTTGATGCGCTGTCAAACTTCCTGGAAGAACTGGGGGCAGACGGCGTGTTTCAGGAAGTGGCGCACAGCCCCGACGAGTCGGGATTCAACAGCCTTAAGGTCTCCACGCAGGAAGAGATAAAGGCCTATCTTCCGTGGAGTCACAACGTAAAAAAACGGACAGCCCGCATTGAAGCCTATATCGACAGCCTGTCTTCAATATTCCCCAAACTGGAAAAACCCCGGATCTCCACAAAGATCATAGTCGATCCCGACTGGGGTGAACAGTGGAAAAAATATTTTAAACCTATCAGGGTGAGCAACAATATAGTAATCAAACCGACATGGGAAAGATATTCCCCGGCCGGTCGCGATATTGTCATTGACATAGATCCCGGAATGGCCTTCGGCACGGGGCAGCATGCATCCACCACAATGTGCATCATGGCCCTCGAGGATATACTGTTGAAGAACAGTGAGCGGGGAGAGTATGACATACTGGATGTCGGCACGGGCACCGGTATACTTGCCATATGCGCCGCAAAGCTCGGAGCGCACACGGTAACGGGCATAGACATAGATCCAAAGGCCGTTGAGATAGCAGGCAAAAATATCGTTATAAACGGTGTGAAAGACCGGGTTGAGATTATCAATCGCGATATTGCCCTGTGCAGTGGCAGTTTCGATCTGATAGTGGCCAACCTGATATCAGGGGCACTTATAAAACTTCACTCACATCTTATATCTCTGACAAAGCCCGGCGGATATATCATAGCGTCTGGAATCACAAAGCAGGACGCGAAAGACGTGGAGAAGATATTCTGCAACGGGGAAACTGTGCTGTATGAAACAAGAAGCGAAGATGAATGGGTCTGTTACACCTTTAAAAAGCAATCCGGTAAAAACGCTGCAGGCACACGGTGACGGAGATTGGCAATACCAAGAATTTATAACCCACAGGAACTCAGGGAGGGAATGTCTTCGGAATTAGGGAAAGAATATTTTACCTATATAAGAGATGTCCTGCGGCTAAAGAAGGGTGATAAACTGATACTCTTCGACGGTAAGGGCCACGAATACAGCACCGTCATCAGAGATTTTTACTCCCGCAATGTATGTCTCGATATAATCAGAAAAGAAACCATCAAGCTGCCCGCCACACATATAACTCTCGCCCAATCGCTCCCCAAGAGGGGCAAGATGGAAATGATTATTCAGAAATCGACAGAACTGGGTGCAAGTCGGATTGTGCCCTTTATATCCTCAAGATCCATACCGCGACCGACAGGGACAAGGGCCACAGGCAAAGCGACAAGATGGCGCAAGATAGCCATAGAAGCGTCCAGACAGTGCGGCAGGGGAGATGTGCCGGAGGTGAGCGAGATAACCTCTTTCGATGAAATGCTGAGTATACCGGACAGTAATACCCTCCTGATAATCCTATGGGAGGCGGAGCCGGAGTTGGGAATCAGGGAGATATTGACTGATGAAAAGCACGCGAGGGTAAACAGCTTTTTTATCGTCATTGGCCCTGAAGGCGGATTTTCATGGGAAGAGATTAAAAAGGCCCGGCAGTGCGGTTTTATCTCCGCGAGCCTGGGAAGGCTTATCCTGAGAACCGAAACCGCTCCCCTCGCCATACTCTCTATCCTCCAGTACGAAAAAGGGGTATTCGGTGTTCCGGCAGATTAAAAGAAAAAAGGAGATAATCGAATGACGGTTCTCTATGGCGGGTTCTGGCAAAGGCTTGTGGCTCTTTCAATAGATATGATCATACTTTACATATTCACCATCATCCTATTCCTGATAGGAAATCTTATCGTCCCATTTCACTACGATTCCATGTATCTGACAGATACCTCTTCGGCATTTATATACGCCATATTTTTCCCTTGTTATGGCATGGCCGTTCTGATCAACGCGGCCTATTTCATATATTTTCACGGCACCACAGGCCAGACACCTGGAAAGAAACTGCTTGGCCTCAAAGTTGTGCGTACAGATGGAAAGCCGATGACGCTGGGGATAGCCTTTCTGAGGTGGGTCGGATATATAATATCCAAACTGCCATTCTTCCTGGGTTTTATATGGGTCGCATTCGACGGCAGAAAACAGGGGTGGCATGACAAGATAGCGGGGACATACGTAATTAAAACCCACATATATCAGGAGATAAAAGATCAGGTACCACCGGATGCTTCGTTCGGACCAGCCTTTGGCAACTATCCGGGCAGGAATACCCCATCTGGAAACGAACACGGGAGTGGATTATATGGCGCACAAAAAGAAGCCGGGGACAATGGCAAAAATACTTGACAAAGGAACCCGGATTGGATAGAAACCATACGTTCTTCAGACATAATGTTGTGGGTCGGTAGCTCAGTCGGTAGAGCACGGGACTGAAAATCCCGGTGTCGGCAGTTCGATTCTGCCCTGACCCACCATTCATTTCAAGGGGTTGCGTACCGACGCAGCCCCTTTTCTGTGTCGATCGCTTGAACTGTGTCCCCTTGTACCTTAAGACAAACGCCCCATCCTTTCAATAAGACCCTTGACTGGAATC
>Ga0222677_1000182_pt1:25000-30796 | contig 30796 bp, 21 predicted proteins | sample AntAcemetagen935_FD_179846 | JGI IMG/M metagenome (GOLD analysis project Ga0222677, IMG submission 179846) | Saline water microbial communities from Ace Lake, Antarctica - #935 | ecosystem: Environmental > Aquatic > Non-marine Saline and Alkaline > Saline | place: Antarctica: Ace... | reverse complement strand
GTACAAAAAAAAGAGTTGTTAAGGTAGAGCCTAAGGGAAGAGCCTATATTAAAGCTTCGTTCAACAACATCATCATCTCTTTAACAAATGATGCAGGACAGGTAATTTCATGGGCATCAGCTGGTAAAATGGGATTTAGAGGTTCTAAAAAGAATACTCCTTATGCTGCACAGATGGCAGCTACGGAATGCTCAAAAGTAGCATACGATCTAGGCTTGCGTAAAGTTAAGGTTTATGTAAAAGGACCAGGTTCGGGAAGAGAGTCTGCGATTAGAACTATCCATTCTTCAGGAATTGAAGTTACAGAAATTGTTGATGTAACACCAATGCCGCATAATGGTTGCCGTCCACCAAAAAGAAGAAGAGTATAACTGCTCTATTATTAACTGAGAAAAAATCTAAGCTATGGCAAGATATATAGGACCAAAATCCAAAATCGCGCGTAAATTCAATGATCCGATTTACGGACCTGATAAATTTCTTGAAAAAAAGGCATTCCCTCCGGGGCAACATGGTGCCAATAAAAGAAGAAAAAAACAATCTGAATATGGTATTCAGCTACAGGAAAAGCAAAAAGCTAAATATACATACGGAATACTTGAAAGACAGTTTCGTAATATCTTTAAACTTGCTACTCGCAAAAAAGGTATTACTGGTGAAAACCTTCTTAAATTAATTGAAGCACGACTTGATAATACTGTATTTCGGTTAGGTATTTCTCCTACCAGATCAGGTGCACGTCAGTTAGTATCGCATCGTCATATAACTGTAAATGGCAACATTGTCAATATACCATCTTATTCTCTTAAAGAAGGTGATATTATTGGTGTTAGAGAGAAGTCTAAAAGTATGGTTGCTATTTCCGAATCTCTTGAACACCCACATAAAAGCTTTTCATGGCTTGAGTGGGATTCTGAAAAACTTATAGGTAAATTCCTTAATTATCCCCCTCGTGAAGAAATTCCTGAGAATATTAAGGAGCAACTTATCGTTGAGTTGTACTCTAAATAGTAATTAACTAATTGAAAACTTTAAAGTTAAAGATAAATTATGGCAATTTTAGCATTTCAGAAGCCCGATAAGGTACTAATGAATGAAGCCGATGAGTTCCATGGAATTTTTGAATTCCGTCCGCTGGAGCCAGGTTTTGGTATAACAATAGGTAATGCACTCAGACGAATTTTATTATCATCACTTGAAGGATTTGCTATTACATCTGTAAAGATTGATGGCGTTGTTCATGAATTTTCTACTGTTAAAGGTGTTGTTGAAGATATTACTGAAATAGTTCTAAATCTTAAGAAAATCCGTTTCAAACAACAAATTCAAAGTGAAAGTACTGAAAAAGTAAATATCATTATTGGTGATCAGGAAGTTTTTACTGCTGGTGATATTAATAAGTTTTTATCAGTATTTCAGGTTCTTAATCCTGAAGAAGTAATTTGTCATCTCGATCCTTCAGTAAAATTAAGTATGGAGTTAACCATTACTAAAGGTAGAGGATATATTGCTGCTGATGAAAATGTTGATGAAGATGCATTAGTTGGTACAATAGCTATAGACTCGATTCATACGCCTATTAAGAATGTAAAATATCATGTTGAGAATTTCAGAGTTGAACAAAAAACTGACTATGAAAAACTCGTATTTGATATTACGACAGATGGTTCGATCCATCCAAAAGATGCTCTTCAGGAAGGAGCAAAAATATTAATTCATCATTTCATGCTTTTCTCAGATGAGAGAATAACACTCGATACAGAAGAGAAATCAGTTAATGAAGAATTTGATGAAAATACATTACATATTCGTCAATTACTAAAATCTAAGCTTGTTGACCTTGACCTCTCAGTGAGAGCACTTAATTGTTTGAAGGCAGCAGATGTTGAAACTTTAGGCGAACTTGTTACATATAATAGAAATGATTTACTGAAGTTTAGAAACTTTGGCAAGAAATCTCTTACTGAACTCGATCAATTAGTTGATGTAAAAGGACTAGAGTTTGGAATGAATACAGCAAAATATAAATTAGATAAGGATTAAGCAGGATGAGACACAGAAAGAGTTTTAATCATTTAGGAAGAACATCTTCACACAGGAAAGCCATGTTATCAAATATGGCAACGTCACTGATCTTACATAAAAGAATAACTACAACCGTTGCAAAAGCAAAAGCTCTTAGAGGTTATGTAGAACCTTTGATCACAAAATCAAAAGATGACACTACACATTCTCGTAGAGTTGTGTTTAGTTATTTGAATGACAAATTTGCAGTAACTGAATTATTCAGAAATATTTCAGGAAAAGTTGCTGACAGACCAGGTGGTTATACAAGAATAATTAAACTAGGAAAACGATTGGGTGATAACGCTGAAATGGCAATGATAGAGTTGGTTGATTATAACGAACTGTTGATTAGCGATAAATCTAAAAAGGCAAAATCAACCAGGCGCCGTAGAGGTGGTAGTAAAAAGACAACTACTGAAGTAGCTGCTCCAGTTGCTGAAGTAGCTGAAGATGTTACAGTTGAAGAAGTAACTGAGGATTCTGAGGGGGTTGTTGAAGAAGAACCGAAAGAAGCAATGGAAGAAAAAGTTAAAGAAGCTCCTGTTGCAAAAGTCTCTGAAGAAGGAGAAGAAGACAAAAAGAAAGAAGATAAATAGGAATTTATTTCAGATTCTTAATAGTTTAAAAGGATAGGAGGTTTTCTCTTATCCTTTTTTTATTTATAGGTGTGAATTCATGCTCGGGTTCAATTCCTTGTAATCAAAAAAAATGTAATTTCGCCAATCAAATTTATAACTTTAGAAATATGAGTCAAATAACAAGTATACATGGAAGACAAATTCTGGATTCACGTGGAAATCCTACTGTAGAAGTAGATGTTTATACAACATCAGGTGTTGTTGGTAGAGCAGCTGTTCCATCAGGTGCATCAACAGGAGTACATGAAGCTGTTGAGCTTAGAGATGAAGATAATGATGTTTATCTTGGAAAAGGGGTTCTAAAAGCAGTGCAAAATGTTAATAGTGTATTGTCAGAAGAGTTAACAGGTTACTATGTAACAGACCAGGTTGAAATTGATCATAGAATGATCGAGTTAGATGGAACACCCAATAAAGCGAACTTAGGAGCAAATGCTATGTTAGGAGTTTCAATGGCTGTTGCTCATGCTGCAGCTCAGGAAACAAATCAACACCTATTTAGATATATTGGTGGAGTAAATGCAAAAATGCTCCCAATACCAATGATGAATATTCTTAACGGAGGTTCACATGCCGATAATAGTATCGATTTTCAAGAATTTATGATAATGCCTGTGGGAGCCAATAACTTTGCACAAGCATTACAAATGGGTGCTGAGATTTTTCATAATTTGAAATCAGTATTGAAAAAATCAGGATATTCAACAAATGTTGGTGATGAAGGTGGTTTTGCCCCAAACTTAAAGTCTAACGAGGAAGCAGTAAAGGTTGTTATTGAGGCAATTGAAAAAGCTGGATACAAACCAGGTGAGGAAATTTTCATTGCTCTCGACCCTGCATCATCTGAATATTATATTCCTAAGGAGAATGTTTATCATTTAAAATGGTCAACAGGAGATAAATTAACTCCTGCTGAAATGGTTGATTACTGGGATAATTGGACTAAGAAGTATCCAATTATTTCAATTGAGGATGGTATGGCCGAAGATGATTGGGATGGATGGAAACTCATGACTGATAAAATGGGTAAAAAAGTTCAGATAGTAGGAGATGACTTGTTTGTTACAAATACAAACAGACTCGCTGATGGTATTTTGAAAGGAGTGGCAAACTCAATTCTTATTAAGGTAAACCAAATAGGAACATTAACCGAAACTATTGATGCTGTAGCAATGGCTACTCGAAATAGCTATACTTCAATAATTAGTCATAGGTCAGGCGAAACAGAAGATGTAACAATAGCTGATTTAGCTGTCGCTTTAAATACAGGGCAAATAAAAACTGGATCAGCAAGCCGAACCGATAGGATTGCAAAGTACAATCAATTATTAAGAATTGAAGAAACGCTTGGAGATACAGCAACATACTTGGGTAAAGATTTCAGATTTTCAAAATAGTAAGGGATTTTTATACTAATTAATATATAATAAGTAAAAAAACCAGTGTTTTACACTGGTTTTTTTTATTTTGTAATAATCACATTGCCACCACATTAAAAAATAGTTTACAATTTCTACAATTTTTTTTCAAAAAACATGGTATCATATCAAAAAAGTATTTTACTTTTGCCGCTCGCAAAAAGCGGGTAGTTCATAAAACATGTTAGCAAAAGTATAGAGATTGGTAATATATCTGTTACAATAGATCAATAATATAACAGTTAAAAAAGCCGATCAAAAAGGAGGAAAAAAAAGACAAAATTATTTTCAAAAAAAGTTTTGTCAGTTTAAAAAAGAATATTACTTTTGCAGCCCCGTTTGAGGGAAATTAATAAAAAGCATAGAGATCCGTTTAAACGCGGATAGTTCATAGACATAATGAAGCCAAGCCAAGTAAAGGAAACACAACACCCCTGTCCGCCATAGGCGGATAGGAACACAAATTTTTGAGTTAATTTTTTTTTTGCCAGGATCTTGAAAGTATAAATTTTCTTTTGAAAAAAAGGACAAACAAATATACAATGAAGAGTTTGATCCTGGCTCAGGATGAACGCTAGCGGCAGGCCTAATACATGCAAGTCGAGGGGTAAGGTCTCTTTCGGGAGATACACGACCGGCGCACGGGTGCGTAACGCGTATGCAACCTACCTTTAACAGAGGGATAGCCCCGAGAAATCGGGATTAATACCACATAACACCACATTGTTTCATGACAGAGTGGTTAAAGCTCCGGCGGTTAAAGATGGGCATGCGTGACATTAGCTAGATGGTGAGGTAACGGCTCACCATGGCAACGATGTCTAGGGGTTCTGAGAGGATGATCCCCCACACTGGTACTGAGACACGGACCAGACTCCTACGGGAGGCAGCAGTAAGGAATATTGCGCAATGGAGGCAACTCTGACGCAGCCATGCCGCGTGAAGGAAGAAGGCCTTATGGGTCGTAAACTTCTTTTATTTAGGAATAACCCCCCCAACGTGTTGGGGGCTGAAGGTACTAAACGAATAAGCACCGGCTAACTCCGTGCCAGCAGCCGCGGTAATACGGAGGGTGCAAGCGTTATCCGGATTTATTGGGTTTAAAGGGTGCGCAGGCGGACCAATAAGTCAGTGGTGAAATCTCGGGGCTCAACCCCGAAACTGCCATTGATACTGTTGGTCTTGAATACGGTTGAAGTAGGCGGAATGTAGCATGTAGCGGTGAAATGCATAGAGATGCTACAGAACACCGATCGCGAAGGCAGCTTACTAAGCCGATATTGACGCTCAGGCACGAAAGCGTGGGGAGCGAACAGGATTAGATACCCTGGTAGTCCACGCCGTAAACTATGATCACTCGTTGTTGGCAATACACAGTCAGTGACCAAGCGAAAGCGATAAGTGATCCACCTGGGGAGTACGATCGCAAGGTTGAAACTCAAAGGAATTGACGGGGGCCCGCACAAGCGGTGGAGCATGTGGTTTAATTCGATGATACGCGAGGAACCTTACCTGGGCTCAAATGCATAATGACAAACCCTGAAAGGGGTCTTTCTTCGGACATTTTGCAAGGTGCTGCATGGTTGTCGTCAGCTCGTGCCGTGAGGTGTCGGGTTAAGTCCCATAACGAGCGCAACCCCTACTCTTAGTTGCCAGCATGTAATGATGGGGAC
>Ga0222677_1000182_pt1:0-20000 | contig 30796 bp, 21 predicted proteins | sample AntAcemetagen935_FD_179846 | JGI IMG/M metagenome (GOLD analysis project Ga0222677, IMG submission 179846) | Saline water microbial communities from Ace Lake, Antarctica - #935 | ecosystem: Environmental > Aquatic > Non-marine Saline and Alkaline > Saline | place: Antarctica: Ace Lake... | reverse complement strand
ATATTATTTATTAATAATAAATACCCTTGGGCTTGGTATTGGCTTTTTACCTTTTTTAATTCTATTTGCCAAAGAAAACTTTAATCTTTCATATGCTTTGATAGGTAATATACTATTATTCAGGATTTCGGGGATGTTATTTGCAAGCACAGCATATTATATTTTATCAAAAAAAATCGGCTACAAAGGTTTGCTTTCAATTGCTGTAATTATTGGTGTAACTTTACCAATTGCTGCATTATTGCTAAGTGAAAATCAATATTACTTTCAATTTCTTTTTATACTGTCTGGGATTTTTGTTACACTGTTCAAAATATCAAATAATGGTATTCTACTGGATATATCAACGAATGAAAATCGTACAATATATGCCGGGATTTCAGGAGCCGGTAAAATATTTTCAACGGTTTTCCCGTTAATAGCCGGAGTTATGATATACTATTTTGGGTTTACCGCTGTTTTTATAATAGTATCTTTAACAATACTTTTTAGTTACTTTTTTGTAAGTCGACTAAATTGTAATTAAACTAGCTAGTTATTTATTCTGCTATTGTACTATCATTATGAATACTATAATATCTTTGTAACTATGTTTTATAAAAGTAATACAAGAGTTATTTACGTTGCAATAATTGCTCTGTTATTACTAATTCCGGTAGCTTGCCTTGCTCAAAACGAAAATATCATATTTTCTGATGATACAATAAGTTTATCTTCAGCTGATTCATCATACATACTTTCTCAAGTAAATACGACTGATACATCTGATATCATAGTTAGTGACACAACTATTTATGATAATGATTCATTGGTTAGACATTCGTATATAAATAAAACTGAAACAACTTTCAATCTTAATGAACCTAGTTTATCATCAAGCGATTCACTTCTGGTGTTTTACTTCGAAGGAGGCATTGAGAACAAAAAGCTTAATAAATTTTCGTGCATAGACACAAATACGTATAATTTTCAGGAGTTTGATCCTTTAAAGATTAACAACGGCTTGTACTCAACACTTAGTAACATTGGACTTGCAGCAAAAAATTTAGTGTACTCTCCTACTCTTTCAGCTGGATATTATTTGGGCAGTTCTGCTTTTACAAATTATATTTATCATAATGAGAAAGTAAAGTATTATAAACTTTTTGTTCCATATACCGACCTTACATATGTAATGGGATCAAATAGGGAGCAAAATTTTAATGTTGTTTTTACTCGCGAGCTTTTTAAAGGATTTACATTTGGGGTTGACTATAACCTGAATTTTTCTCCATCAAACAATAGCCCATATCTACGAAGTGGAATGAACAATCAACGAGTGTTTTTTACTACTCAATATTATACTAAAAATAACAGATATGGAATAATTGCTAACTATATTGGAAATAAGATAGTTGTAGAAGAAAATGGTGGAATAAAATATGATAGCGTTTTTGAAGATAACCTTGAGTCAGACAGACGTTTAATACCCGTAAATTTGTTGAAAGCTGAGAATACAGTGAAGCATTCGGGCTTTTTCATTGAACAATATTTTAATATACTCCCACCATCTCGAAATAATGACTCGATAAAAAGAAAAATAGATCCTGGTAATATTAGCTACTCATTCAGGTACGTAAGAAATCAGTTTCTTTATAGTGATAACGATAGCCTAAGCGCTTTTTACATAGGTCATGATTTTCCTTTAGATACTGGTTCTACACTCGATTCACTCTTCCAGAGACAATTTCAAAATACAATCAGGTGGTCAAATATCGGTTATCATGATAATCCTGATGATAAGATTTTTTACATATATGCCGGTGCCACGCATAACTATATTGACCAGTTACTACCCTATGACTCAGTTACATCTAACTATTCACAGCTTATTACATTTGGGGGTGTAGCATTTAACTTTGGCAGAAGTTTTCATCTTGATGTTGATGCTAACTATGTATTTGGAGATTATAATCATGGTGACTATCAGTTTAATGCTTCACTAAACCAATACCTTGGTAATAAAGATAAAAATATTGGTTTTTTAAAATTTAAACTGCGCTTTATAAATAAGATGCCTGATTGGTATTTTAGCAATTATAATAGCAATTACTACAGATGGTCAAATGACCTGAAAAAAGAAAAGTATTTAATACTTTCCGGATCATATAATTATAAACAAATCAGTACAGGCGCAACTTTCTACACAATAGATAATTATACATATCTTGATGATTCAATTATTCCCAAACAAATTGAGAGTGGCGAAACCATATTGCAATTATTTTTCGAAGGCACAATTCCAATAAATAAATTTGGAGTTAACACAAGAGTAGTATATCAAACCACCAGTCATCCTAATATTATACGTTTTCCTGCTTTATCCGGAGTAATGGATTTGTATTTCAGAACACCTATTTTTAAACAAGCAGCTACCTTGCAAACAGGTTTTCAGGTTACGTATTTCTCTGAGTACTATGCAGATGCATATATGCCCGAATTACGACTCTTCCATCTACAAGATAATAAAAAAATTGGAAACTATCCCTATGTCGATTTCTATTTAACTTTAATGGTTAAAAGAGCAAGGCTGTTCTTCAAAATGGCACACTTTAATAGTTACTTTGGTGATTATCGATATTATTTAGCCCCAAACTATCCTGCCCGCGATTCAAGATTTTATTTTGGAGTATCATGGAGATTTCATGACTAATTCTAAGTTACTAAAGCCTAACTAATTCCTCTTTCCTCTTTAATGGCATCATAAGCTGCATTTAACTCAACAATTTTAACTTCAGCAGCCTTTTTAATTTCATCTCCTAAATGGCTAACTTTATCAGGATGATATTTTTTTGCTAACTCCCTGTAAGCCTTCTTTAGTTCGTCATTTGTAGCATCAGGCGATATTTCGAGTATTTGATATGCACTATTTGTATCTTTAATGAACATGGCCTTTATGGAGGAATAGTCATTACTGGATATTCCTAGAAATGAAGAAATAGTTTGTATCACATCTATTTCATTACCATGCGATTTTCCGTCAGAAAGTGCAATTCCAAACAGAAATTGAATAAGCATAAGTCTGGATGAATAATCCATATACTGCCTAATCTGAGAACTAACTTCCTGAAGATTAAAATCTTTTTTAATAAGCTCACCAAGGATCTGTACATATTCAGGAGCACGTTCAGCTCCAAAATTATTTGTAATAAACTGCTTAACATAATTCAATTCACTACGAGTAACCTTGCCATCAGCCTTCATTACAGCAGCCGTGAGTATCAACAACGAAACATTAAAGTCACCTGTTCTGGTTTGTCCTATCTGCCCATTTGTCATACCAGAACCGCCGCCTACCATCGATCCAAACATAAAACCAAGAATACCTCCTATAGGTCCTCCAAAAGCCCAACCAAGCCCCCCTCCTATCCATTTCGCATAATTAGCACCCGACCTTTGCCCTTGGTTGATATTATTTTGACTTGCATAAGGACCGTTATCAGTACTATTCGAATTTTGGGAGTTGTTAGTCTTAGAATAAGGGTTATTTTCAGATTTATCCTTTGCATTATTCTTCTTAGATGGCGATTGCCATTTCATAGCATAATATATTGCAATACCAATAAGTATTATTAATAGTAAGTACTTCATTTGACTTAGATTATATTTAATATAGCTACTCTGTATTCCTGACAGCAGTCAGAAATACAAAACATATAAATAATTTATTGAGTACCGTTTATATAACTTTCATATTGCACATATGAAAGATCAGGTGTGCTCCCCCGATACAATCCTTAACCTACCCTACCATATATTCGTTTTCCTCAAAACTTATACCAAATGTTTCAAGCTCTGACAAAATGGGTTCATATATTTCTTTTTCGGTAGGTAGTGTTATACCGGTATGTTTAATCTTACCCGTTAGTAGTAGTTTTGTTGCAATGGCCAATGGTAATCCAACTGTAATAGCCATGGCAGTCTCATTTTGATCTTTGCCAATGACAGCCATAGCCGAAACAATCATTTTTTCAATACCATCAGTTTTATACTTAAATTCATGCTGCATAAGAATCATATCCTTGTCATCCGGATCCATACTCCATTTTTCAATTAGGAGCTTTTGCAGAATTTGGGCTGGTGTTGCTTTTTTCAGGCCAACTTTCCTATTATCAAATATACCTAGCCATTTAAGTTTTTCCATTACAACCGGATCAGCGGCATTTTGACAATATTGTTGAAGCTTTATTTCAGCAGGAACATCAGGGTCATATTTAAGAAATGAGTTAACAAATTGCCTATAGGTCATATTCTCAGAATCTTCAATAATATAGTTATCTTCAGTCATACCAAGCCCTACAAAAACATTCCATGCTTTTGAAAACCCGGGTCTCCTTATCGTTCCTCTATACATCGAAGGAATATCATCAATTTTATAAATACTTCTATACTTTAAGGAATCACGGTTGGCATACACCTCAAACTCACCATATTGCAATATTTTACGCGACATTAATCTATCGAAAAGCCTATGATACGGAATATATTTGTAGCGTCCATTATGAATAAATTGTGATACACCATTTCCTGCCATTACTACATTACGAGGATTCCATGTAAACTTGTAATTCCACGGATTATTATCATATTCCGGGGCTACTAATCCGCCAGTAAATGAATAAAAAGATGTTAACTCATCACCTGACTCTTTAATTCTATCAATAACATTCATTGCCGACATATGATCGATACCGGGATCAAGTCCAAGCTCCATATAAATAGGTATTCCTGCTTTTTTAGCTTTATCATCCAATGCCTTAATCTCATCCGCAGCATAAGAAGCAGTTAACATTGGTTTTCTCAAATCAATACATTTTTCAGCAACAAGATGGTGCATTGCAGCAGGCAACATTGATATTACAACATCAACATCAGCAATTGTCCGCCAACTTTCTGTATCATCATTGATGTCAAATATTTTTGCTGAACCACACTCATGACCATTAACTTTTCTCCTTGCTACTTCTTCGTCAATATCAGCAACAATAATGTGCCAATCAAACTCAACCGCGTTATTAAGGAGATAATCAATTAGGTTGTTAGTTGATAAACCAGCTCCTAGTATTAGTACTTTTTTCATTCTAAATAGATTTTTTTTGTGTTATAAACTATAAATTACTTAGATTAAATATATTTTTTAAGGTATTGATATTCAGGGGTTAGTTTTCCATTATGCAAAATCAATGCACGTTTTATTGGATATGGCAGCTTAAGTTCATCAAATGCAACATTAAAATCAGCAGCAGCAATTTCAGGCATAAAGTCTATTAATGCATCCGAAAATGTTTGAGATGATTCTCTTGGTAGTTCACTTGGTAGAATATCAACTGCCATAATAAGTATACCATCACCTTTAAAGCCCATTGTTGGCTTACGTGTGAAAGGATCATATACAAATACGGGGTCTTCAATTTCAGTTCCTTTATAGGTACACTCTATTGATCCATTTGGGTCGCATGTTATATCGCCAATAACTACGAGCTTTGGATTTCCTTTTTCATAAAGATCTTCCAAATAATCTTTGGTTACAATCCTTGGATATTTATCATCCCAATACATACAATTCATAAGAATGGTCATATGTGGAATATACTGTTCGAATTTGCTTTTAAATAGTTCAGGATGATCATAATATTCTTGCAGTACAAATTTCTTATCCGAATCGAGTGGTTCGCTTAAATCTTTTTCTTTAAAAACGACTTTATAAATAAGGCTATCAGGTTTATGGCCTTCAGAGAATATCGTAGGCAATTCTTCAGGACTTACCTCTTTAACAGGAAACATATCAAGAATTTCCTGCGCCCCTTTCGACGCATTGCCATAACCAGTCAATCCAACCACCATTGGTTCCAGTTCACAAGGCAGTCCACCATTTTTAATTTCTGCTGCCACTTTGGCGATGGCTTCTTTTGCTTCATCCAGGGAGTTATATTTATGAGTTTGCTTTAGTTCAAGAAATGGAGTTAAAACTCCCAATTCTTTCCACCTCTGCCCCACCGACCAAAATGAATTAATCATACCGGCTAATCCCGCAAATCTGCCAAAGAATATTAATCTTTGATTTTTCTCATTTACAATACGCTCATATTCAATCAGGTTAACATTTTTAGCCATCATTTGCCTTAACAATGGCATATTATATGATTGTCCCTTTATTGTATGACTAAAGAAAATGTAAGTCTTCCTATCTTCAAAGAAATCAATAGGCATTTCCTTAACACCTATTATTACAGAAGAGTCAGATACTTCATTAACAAGCTCAGCACCTACTTCTTCAAACTCTTCATCTTTAAATATACGCTTTGCGGAACTAACAACCTCAAATTTAAGGCCCTTCCCTATTAATTCCTTTATATGCTCAGGAACAAGTGCCACTCGTCTTTCCATTACATATTTATCTTCATACCTTATCCCAATTGTATGCATAACTCAAGATTTTTATCATTAAAAATAGAAAGGCAAACATATGAAATATCAAATGGATATTATTAAATATTTAAGTTTTTTTTTATTTATTTTTTCAATAAAATTGAGATTGGAAAATAAACCCATTTTTAGGTAGATTATACATAAATATTGGACATTGTTGTAATATCATATTATGCTGTCATCTCAAATTGCACTTTCCTCTTGACCGTAGAGAGACTTGCCTGCGGCAGACAGGGATACTGAAACAAAGCCCCAAATCATCAGGGTATATCTCGTCACTGTGTTTCCCTCGATATGACAGGATTGTGTTTGGGGGATTTCTCTTAGCTGAAATAGCCCTGACCCGACGGGTTGGAAAAAACCCGTCGGGTCTTCAGGTTGAGTTAGCGGCAGTAATTGGAGTGTTAGCTTGTTGAAATGGAAGATGATTTTTTTGTTAGTAGATGGAGCCTGACGAAGGAAGACCACATGCTACTTAAAAAGACCACCTGACACGAAACAACTTTAACGTAAAGTACGCCCGGCAGCCCAAATTATAAACACAACCAAAATAATTTCTTCAACAAACCTACGATGAGCTAGTACTAATAACAAATTTAAATAATCAACCGATTAGTTAGCAGCTACTATCCGCAAACGTTTGCTACAAATTTAATCTCATTTTAAGGTAGTTTAACGGATTACAAACCTGTTTTTTAATTACTTTTGTAAGCTTAATTTTAAATATATATTTTTAAATAAAATCTAATACGATGGCTAAAAGAAAACATCTATATCTTTTTGGTGACGGTAAAGCCGAAGGTAATGCAACAATGAAAAATCTACTTGGAGGCAAGGGTGCAAATCTTGCTGAAATGAACTTAATAGACGTTCCGGTACCTCCGGGATTTACAATTACAACTGAAGTTTGTACTCTATATAATGATAAAGGCCATGAAGCAGCTGTAGCTGCTATCAAAGAAGAAGTTGAAAATGCTATTGCTGAGCTTGAAAATATAATGGGAACCAAATTTGGCGATAAAGAAAACCCATTGTTAGTGTCAGTACGTTCAGGAGCCAGGGCTTCAATGCCTGGTATGATGGACACTGTTCTTAACCTTGGTCTAAATGATGAAGCTGTTGAAGGAATTGCAAAAAAATCGGGCAACGAACGTTTTGCATGGGATTCGTATCGCAGGTTTGTTCAAATGTATGGAGATGTGGTACTTGGAATGAAACCGGAATCAAAAGAAGATCCTGATCCATTTGAAGAGATCATTGATTATATGAAAGAAGAAAAAGGTGTTGATTTAGATACCGAACTATCTACTGACGACCTTAGAGAAATGGTAAAACGCTTTAAAGCCGCTGTTAAAAAACAAACAGGTCATGATTTCCCCGTTGACCCATGGGAACAATTATGGGGTTCGGTTATGGCAGTATTTGATAGCTGGATGAACGACAGAGCTATCCTTTATCGTAAAATGGAGAAAATCCCTGATGAGTGGGGTACTGCAGTAAATGTTCAGGCTATGGTATTTGGCAATATGGGATTAAACTCAGCTACCGGAGTTGCGTTTACACGCGATGCCGGAACCGGTGAAAATTTGTTTAATGGTGAATACTTAATTAATGCTCAGGGAGAAGATGTTGTTGCCGGCATCCGTACACCCCAACAAATTACTAAAGAAGGCTCACTACGCTGGGCTCAATTAGCTCAGGTTAGTGAAAAAGAGCGTGCAGCCAATTTCCCTTCGCTTGAAGAATCAATGCCAAAGATGTACAAGGAATTATTTGACACACAAAATAAACTTGAACAGCATTACCGCGATATGCAGGATATTGAATTTACCGTTGAAGATGGTAAATTATGGCTACTTCAAACACGTAATGGAAAACGAACAGGAGCAGCAATGGTAAAAATTGCCATTGATATGCTTAACGAAAAAATGCTGAAAAGAGAAGAAGCAATAATGCGAGTTGATCCTGAGAAACTGGACGAATTACTCCACCCTGTTTTTGACGATGATGCTATGAGCAAAGCAAAAATCATGTCAAAAGGACTACCTGCCTCGCCAGGTGCAGCAACCGGACAAATTGTTTTCCATGCCGATGATGCAGAAGAATGGGCTGAACAGGGCAAGAAAGTTATTCTTGTTCGTATCGAAACTTCTCCTGAAGACCTTGCAGGGATGAATTCAGCTGAAGGTATATTAACCGCACGTGGTGGTATGACATCGCATGCAGCTGTTGTGGCACGTGGCATGGGTAAATGTTGTGTTTCAGGTGCAGGAAGTATAAAAGTTGATTACAAAGCCCGTACGCTTACAATGGATGGTAAATCATTCAATGAAGGTGACTTTATTTCATTAAATGGTTCAACAGGTGAAGTTTATGATGGGCGTATCGCTACTACTGAAGCCGAATTAAGTGGTGACTTTGGTAAGCTGATGAAACTTGCTGATAAGAAAGCTAAACTTTATGTTCGCACAAATGCTGACACACCTTTCGATGCACAAGTAGCTCGTGATTTTGGCGCTAAAGGTATTGGACTTACTCGTACAGAGCACATGTTTTTTGGAGATGATAAAATAACAGCCATGCGCGAAATGATTCTGGCTGATGGTGAAGAAGGAAGACGTGAAGCATTGGATAAGCTCCTTCCTATTCAACGTACCGATTTTGAAGGTATTTTTGAAGCTATGCGCGATCTTCCTGTTACGGTAAGATTACTTGATCCACCTCTTCATGAGTTTGTTCCTCACGACGAAAAAGGACAAAAAGAGATGGCTAAAGTGATGGGTATTACTTTAAAAGAAGTTAAGGAAAAAGTTGAAGATCTTAGTGAATTTAACCCTATGTTAGGTCACCGTGGTTGTAGACTTGGTAACACATATCCTGAAATTACAGAAATGCAAAGCCGTGCAATTATTGAAGCCGCACTTAATCTTAAGAAACGCAAAATTAAAACATTTCCTGAAATTATGATTCCATTAACTGGAACCTTAGCAGAGATGAAAATGCAGGAAGATATTGTTAGAGCAACAATAGCAAAAGTGTTTGAAGAAAGAGGCGATAAAATCAATTTCATGGTTGGTACTATGATTGAGATTCCGAGAGCTGCACTTACAGCCGATAAAATTGCTGAATCTGCTGAATTTTTCTCATTCGGAACTAACGACCTCACACAAATGGCATTTGGTTATTCAAGAGATGATGCTGGTAAATTCCTTCCAATTTACATTGAAAAAGGAATTCTTAAAGAGGATCCTTTCCAGGTATTAGACCAGGAGGGTGTTGGACAACTTGTTAAGATGGCCGTTAAAAAAGGACAGAAAACTCGTAAGAAAATTAAACTTGGTATTTGTGGCGAACATGGTGGCGATCCCAGCTCAATAGAGTTTTGTCATCGTGCAGGGTTACATTATGTAAGCTGCTCACCGTACCGAGTACCAATTGCTCGTTTGGCAGCTGCTCAAGCTTCGATTATTAATAAGCGTAGCTGGAAGCGTAAAAACAAGTAAACACTGTAATAAAGCATCAATTTATTATATACTAGCCATTCGGATTTAATTTCGGATGGCTTTTTTTATGGCAGTAATCCCACCTACATGAAAATATTTCGGCGGGCAGGCGGGCTTTACGTTTATAGTTGTTTCACCCCGATTGTGTTTTTGTAAGCAATAAGGGGGCTTCTTTCATCAGCCTCCTTTTGCCAACAAAAGCATCATCGTAATTTCAACAAGCTAATACTTCAATCCCTACTTCAAGAATTACTTGTTGTACCAAATATCTAGATAATACACCTTAAATTTTTTATGAAAATAAAACAAATAAACAGCTATCAATCAACATAACTTTTAGTAATTTGCACCCCTAAAAATTAACAAAATAATTAACACAAATTATATGCTATGAGTGTAGACTTAAATAAAATCACAGCTGATTTAGCTGGCTATGGAATAACCGATGTAAAAGAGATTATATACAACCCATCATACGAGAAACTATTTGAGGATGAGATGAATCCTGAATTGGAAGGGTTTGATAAAGGGCAATTGAGTGAACTTGATGCAGTAAATGTTATGACCGGTAAATTTACCGGACGATCTCCCAAGGACAAGTACATTGTTTATGATGATAAAACAAAAGATACTGTATGGTGGGCTGAGCAAGCAAAAACATCGGATAATAAACCCGTTGATGATGCAACATGGAAACATTGTTATGATCTTGGTACAAAACAACTATCAGGAAAAAAATTATATGTTGTTGACGGTTATGCAGGTGCAAATCCCGATTCACGAATAAAAATTCGTTTTATTATGGAAGTTGCATGGCAGGCACATTTTGTAAAAAATATGTTTGTCCGTCCTTCTGAAGAGGAGCTGGAAACATATGAACCGGATTTTATAATGCTTAATGCAGCCAAAACAAATAACCCCGATTGGAAATCGATGAAACGTACTGATGGTGTTCCTTTCAACTCTGAGAATTTTGTTGTATTTAATTTGTCCGAAGGACTTTCAGTTGTTGGCGGAAGCTGGTACGGAGGCGAAATGAAAAAAGGTATTTTCTCAATTATGAATTATCACCTTCCTTTAAAAGGAATGGCAGCAATGCACTGCTCAGCTAATGTTGGTAAAGATGGTGATACTGCAATTTTCTTTGGATTATCAGGAACAGGTAAAACGACTCTTTCAACTGATCCAAAACGCGCCCTAATTGGTGATGATGAACATGGTTGGGATGATGAAGGTATCTTCAACTTTGAAGGTGGATGCTATGCAAAAACCATTAATCTTGATAAAGATAGTGAACCGGAAATATTCAACGCTATTAGAAGAGATGCTCTGCTTGAAAACGTATCCTTAAATTCTGAAGGAGTTATTGATTTTGAAGACGGATCAGTTACTCAAAACACCAGAGTATCCTACCCAATTTTCCATATTGACAATATCGTTAAACCTGTTTCAAAAGCCGGACCGGCAAAAAAAGTAATATTCCTTACTGCTGATGCTTTTGGAGTAATGCCTCCAGTTGCAAAACTTACACCAGATCAAACTAAATATCATTTTCTTTCAGGATTTACCGCAAAATTAGCTGGTACTGAAGTTGGTGTTACAAAACCTGTTCCTACATTTTCTGCTTGTTTTGGAGCTGCCTTTTTAACATTGCATCCTACAAAATACGGTCAGGAATTAGTTAAAAAAATGGAAGCTAATAATGCGGAAGCATATATTGTTAACACAGGATGGAATGGTACCGGAAAACGAATTTCAATAAAAGACACAAGAGGTATTATTGATGCTATACTTGATGGATCGATTGAAAAAGCAGAAACTAAAATTATGCCTATTTTCAATTTGGAAATTCCAACAGCACTACCTGGTGTTGATCCTGCAATTCTTGATCCTCGTGACACTTATTCTGACCCGACGGAATGGGAGAAAAAAGCAAATGAATTAGCTGAATTATTTATCAAGAACTTTAAGCAATATACTGATAATGATGAAGGTAAGAGTCTTGTAGCTGCAGGTCCGCAGTTGTAAACTTTCTGTAAACTATATTAAATCCCGGTTTCCAAATGGAGATCGGGATTTTTTAATACATTACATATAGTATAATCAACGCAATTGGCATAAGTAACCCCCACCAAAATATAAAACCTGCCGAGCCGGGATTGAAATTCTTATTTTTTATCATATCACGAAGATGCCCAATAACACATCCCCATAAAAATATGGAACTTATAACAATAGTTGCCAACCAAAAATTTCCGGTATAATAACCACACATTATTCCCAAAACTCCCATTCCAAAATCAGCCAGACCTACTTCATATTGAAATGGGCTTCCTTTTTCCCATCCAATAAATTGAGCAATCTTATCACCAAAGAATATATGAAAGATACCAAAAAATAGCATCTGATAGCCTAATCCTATTTCGAGCAAATTCTCCAATAAGTAACTATTCCAATTCTTCAAATCACCTCCCCTGATATCAATATAAGTAGTAATTATTACAACAATCAATGGAATATACATTCCGTAATTCATTAAGAGTTTTTTAAACAGCTTCATAACATTCTTATAAAAGTTCTTTTATAGAGTATTTTTCCTCAAATCTATTCATTAATCCTAACATAAACTTAAATATGATCCAAATAATTTATAAAAAAGTATCATTAATGTTTGACATTGTTGTACATTGTTGTATATTTGCATAATTATATTACAAAATGGAGTATTTCAATAATTTTTCAAGCCTATCAGAACTTAAGCTAATTTATAGACGGTTAGCAATGCTTAACCATCCTGATATGGGTGGTAATGCGGAAGTTATGAAGAAAATAAATATTGAATTTAAACAGATAAAAGATGAAATTGAAAACCGCAGCAATTCTTTTAACAATCTAACCATAGGAAATAATGTGATAATTAACGGATCACATAGCATAATTGTTTCAACAACTGACACTACATTTACAGCCAAGTCAGATTATACAAACAGGATGGCAGAATTTAGTAAAGAAACCGGTATTTGTATAACTAACCCCAAATTTAAAGCACGAATTCCTAAATTTATTAATCATGCCAACTAAAGATAATAAGATACATACAGGCTTTAGGCTTTCTCGTCAAAACTTGCAGTTTATCGAAAAGTCAGGTGAATCATTAGGCTTAAATAAAACAAATATGTTGGACATGATAATCACAATGATTCGTAATAATCCGGAAGAACTCACTAGCTTAATACAGAAAGCAATAAAAAAATAATTTGAACCTGTTTCTAATTAGCAGAACTTTTTTTGTATTTTAGAGCCAACAAACAAATTCAAATACCGGCATGTCAGTTAATAACTTTAATCTATCAATTAATAAATCATCAACCAAAGGCAGTTATACAGTTAACTTAACCGGAAATTTGTCAGTTGATAATTCTGTTGCCATACACAAGTTCCTGCATTATGAGGCATTAACACAAGATGTGATTACGGTATTAGTTAACGATTCAGATGATATCGATCTAAGCACCATTCAAATTATTATAGGATATCTCAAGGCACGAAACAAATCAAAAAAAGAAACGTATATAAAGCTTGATCTTGATAAGAATTTAATTGAACTTTTAAATAAATCAGGATCGCTGGCTTTAATTTCATCATTGCAAAACAAGAATTGAGATGAAAAAAATAATACTTATTGTAGATGACTCATTTAGCATCCGTGAATCGATTGCATTCATGTTAATGGAATCTGGGTTCGATATAATCAAAGCGAAGGATGGTGAGGATGCGTTATCATTTCTTGATGGCAGAAAGATCGATTTAATACTTACTGATCTGCATATGCCAATTATGAACGGAATAGAATTAATTACAAACGTTAGAAAAACAAATCCTTATAAACGAATTCCTATACTACTGCTAACTACAGAAACTCTCAAGCAAAAAAAAATTGAAGCAAAAAAAGCCGGAGCAACAGGATGGCTTAATAAACCATTTGAAAAACAAAAACTCTTAAGCGTAATAAATAAAGTATTACGCTAATGGAAGACTTTCGTAAACTATTTTATGAAGAAGCGCAAGACCTCCTTAGCAAACTTGAAGAATCGTTATTGACACTTGAAGATGATCCTAAAAACAAGGAACTGATAAATGAAGTCTTTAGAATTATGCATTCACTAAAGGGTTCCGGAGCAATGTTTGGATTCAAAAACCTGAGTAGCTTTACACATGAATTAGAAAGCTTGTATGATCAAATAAGAAGCGACAATCTAGATCTAAATACTGATATTATCAACTTCACAATGAATGCCATCGACCATATTAAAGAATTACTGGAAGATGACGACTCTACCGAATCTGTTGATAAAACTGAAGATCAAAAAACTATCCTCAGCAATCTGCTTCATAATAATGGAATTACGTCGAGTGAATATTCAGAAAAGGAAAATCAAAATGACGCTATTCCAATTACAAAGGATGAACCAATAAACAAGATTTATTATATATATTTTGAACCTGGGGAAGATATTCTAAATGATGGAACCAACCCCCTTTATCTGATTGACGAAATTGCTGATATGGGGAAGACCATAATAGGCATTAATCACAGTAACATGCCTGAATTTAGGTCGTTTAACCCTCTAAAGACATATTTAAGCTGGACAATAGTTCTTTCCACCGAAGCCAGTTTAACAGAAATAAATGACATATTTATTTTTGTAGAAGACAACAGTAAAATTGTAATTGAAGTTCTTTCTGATAAAGACTTATTTTCAATCAATAATGCGAAATCAACTTTTGAGTACTTATTGACAAGTAAACCTGAAGATATTGAAAGTTTTAAAAACATTGCAGCAACATTTGAAAGTGAAATAGGCCAAAATGAGACCATTGATATTGTTGATGATATTAATAAACTAGAAAATGAGAATAATTCCATTAATAAGAAAAATAAGAATTCAAATATTGATGAGACCCCTAGAAATAAAACAGTAAAACTCCCGGAGGTACTCAATATTGAAACGGTGAAAGTTTCTTCAAAAAAACTCGACAAATTAATAAACCTTGTAAGTGAGCTAGTTACAACACAAGCTCGACTTGTTACTATTTCAAACAATACTAAATCACTTGAGCTAACCGGACTATCAGAAGATTTTCAACATCTATCTCGCCAGTTTAGAGATATAGCGTTCGACATGCGTCTGATTCCTATACAAACAATGATTGTAAAATTTAAAAGACTTATACGCGATTTAGCTGCTAATCTGAATAAAAAAATAAAATTTGTAACTGAAGGAACAGAAACGGAGCTTGATAAAAATATAATTGCTACAATCTCTGACCCAATAATGCATGTGATAAGGAATGCTGTTGATCACGGAATTGAAACACCAGAAGAAAGGGTTAAGAATGGTAAAACTGAAACAGGAACTATCTATCTAAAGGCTGAATATTCAGGCACTTCAATTTTAATTACCGTTAAAGATGATGGTGCAGGAATTAATACAGATAAAGTTCTTGAAAAAGCCATCGATAAAAATCTAGTACAGGCAGGTACTGAGCTAACCACAAAAGAAATTAATAACCTACTTCTGCTTCCAGGATTCTCAACAAGCGATGCTGTTAGTGATGTATCAGGACGTGGGGTAGGCATGGATGTAGTTCAAAAAAACATCAAGGAACTTCGGGGAGAAATTAATATTAGCTCCAAATCCGGAGAAGGAACGCAAATAGTGATAAGGCTACCCCTCACGCTATCTATAATCGACGGACTACTTATTAGTATTAACAGCAACAAGTTTGTAGTACCACTATCATCAGTTAAACAAATATATCAGGTTAATAGAGAGGCAATTACAAATTCATATAATGAAGTAATTGAAATTGAAGGGCAACAATTCCCATTTATTGATCTAACCAGCAAATTCGACAATGAGGGTATTCCAAATCACATACTTCATTTTATTACGGTTTCCTATCACGAAAAAACAATAGGATTAATTGTTAATGAGCTAATATCTGAATATCAAGCAGTACTAAAACCAATAGATAAAGTTTTAAAAAACAATGAAATATTTGCCGGAGCCTCAATATTGGGTGATGGAAAAGTAGCTTTAGTTCTCGATACTAATAAAATAATCGAGTTTTATTCAAAATGAAAAGTAGAATATTATGTCAGAGAAAGAATCAACAAGTAATTCATACCTAAGCTTTAAGCTTGGAAATGAAATATTTGCGGCAAATGTGGGTAGCACAATAAAAATACTTCAGTTATCCAATATAACAAAGGTGCCCAACTCCCCATCAAATATGAAGGGTGTTATTAATCATCATGGGAATGTGCTCCCTGTTGTAGATTTGAGCCAAACACTGGGATTACCTGAAACAGCGTACGGAAAAAACACATGTATTATTATACTATCTGTTGGAAGTAACAGCGATCAACTAGTTGTTGGAGCAATTGTAGATGAAGTGCTTAATGTTGAAACAATTAAAGCCGAACAAATATCTGAACCTCCTTCGCTTGGAAAAAAAAGCACAACAAATTCAATAAGTGGTGTCTTTAAAAAAGATGACATCTTTATAATGATATTAAACGTAGACAGTATTTTTAATGAAATTAATTTTGAAAATCAAAAAGACTAAACATATGAAAAATCTAAGCATTACTTTGAAAGTTATTATTTATGTATCCATTCTCGGGTTTTCGTGCATTTTTGTAATGGGATATGTATCTATTAATTCTGCTGATAAGATACTTAGCAACAACGCTTATCAGCAAATTAACTCATTGCAAGAGTTTAAAAAACTTCAAATTGAAGATTTTTTTAAAGCCAAAGCAGCCGATATCAATTCACTATCTGATATGGCAGTAACAAAATCAACAATCAACGAGCTTAGTGTTAATGACTTTGATGTTAACAATAATAATACACTATCCAAAAAACTAAACAATTCAAAATATATTAGTACCTATAATAGCTTTGGAAAAGTTTGCCATAACTTTATGGGTGCCAATAACATTAAAAATGTAATACTTGTTGAGCCAAATGAAGGTGCTATTTATTTTGAGGCTGAAAAAAATATTCATTTTCAAACAAAGCTAAGTCAGAAACAGGGGGTTCTAACAAATCTATGGAGGAAAGCCTTATCAGCCGATAATGTTCAAATAAGCGATATGACTAAAGATAATGAAAACGATCAATCATCATTATATATGGCTAAACGAATAGTTGAGAATGGGAATACAACTGGTATTCTAATTGTTCAAATTAGTTCTGATGCCATAAATAAATTGCTGATAAATAATGACGGTCATGGAGAAACAGGAGAATCATACATTGTTGGTGATGATTATTTATTTCGTACCAACTCCAGGTTCTCTACAATATCAACTATTCTAAATAAAAAAGTTAATACAATTGCTTCCGAGAGTGCTCTTGCAGGAAATTCCGGTATAGATATAATTTATGATTATCAAAACAATAAAGTGCTTAGCAGATATGAAAATTTAGGTATTAGTGGGCTTAACTGGGCATTAATTACTGAAATAGACGAGAGTGAAATAATGGCACCAAAAAGTGAATTAATCAATACTATTTTGATAATCTGTTTAATAATTGCAGCTGTTATGCTTCCTGTATTATTTTGGATTGGAAGAACGCTTAGCCGTCCCTTAAAAATGGAAGTTGAATTTGCCAAAAAGCTTGCTAATGGTGAGTTGAATGCTACGCTTGACATTTACCAAAAAGATGAAGCAGGTCAAATTGCAGATGCAATGCGAGAAATCGCCAATAAGACAAAGGAGGTTATTACTACAGTATTAAATGCAACCAATAATCTTATTGATGCAAGTTTCCAATTAAGTGCAGCCTCTCAAGATATATCATCCGGAGCATCAGAGCAAGCATCATCAGTTGAAGAAGTATCAGCCTCAATGGAGGAAATGGCATCAAATATCCAGCAAAATGCTGATAATGCAAAACAAACCGAAATAATTACAAATGGAGTAACATCTCAAGTTTCTAGCGGAAGCGATATTGTACTATCCTCCGTTGCCTCAATGGAAAAAATAGCTGATAAAATATCAATTATTAGTGATATTGCATTTCAAACCAATATACTTGCATTGAATGCATCAGTAGAAGCAGCCCGGGCAGGCGAGTACGGTAAAGGTTTTGGTGTAGTTGCATCGGAAGTAGGTAAGTTAGCTGATAAAACGAAAGCAGCAGCATCTGAAATTGATGAAATCAGTAAAAATAGCGTTGAAATTGCCGGAAAAACCAAAGAGCTCATGAGCAAACTAGTTCCTAGTATTCAAAATTCATCCACTCTAGTTCAGGAAATTTCGGCAGCCAGTAAAGAACAAAGAGATGCAGCTGATCAAATAAACAATTCAATACAGATGCTCAATGATATATCGCAGCAAAATGCGGCCTCTGCTGAAGAAATGGCTACTAATTCGGAGGAATTATCAGGCCAGGCCGAACAGCTTAAAAATGTTATTTCGCATTTCAAAGTTAATGGTAATTCGGAGAGAAGAAATAGGAGAAAAGCCCCTTCTCAAAAACTTATCACTGAACGAAAAAAAGTTGATAATAAATATAAAAATACAGATTTAGATAAAGGTATCGATATTGACCTAAATACTGACGACGATCTTGATGACGAATTTGAAAGATTTTAGGCAAAATAATACATGGCTAAAAATGTATCATATGGTGAGTTGTTAGATTCTGATTTTAAACGGTTAAGCGAGTTTATTTACGATAATTACGGCATAAATTTATACCCACAAAAAAAGGTGCTGGTAAAATCAAGGCTTATTAAGAGACTAGCTAAACTTAATTTCAATAATTATACCGAGTATTGCGATTTTGTTTTAAACAGTGAACAAGGAAAAAAGGAAGCAGTTCATATGATAAACAGAATCTCAACCAATAAAACAGATTTTTTTAGAGAATCGGACCATTTTGATTATTTGACTGATACGCTTATTAGCCAATATGTTAACCAAACAGGCAGAAAAAAACTAAGAATATGGAGCGCAGGATGCTCGAGCGGAGAGGAACCCTATACGCTAGCAATGGTACTATTTGAAGAAAAACAAAATATTCCGTTTTTTGATTTTAAGATATTTGCCTCCGATATATCTACTACTGTTCTTGAAAAAGCAAATAAAGCAATTTATGATACTAGAAACCTTGAGCAAATTCCGGCAATCTATCATAACAAGTATCTGCTTAAGAGCAAAGATAAATCGAAACAGCAAATACGTATAGCTGCAAATATTCGCAATAAAGTTACACTGTTTAGGTATAATTTATTAAACAACAAAAAACCTTTTAAACAACCACTTGACATAATTTTCTGTAGGAATACTTTAATTTATTTCGACCGAGAAACTCAAACGGATGTTATAAATAAACTTATCGATAACTTACGACCAGGAGGATATTTATTTTTAGGACATTCTGAATCACTAATAAATACAAATTTTTCGCTTAAGAGTGTTTTTCCGGCAGTTTACCAAAAGGAATAATATTTAATAATGATATATAACAAATATGGTTACTAATTCACATCATACTTAATTTAGATGCCATGAGTAAAAAAGAGTTAATTTTAAAATCGAAACAAATAGTTGAGTTAAAGAATATTATTAATGATCTCAACATAAAGCTAAGTGAATCAGAATCGCTGAAAGGTAATTTCATTTCGAACATTATGAATGAGGTTTACAACCCATTTAGCTCTATTTTAAGTATGGCCGACAATATTATATCGCTAAAAGATAATAATATCCATAAGGCAATCCCAATGGCAAAAATTATACATAGGGAAGCGGCCCAGCTCGATTTTCATTTAAAAAACATTTTTGCTGCAGCAAGCATTGAGGCTGGGTTAGAAGAAACCGAAGTTTCAGAAGTATTAATAAATGATATTTATTCTTCAGTAATTAAAAAATTTAATTTCGATATAAACAATAAGAAACTAAGATTATCAACTAACATAAGTAATGGTAGCAAAGTAAAATTTACT
>Ga0222677_1000123_pt1 | contig 41141 bp, 43 predicted proteins | sample AntAcemetagen935_FD_179846 | JGI IMG/M metagenome (GOLD analysis project Ga0222677, IMG submission 179846) | Saline water microbial communities from Ace Lake, Antarctica - #935 | ecosystem: Environmental > Aquatic > Non-marine Saline and Alkaline > Saline | place: Antarctica: Ace Lake... | reverse complement strand
GTCCAGCAATCCCATCGCCACTCTCCTCGCACAGAACCTCTCCGGCGCCATCACCGCCACCAGCGCTAATCGTTCCGGCCAGAAAGAATGTGTCTCGATTGAAGAGGTGATGGACAGCATAGGTGAAAAACTGGATGCCGTTATCGACGGGGGCAGGACACCGGGTGGATCGGGATCTACTATAGTGGATGTTACAGTTGACCCACCCATAATTGTAAGAGAGGGAATAGTACCTTTGTCAGTAATAGAAAAATAAATGCACCATCACACCTGGCATACCCCGGAAAACTTGATCAGATTTTCTTCTTCGCCAAGTGCAATCAGTTTATCTCCTGTTTCTATCACATAAGAGGACATCGGATTAAATACCATCTTTCCTGATGTTTTTTCGACAGCTACCACAATCAGACCATACTCTTTTCTCAAACCGGAATCTTCCAGGTTTTTACCGACAACGGGCGATTCCTTGCAAACATCCAGTCCTTCCATCCTGAGCGCGAGGCTTTCTTTTCTTGTGGTAATTTCTATGAAGTCCAGCATGGCGGGCCTCAAGATAGCTTGAGACATTCTCATCCCTCCCACCCTGTAAGGCGATATGGTTCTGTCCGCTCCCGCGTTCATTAACCTGCGTTCAGAGGCGTTGTCTTCAAATCTGGAAAGTATGTATATCTCCGGATTCAGTTCCCTGGCCGCCAGGACAACATAGAGGTTGTCCGCATCGGTGGGAAGAGCGCAGACAACACCCTTGGCCCTCTTTATTCCCGCAGCCAGCAGGGTTTTGTCCTCCGCCGCGCTGCCATTTATATAGGCAAACTCATTGTCTTCAATATCCTGTATTACCTCCGAGTTGTTGTCCACAACAACAAACTCGACCCCTTCACGAGCCAGTTCTTTGCAAATAAGCTTGCCTATCTTTCCGCAACCACAAACAATATAATGATTCCCCATTTTTTTTATTCGTTTTTCCAATTTACCTCTCCCCAAAATCTTCTTCAAACGCCCTTCCATAAAGGTTTCCATTATCATCGCGAATGTATAGGCCATAGTTCCCACGCCAAAAACTATAATGAAAATCGCAAATGATTTCCCCGCCGGGGTTACCGGGTAAAAATCGCCAAATCCAACTGTGCCGAGGGTTACTATCGTCGCATAAAAGGAATTTGCCAGGGACCATCCTTCCAGAAAATGATACCCCGCGGTTCCCGCAACAGTTATCAAGAATAGAAAAGAAAAAGCGATTTTGATTTTGCCCGTCAGTAACACGTGGGTTTCTCCCGCATGCCCATTTTTTGAAGAATCTATTTATGTATGGAAACTATTTGTTATCCGCAATCTCTATGCCTGCAAGTTCAACAAGAAATTCACTCGCATCGCCGGCAGGCATTATAAGCGCCAGCATAAAGGGAATATCTGTACCCGGTTCTATACCTGCATTAGAAACTTCTCTTCCGTAAGGATTAGAGAGCTCTTTCATCATTTCTTTCTCCGTCAGACCTTTCAGTTCGTCATCCGTAAGTATATTGCCACAGTTAGATTCCACTTCGGAAAGAACATTCCCTGATGAATCCAGTATTTTTCCTCTGATCTTTATATTGGAAACCGAACATTTGTTATTATTTACAGCGGAGCCTTCTACCACCATAATATCTCCGGCAACCCAGTTTTTAACGAATCGTTCCTTCACATTTATGAGGTCCACACCGAGTCCGGACACACACTCATTCGGAGTATCGCTGCTCTTTATCCCGAAAATTTGTTCCACCCGTGGCAAAACCTTGTTCGAAATCATCTTTATTGCCCGGGGCGAAGTCCACAAATAAATCCCCCCTGCTATCAAGATAACCAGTATGAGAAAAATCGCTATTTTCTTGCCGGATGACCGTGGCTTTTGTGTCTCTTCTTCCGAAACTTCCTCGTTATCCATGACCTCACCGGCATCAGCATAAGTTTTCCCCTGCTCGAGCTTCTGCGTATCATCCTCAGTTTCTCCCTCACTAAAAATCCCGTCTATATCTTCCGCGCCCTCTTCGTTTATCTCTCCGGGAGTTTCTCCTCCCGTTTCCATATCGTCTATGATTTCGTCAGCAGCTTCACTGGTCTCTTCCTGTTCGGGTTCCGGCTCATCATCCCCCGTTTCAACTTCACTAAGCATCCCCAGATCGGTGTCTGCAGTGACTACACGCGCCTCCGGCTCATCATCCTTCGGTTCAGTTTCAGCACCACTAAACATCCTGCCTATCTCTTCCGCGCCCTCTTCGTTTATCTCTCCGGGAGTTTCTCCTCCCGTTTCCATCGATTCTATCAGCGAAGCGATCTCCGCCAGAGGATTCTCCTGAAAGAAAACCGCCTCGCAGCGACTGCATCTGACCCATATCCCCTCGCCATCTATCTGCGATTTATCAAATCTGTATTTTGTCCCGCATTCTTTACATTGAATAATCACAACTCTACTCCTCAATTACATAAATGTCCGGCAGGCACCTGAATTTTTCATCAAAATCAAGGCCATATCCTACAACAAACCCCTCGTCCAAATCAAATCCCACGTAGGCCGCATCAATGGTAATCTCTCTTCTGTCTTTCTTGTCTATCAACGTACATATCCTTATAGAAGCCGGCCTTCTCTTCTCAAGTCTCTCCCGCAGAAATGCCATCGTGATTCCGGTATCTATTATATCTTCCACGATAACCACTTCTTTGTCCTCTATATCTGTCTCTATATCTTTCGTAACGGTTATGTTCCCCGAGCTCACCAACCCGGAACCATAACTTGCCAGCCTTGTAAAATCCACACTGTGCGACACTTTCAGGCACCGCGCAAGATCCGCCAGAAAGATAAAAGCCCCATTGAGGACACCTATAAGCACAACTTCCTTTCCTTCAAGATCGTGTGAAATTGCGTCAGCCAACTCTTTTACACGGCGATCGATAATTTCTCTTGAATACAGGATCTTCTTTTTCAGATCTTTCAAAGTCTGCCCTTTCCATATGATATCACCGAAGCTGATAAGGCCAGCTTCAGAGTCGTTTCATGGCATCCACTTTATAACAGTTTATAAATTCTTCTATATTTTCCCGGATGATTTCTTCGCCCCTTCTGAGTTCCTCCAGTGTTCTGAATTTTGAGGTGAGGCTAAGGAATATCCTGTCAAACTTAGACCTGTCACATCCAAGAGCACCATAATCGATATGGCTTATCATGTATTGTGAACCGTCAAAGTAGTATTTCCCGAAGCGGTTCGTATCCGTTGATCGGAAAGGCCAGGAAATTTTCAATGAAAAAAAATCGAGCGCGATATTTCTGAGCCTGCCTTCAAACCTGTCGGGATGGGGAACCTCGTATATGCCTTCGCTTATAAAGCGGAAATACTCCTTGACCAGATCTATATCGGTAATACACAGGCCGTAAAGATACCAGTCGTCAATAATCCTGATCATGGAAAGTTTCTCTTCGCGGGATATGAATTGATAGCTGGGACAGAAGTGTCCATTACACAATTTCTTTCCATAGAAGGATACCCCCCTCATGTCTACCCCGTCGTTCTGAAGAGGGTGCAGAAGACAGCCCACTCTTTTTTCCTCCTCGTCGAGAAATCCCAGGTATTCACAGCAGTGTATTACTTCATAGATCTTCTCCCAGGATTCAAGAGATCTTATCCTGTCTGAAAAGGCCTTCAGATCAGCTACACCCTTAACCGTCTCACGAAACATTCCCGTCCTGTTTCTCAGTCTACTGACCAGGGACCCCTTCGTGTTATCAGCATAATTATACAAACCGCAACAAGCCCCGCAGGATTTACCTGAATCCGGCTGACACAGATGAATAAATCCTTCTTCCTTCATTAACTGCCCGCTATATCCTTCCAGATTGATTTTCTTTATATAATAGAGCCGCCTGAAAAAGGCAAGGGATATACCGATTATTGTCCCTCGCGAACAGTCGATTCACGAGAATCAGACTTGTAATCTGACCCAAAAGATTATACTAACATCATGTGAAGAAATCTCTGGCAGAGGTCAGAAAACATCAAAATTTAAATAACAGGATAGTCAAAATGCATAAAGAGATTGATCAGGTAAGGGTAAGATTTGCACCCAGTCCAACAGGATATCTGCATGTCGGAGGATTGAGAACAGCATTGTTTAATTATCTGTTCGCGCGCAAACAGGGTGGAAAGTTTGTTCTGCGGATCGAAGATACGGATCAGAAAAGATCCATTCCCGGAGCTCTGGAAAAGCTCACCACAACACTCACAGAAATCGGACTCCACTATGATGAAGGCCCGGATATCGGAGGGAACTACGGGCCTTACATTCAATCGCAGCGAACGGACATCTATAAAAAATACACCCAAAAGCTTCTGGATTCCGGAAACGCGTACCATTGTTTCTGCTCTGAGGAACGGCTGAACAACCTGAGGGAAGAACAGCGGAAAAGAAAGAGACCGCCAATGTATGACGGCAAATGCAGAGACCTTTCAAAGAATGAGGTTGAAGACAAACTGGCACAGGGGATGCCCTTCGTCATCCGCCTGAGATATCCCAGAGAGGGAAAGACCGTTTTCGACGATGTTGTGCGCGACAGGGTCGCCATTGATAATTCCATGGTTGATGACCAGGTTCTTATAAAATCCGATGGATTCCCCACCTACCATCTCGCCAGCGTGGTGGATGATCATCTTATGAAAATCACTCATGTCATACGCGGAGAGGAATGGCTCTCCAGTGTGCCGAAGCATATCTTTCTGTACAGATCCTTCGGATGGGAAGTTCCTGTGTTCGTTCATCTTCCACTGTTGCTGAATTCCGACCGAAGCAAGCTGAGCAAACGTCAGGGGGATGTCTCTGTCGAAAGCTATATCCAAAAGGGGTATCTCCCCGAGGTGATGCTGAATTTTATCGCACTTCTCGGGTGGCATTCGGCGGATGACAGAGAGATATATTCCTTGAAAGAGTTGGAAGAGGCATTTTCATTAGACAGGGTCAACAAGGCCGGGGCTGTATTTGACACAGAGAAACTGAACTGGATGGGAGGGCAGTACATAAGGAATCTTGATGTAAAATATATTGCCGATCAATCGAGACGTTTCTTTGAAGAAGCCGGGATAGATATAAGTGACAACGATAAATATCTGAAAGCAATCAACACTGCGCGTGATTATGTCTATTGTCTCTCCGATATTGTGGAACACGCGAAGATGTTCTATGAAAAAATGATCTTTTCGGAAGAGGACCGGGAACTGATCAAAGAGGAAAACTCTCAAAAAATCTATTCATACTGGATCGAAGAGCTGCGTAAAAAGGCCGGGTGGAAACCCGAAGAAATATCCTCTCTGATAAAACAATCGATCGGCAAACTGGGTATAAAGGGCAAGAACTTTTATTTTCCAATCCGCCTCGCCCTCTTCGGAAACCGCCACGGTCCTGACATCCCGACACTTATCGATATTCTGGGAGCGGATGAATCTGTAAAAAGACTTGAAGCCTGTCTGAACCGATAAAATCTGCATCCATCCCGGTGAATAGAAAGAGGCACCCGCGAATATAGCTCGAATCCATCGGCCAATACTGCAAATGTTCACTTATGCGGAGATAGATCGTTTTTATGTCTCGCAGAAGGAGATCAGCAGCTATCTGGTCCGGCGAGCAGGGTGACATGTTTCCACATCTCATCCTGCTCGCCGGACCAGACCACTTTTGTTGCCGCTTTCGGGCCCCCGCAATTGTTCATATAATCTATTCTCTTCCCTCAGGCTTCTCCTGAGAAACTTTATTTTTCTTATCCTGTCTACCCTTCTTCATAATCGAAAAAGCAATAAAAATCATTATCCCTCCGATTAAAATGCTTATCCTGTCTTTAGACCACAGGCCGTAGGCAAAATCCGCCGCGCCCAGGATCATGAAAAAGATGAGAAAATATTTACCCATTTCGGTATTGTTTCCTCCCTGTGGAATCAGTCCAGAATTTCATAACTGCTTATCTGGACGCTTGATCGCAGATTACTCAATATGCGTTCCAGCAATATACCCTCATTCGTATCATAGGAGTATCCGAAGGTCGCCCTTACTCCAAGAGAGATAAACTGCACTGCGCGATCGAGTGCAATGGGGAGACTGTCTCCCTGCAATAAACTACCCACGATTACACTGGTAAAGGCATCTCCCGTACCGGGATAGCTGGCGGGCAAATACTCGCAGATAACCTTCCAGAACCGGTCGTCCTTCTTATTATAGGCAATCACCGATGTCTTGCTGCGATCCTCATTCTCATGGATGCCGGTGACTATGACTATTCGAGGACCCTTTTCCGCAAGCGCTGCAATCCAATCTTTTATCTCCGGTAGTGATATGTAAGGAGCATACGCTTTATCGAGAAGGAGGGATGCCTCCGTCAGATTCGGCGTGATCACATCGGCCTTTCTTATCAGCGACTGCATTTCCCGAACCATATCCTCACTAAGGGGACCATAGAGGGACCCGTCATCGCCAAGAACCGGATCCACCACGATCAGTTGATCCTCCTGTGAGAAATGACTCATGAAATCCATGACCGTATTTATCTGCCGGTGGGAACCGAGGAACCCGCTGTAGATGGCATCAAAGCTCAGACCCAGTTCCTTCCAGTGGTGGATATAGTCATCCATCTGATCGGTCAGGTCCACAAAATGATAATTTTTGAATTTACTGTGGGTTGAAAGGACTGCGGTCGGCAGGGGACAGACCTGAATCCCCATAGTGGAAAGTATGGGGATCACCACCGTTAATGAAGCTCGTCCGAAACCCGATAAATCATGAATGGCAGCCACTCTCTTAACGGGATTCTTCATGTATGTTTCGCTCCCTTTTTTACCGCTTTTCGTATGTTCCGGAACCTGTACTCAGGCCCCTCATCTTTCTATCACGGATTATTACATTATACCAAAGGAAAGGGGGTCCCGCCCCTACTTATACCCCGACATTTTCCCCGTTACAGTCTCTATGTCAACCCGTATGACGGCAGTTTTTTCCACCGTTTTTTCCGGATAAGCGAAGGATTTTTCCGAATAATGCTTCATAATGATATCGAGGGCCCTGAGCTTGGAATCCATGTCCTCAAGAAGTTGCGCCTTCCCATATCCTATCACGCTTTTATATCTGACACTCCAGTCGCATCCCTTATCTGATTGAATGGGTTCGCCATCATTATCGAATTCAAAACATACATTACTGTTCTTTCTGAGGATGTCAATTTTTTTACCCGCCGCAGCACCGTGAAAATAGAGAGCCGTGCCATCATATCCGAAAGAAAGCGGAACGATATAGGGTCTGTCCTCTTCCGAAAGGGCCAGTCTGCAAAATAGTGATTCATTAATAATGGAATCAATAACGTCTCTATCGGTGATCTCTTTGTCCTTCCTTCTCATAGTTTACCTCTATAGTTTCATTTTTCTTCTGATATACCAGACGAGAAAAATACTCATAGCAATAACCGAGATGATTCGTAAGTATGTCACATAATCTCTTGTCTCCTTCGTGGAGAGATCACCCTCCGTCGTCTCCTTCACCTGCTCACCGCCTTTATAGTCTCCGACGGGATGTTTTTCCGTCTCTGCCGCATACGAAACAGCACCCTTCTCCATTATAAAAGTCTCTTTGCCGGATGTTGCGGTGATGTCCGATTGCTTTCCGTCAACATGAATCATGTTCAAACCGAACAAAAGAAGGACACTTACGAGGATAATTTTGACAGCTCTGCTCTTTTCAGGTCGTTGCATCGTCTGCCCATCAGAGGGAAAGAATGGCTGGCGGTTCCCCGGGATTGTTGGCTTCACACATTTTCATGAAATCTTGCATATTTACTCTCTTCCTCTTTGTTTATTTTTTATCTCTTTAATCGAGATGTAGGAATGAATTATATACCACTCCATTCCCCGTAATTACGAGAAATCTCCCTCGTCCCTTTTGGTTTTTCTGCGCGGCAACGACGCCAGCATCATGACGAGATATATCCCCGTGCATCTGACTGTCCTGCGGGCGTAAGATGCCATATCGCCGGGGGGGTTGTCAATATTTTTTGAATAAAGATTTGGCCCCAATGCGTCTCTCAGCCTTTCCGACGGACGCCTTCCGCATTCGCAACCTTCATCGACGCAACTACCATTTCGGGGGTCACGGGCGCCAGCTCATTGTGAATCGTTTCTTTGGCCCCGCAGGCGACATTCGCGACCTTTATCAGATCGTCGTCTGATACACTGTCAAGACCGATGTCGGCGAATGTCGTGGGCAGACCTACCGATTCACAGAAAGAATAGACCTCATCAATGGTCTCGCTCGGCTTATCGGTGAGGAAGAGGGAGGTCAGCACTCCGAACGCAACCTTTTCGCCATGATAATATCCGTGACACTGCTCAAGCGTCGTCAGACCATCGTGAATCGCGTGTGCCGTGGCAAGACCACCACTCTCGAACCCCAGTCCGCTCAGGAGGATATTTGCCTCCGTGACGTGCTCAAGCGCGGGGGTGACAACCTTCGCTTCACAGGCCAGTCTCGCGGAAGCACCATGCTCCAGGAGCAGATCATAACAGAGACGCGCGAGGGTAAAGACCGCCGTGGATCCTGTGCCGCCCGCCATGTTCCGGGCATGCTTGATCATGCACGATTCGGCTTCAAACCACGTAGCAAGCGCATCACCCATCCCCGCAACCAGGAGCCTCACGAGCGAACGGGCGATGATATCCGTATCGACCAATACGACATCGGGATTTCTGCGAAGGACCAGCACCCGCTTGATGCGGCCCGTCTCCTTGTAAATAACCGACAGGGCGCTACAGGGGGCATCCGTTGAAGCGATGGTGGGAACGACAATGACCGGGCATTCGAGACCGTGCGCAACCGCCTTTGCCGTATCCAGGGTCTTTCCTCCGTCGATCCCGACAACCACATCACACCCCGCTCCCCTCGCCAGATCGGATAGCCGGTCTATCTCCTCATCCAGGCACTCACGGCCGAACTGTTCGGCGACAACGGGGACCGCATCCTCCAGCGCGACCTTAAGAGGGGGAAGAACGGTATCAAAGGAGGAAGGACTGCAGATGAGAAATCCCTTCGTGCCGTACCGGGGAATAAGCTTCGTCAGGCGCTGGATAGCGCCGCTTCCCTGTATATATCTTCCGGGGAAAATCGTGGTCGTGATCATATATGACCCTTTCTTTTCGTATTTTTACAATCGCACGTGGCTCGCCTTCGCATGGAACAGTGTCCCTCTTCTCTCGCTCCCGATACGGGGGCGATTCCTTTTTCGGCAACAGTTCTTTACTTTAACAGCTCCCTCGATATTACAAGCTTCATGATCTGGTTTGTCCCTTCATAGATCTGAGTGATCTTCGCGTCCCGCATCATGCGCTCAAAGGGATATTCACGCATATATCCGTATCCGCCGGCAATCTGAAGGGCATCGGTGGTGACCTTCATCGCCACATTTGAGGCAACCAATTTCGAGGACGCGGACAGGTAGCTCCTGTTCGGATCTTTATCGTCGATCAGTTGGGCAGCCTGATATACTAGGCTTCGAGCCGCATCTACCTCGGCTGCCATGTCCGCCAGCATCCAGCTGATCCCTTGGAAACTGGAGATCGGCCTGCCAAACTGTACACGTTCCTTTGCATATTTTACGGCAAGTTCCAGAGCTCCTTTGGCAACACCGCAGGCCTGAGCGGCAATAACGGGACGGGAAGTGTCCAGGGTCTTCATGGCGTAAATAAATCCCTTTCCTTCCACACCGATGAGGTTCTCTTCCGGTATCTCAACATCTTCAAAAACCAGCTCGCCCGTGGGTGATCCCTTGATCCCCATCTTCTTCTCCCACTTCGCCACGGAAAAACCGGGGGCGTCGGTGGGAACCACGAATGCACTGATTCCTTTTACACCCTTCGACGCATCAGTCATTGCAAAAACGGTAATGAAATTCGCCACGGGGCCGTTGGTAATAAAGCACTTGCTCCCGTTGATGATATATTTGTCGCCCTTCTTCACCGCGCGGGTCGACATGGCTGCGGAATCGGAACCCGCCCCCGGCTCGGTAAGTCCGTAGGAGATAAGCACCTCACCCGAGGCAACCATGGGGCCATACTTTTTCTTCTGCTCTTCGGTGCCTCCGATAAGAATTGGTTCCCATCCCAGCGACTGTCCCTGCACGATCAGTGAAGAACTGACGCAGGCACGCGCTATCTCTTCCACGGCAAGACAGGTATACATATGCCCCTGATCGGTCCCCCCATACTGCTTGGGAACAGACAGCCCCAAAAGCCCCATATCCTGAAATATCTTCTTCAAATCCCAGGGAAACTCTTCTTTCTCATCAATCTCCGCCGCGCGCGGCGCAACCTTCTCATCAACCATCCTTCTGAGCTGCTCTACAAACATCTTCTGCTCTTCATTATGTAACAGGTACATTCCTCTCTCTTCCTCCTGAATCCTGTTGTCTGATGCCTTCCGCCCTAACCAGGGCTACCTGATGAACGTCAACTATTATTTCCCTCTAACGACAATTGATTTTCTTTCTACCAGCAATCTCTTTGTCTTTTCTTCTCATTATCGAACACTCCTTACTCTCATAGTTTCATTTTTCCCCTTATATACCAGACAAGAAGAATACTTATAGCAACTACCGATAATATCCGCAGCAGGGTGATAAATCTCTCTTTTTTATTCCGGAATCATCACTCTGATCATCCGGAACACCGTTATTCACTCCATTATTTTCGGCGGGAATCTTTCCCTCCGGAGCCGCACAGGCAATAGTCCGCAGATCCCAATCATAAATGCCTAAACCAATTATTTCAGAGAAGTTTGATCTGTCTATATCAAAATGTAAGACACCAACACCGCAGAAAGAGAAAAGAATTGATAGAAGGGCTGTAAAAGCTATAGCCTTTTTAAATGATCTCACTCGATCTTCCTCAATAAGATAATGCCTCACGGGGACAGCAGACGCGGAATTAAGCCAGTAGCCTTCTCTGTGTCTTTTCCAAGAAGAAAATCAACACCTCTGCGCGCGCATTCGGAATAGAAACCCACGGAGCCCAAAAGATCAAGCATTTTCGCAATCTCATCAGGCGTCCTGCCGTCTAAGCCCGGAATCACATATCCATCTTTTGACCGCCGGATAACGTCCCCATCCAGGGCATCTTCCAGAAGCATCCTGTTGACTCCCGCAAGATTACCATCCACAAACTGCCTGTCGCCAAAGGCCCCTATAACTCCAAAGACCGCCAGTCTTGCATTGGTGGGCATTGAGCCACGGTTTGACAGTCTGAGTAATCTGCGGGCGAAGAGGGCACAGACCGATGCCCCCGAGCTTTCGGTATCGCCGTTAATGCCGAAGTGCTCCGAATTGATATGAACAACATTTTCAGGGGTATCACCACCGGGAAGATGATGGTCCAGGATCACCGTCAACAAGCTCCTCTTTGCATAGCGGCCTATCAGTTCCGAACTCTGTCCACCCAGATCCGCATACACAAGGCATTCTCCCGGCACCTTGTATATCCTTTCGAGCATGAATTCATGGATCTTCTCTACCGCAAGGAGCTTATGTCGTATGGAAAGCATATCAAACGCCATGGACAGCGCGGCGGCAGCGCAGAGACCGTCGGCATCGTTGTGATGGATCACCGTCAGGCTACATTGCTTTTGCTCGAGGGTATCACGCAGTATGCCAGCACCGCGTGTGTGCTCGCTTAAGAACTGCCGATATCGTTTCATATAAAGCAAGCCCTGTAAGGTAAGAAAGTAAAAAGGGTTTTTCCTTTATCCGTCACCATTCCTCGAATCTCTAGAGGTCAGGCCGATCCCTAACTCTCAGTGGAATCCCTTTTACCAATGGGGATATAGTCCCTCTTCGTCAATCCCATATAAATCTGTCGGGGACGATCTATCTTCCGGTTGGGGGTGTCAAGACTCTCTTTCCATTGACTGATCCAACCGGGAAGGCGTCCAATGGCGAACATGACTGTAAACATATTCAGTGGAATCCCTATCGCTCTCAAGAAAATTCCGCTGTAAAAATCGACGTTCGGGTACAAATAATGATCAATAAAATACTGATCTTTCCGGGCAACGTCTCTCAATCTTCTCGCTATGTTGAGGAGAGGATCGTTCCGATTCATTTTCAGCAATGCCATTTCAGCTATTTTTTCCATGATGGGGGCACGCGGGTCATAGGTTTTGTAAACCCGGTGACCAAACCCCATCAACAGAAAAGAATCGTTCTTATCTTTCGCGCGGGCGATAAAAGGATCGACATCACCACCGCTGTCATAGATTTTTTGAAGCATTTCGATCACGGCCTGATTCGCACCACCATGGAGCGGACCCCAGAGCGCCGATATACCAGCCGATACTGCGGCATAGAGATTGACACCGCTACTACCAATCACACGCACGGTTGTGGTCGAACAATTCTGTCCATGATCCGCATGGACAATCCAATACACATTCAGAGCTTTCACGATATCTTCATCAATTTCATATGTCTTCACGGGTGAATCGAACATCATATACAGAAAGTTGGCACAATAACTCAGGTCATGGCACGGATATATCACCTTGTGACCAACGGATATATTGTACGAGACGGCGGCAAGGGTTCGTATCTTCGAAATGAGTCGCGCTACGGTTATATTGAGGGCCTCTATTTTCGTGGTATCCTGCATTTCGGGATAAAAGGCTCCGAGGGCATTCACCATCGATGAAAGAATGCCCATGGGATGAGTACGGGACGGATATTTTCGGAAGAATTCCAGCATATCCTCATGGATAAGCGAGTAATGGGTGAGTTCCTGTGAAAAGTCAGCAAGTTCATCAGCCGTAGGGAGGGCGTTATTAATAAGCAAATAGGCTGTTTCAACAAAACTCGAGTGCTCGACCAACTGCTCAATGGGTATGCCACGATATCGCAGGACAGCTTTTTCTCCGTCAATATAGCTGATACTACTTCTGCAGCTCGCCGTATTCACAAAACCCGGGTCGATGGTTACCAGGCCCGTGAGCTGACGAAGTTTTGAAATATCGAGAGCTCTCTCACCCTCGGTCCCGATCACCACGGGAATATCGTATATTTTTCCATCAATACACAATTGGGCAGCCTGCTTCACTTATCTTCCTCCTTTCCCGGGAAAATCGAAATGCCATCTGCTTCGGGCAGTCAAAGAATTTACCAAACAATAACGCACATAAGCCACCTAATGAACGGGTTACTTGACTCCAGAATTCCAGAGGTTGTTGAGGGGATGTAGTACTTGTGGCGATTTCCTCAAAAACGAAGAAACCGCCACGTAATTCAGGCATTTGATTACAACCGTGTTTTACACAACACCCTGAGCCATCATTGCCTCTGCGACCTTGGTAAAACCGGCTATGTTAGCACCATTGACGTAATTACCGGGTGTACCATATTCCTTCGCAGCCTCGACAGAGGCAGTGTGGATGCTCTTCATTATCTTCTTCAGATAATCATCCACTTCCCCGCGAGTCCAGCTCAGACGCATACTGTTCTGGGTCATCTCAAGACCGGAAACCGAAACGCCGCCGGCATTCGCGGCTTTCCCCGGCGCGTACAATATGCCGGAATCAATAAAGGTCTCCACACCTTCCGGCACGGTCGGCATGTTCGCGCCTTCGCACACAAGCTTGATATCATTGCTTACCAGATTCTTCGCATCCTTCGCATTGATTTCATTCTGTGTCGCACAGGGGAACGCGCAATCCGCCTTGTGGTTCCAGAGGGGATTGTAACCACGAGCGGGATCAACATCTGTATAAACAGCCCCGGGATACTTGTCGGCATATTCCTTGATACGGCCGCGTTTGATGTTCTTGAGCTCCATGACAAAATCCAGCTTGGCGCGATCAATACCCTCCTCATCGTATATATATCCTGAAGAGTCTGACATGGTCACTACCTTGCCTCCCAGCTCAAGAATCTTCTCCACCGCATGCTGAGCCACATTTCCAGAACCTGATACAAGACACGTCTTTCCTTTAATATTTTCATTTCTTGTAGACAGCATCTCAGAGGCAAAATAAACCGCACCATATCCCGTTGCCTGGGGACGTATCAGACTGCCGCCCCAGGTAAGCCCTTTCCCCGTCAAAACACCGGTAAATTCATTGGTCAGTTTCTTGTACATACCAAACAGAAATCCAATCTCTCTCGGGCCAACCCCTATATCACCGGCAGGGACATCCGTGTTGGGACCTATATGCCTGAACATCTCCGACATGAAACTATGGCAAAAATGCATAACTTCATTGTCCGATTTTCCCTTGGGATCAAAATTGGAGCCGCCCTTGGACCCTCCCATGGGAAGGGTGGTCAGGGCATTCTTAAAGGTCTGCTCAAAACCCAGAAACTTGAGTATGCTCAGGTTGACTGAAGGATGGAAACGAAAACCACCCTTGTAGGGACCTATCGCTCCGTTCACCTGAATTCTGTAGCCCCTGTTGATCTGAACTTCACCCTTGTCATCAACCCAGGGGACACGAAACATGATGACCCTCTCCGGCTCGACCATGCGCTCAAGAATCTTCGCGCTACGATACTCCGGATGTTTCTCCAAAACCGGCTCCACCGATTCAACAACCTCTGAAACTGCCTGAAGAAATTCCGGTTCCCCAGGATTGTTGGCTTCGCACATTTTCATGAAATCCGACATAACTAATTACCTCCATCTTTTATTTTTATTTTCTTTAATTGAGATGTGGAAAAAAATTCCTATAACCCATCCCGAGGGGTTTTTTCTATTCGGGCAGCCTGTCCCGTAGTTTATATATTCCTAGAAAAGCAAACAATCACTTCACTGAGATGACGGGGCAGGGAGAATACAGTATGACGTACTGGGCATTGGAGCCCAGGAGGAATTTTTCAACCTTCGACTTCTTCATGATGCCGATGATGAGTTCGTCTGCATCATTTTCCTTGGCGAACTGGACAATGTCTTCGCCCGGATCAAGACCCCGGATCAGGAGGTGCTGTTCGCAGGGGATCCCATCCTTTTCTACCGATTTTACGGCCTCCTCCAGGCCGATTTTGGCATCTTCGAGGTCTTCAACACGTTCCCGATGGCCGCCGAATAAAGATGTCACTATAAATATTTTACCGTCAAAGGCATGGGCGTGTTTTTTAGCTAATTCCAGAGCCTTTTTTGTCTCCTCCGATCCATTATAACCTACCAGTATTTTCATTTTTGCCTCCCTGTTGCTACTTTTTAATAGCAGATATCAGCAATTATGATCTGATGTAAACAAGAATCACCATTATAAATATAATAATCCAATGAATACGGTGATCAACACACTCTTATGAACTATTATCGCATCACATCATATGACATGCCATACTTCTTCATTTTACGTACCACTGTAGACTGGCTTATCTTAAGATAGGTCGCCATTTCTCTATCCGATTTACATTTCTCTTTGTCATCAAGATATTTCAGGAGCTTGGTTTGGAGTGGAAGAGAAAGATTCCCTATCTCATCCTGAAAAAGCAAAAAATGGGTCCACCTGTTGTTGTGGAAGCGCCTTTTACTCATCTTCAGACAGCAGTATCTTCATGCACTCCAACATGCGCGATAACAAGCCACCACCATTGACCGGGAATCGACAACGGGTCATCCATCATCTTACCATACCACCTCAGAGAGCATGCGTGCCACACCAGTCCTTCAATCCTGGAGAAGCTGTGATGTTAGCCATACATCCGTCAGATGCCCAGATACGCCTCTCTGATCTTGGGATTCTCCAGAAGTTCCTTCCCCGTTCCCTCCTGAACAATCCGCCCAGTTTCAAGAACATAGCCCCTGTCACTTAGACTAAGGGAGTGCTGAACATCCTGCTCTACCAGCAGTACGGTCATTCCCTTGTCGGCTATCTTCTTGATGGTCAGGAATATCTCCTGAATCAGGACAGGTGCAAGACCGAGTGACGGCTCATCAAGCATCAAAATCTTAGGACTGGCCATCATCCCTCTCCCTACAGCAACCATCTGCTGCTCGCCGCCGCTCATGGTAATAGCCATCTGCTGCTCGCGTTCCTTCAATCGAGGGAGAAGTTTATATACTTCCTCAAAATTCTCGGCCATATGAGGATAAGCTCTCGGATTGTGAGCTCCTACTTCCAGATTCTCTTTCGATGTCATTAGATTAAACAGTTTTCTGCCTTCTGGAACCTGTATAACACCTTTGTTAACAATCAGTTCGGGGCGAAGATTCGTTATCGACTCACCGTCGAAAATAATCTCCCCTGATGTTGCCTTCACCAATCCAGATATGCATTTTAGGATAGTTGTTTTGGCAGCTCCATTCGCTCCGATTATACTTATAATCTCGCCTTCTTCTACATGCATGGAGACATCATAGACAACCTGAACATCTCCATAAAAGCAATCTATGTTTTTAATTTCCAGTAGCGACATAGCTATCTCCCAAGTATGCTTTAATTACTTTCTCATCGGTTGACACCTCTTCAGGTGTCCCCTCTACGATCTTTTCACCAAAGTGGATAACTGCAATGCGATCTGAAAGTGCCATAATCGCCCTCATAATGTGCTCAATAACGAATATGGTGACGCCACTGTCCCTGATACCGCGAATGACATCGAGAATCTCGTCGACTTCGTTGGGTCTCAGTCCTGCCATACATTCATCCAGGAGGAGCATTTCAGGGTTGGTGGCCATTGCACGGGCAAGTTCAAGACGCTTTCTGTCCGCGATAGTTAGGCTCTTGGCCAGGATATCCTTCTTGTCTGCAAGGTGCATCCTCTCAAGAACGTCGAGGGCCATATCCCTGACCTCTGCCGGATTGGTAGATCGTATATAGGAACCCACCATAGTGTTATAAAGTACCGTTTTCATCTTGAAAGGTTTGACCAGCTGAAATGTCCTGGCAATCTTTTTATTGCAGATATCCCACGGTTTCATTCCCGTAATCTCATCACCTTTAAAAAAGACCTGTCCGTATGTGGGGGCGTAAAGACCGGCCACACAATTGAAAAGTGTTGACTTACCGGCACCGTTGGGTCCGATGAGGCCGAATATCTGTCCTTCCTCAATCGACAGATCTACCTGATCGACAGCCTTCAAACCACCAAAGTGTTTTGATACGTTCTTTATTTCCAGTAGCGCCATTACGACTTCACCCCCTTCTTCTCTATATTTCCGGTCACTTTATCGAGGATCCAGTTGTAAAATCTATTCAACGGCTCCTGTATTCCCCGGGGCTGATATATCATGACAAGTATCAGAACGAGACCGTAGATAACCAGATGAAGGCCGGGCAGTATACTGCTGAAGTAGATGCGCGAGAAATCAGTCACCGGTCTCAGAATCAGTGCTCCAAGCACCGGACCGGCAAGTGTTCCGCGTCCTCCAATCAGCGCGATAAAGGCGATTTCAAATGAAAAGTCCAATCCCAGGATCGCCTTGGGATAGAAATAAAGCATAAGCTGCGCGTAGAACGTCCCCGCCAGGCCTGTCATAAAACAGCTTATGGCCATGGCGATAACCTTATATTTTGCAACATTTACACCGAGTGCCTGGGCTGCTTCCGGTTCCTCACCGCCGGCATTCAGATAGTATCCGATACGTATACGCGACATGTACCACGTCACAAAAAGCGCTATACAGAGCATAATAAGGATAATATAGTAATAGGGAACCTTGCTCATAAACTGAAAGTTCCAGAAAGACTCGTTGAGCGGAATACAGATCCCTCTCGGTCCGTTTAGTACAAACGGTCCGATTTTATCAGTATTTTCAATAAACACCCTGACTCCTTCGCCGAAGGCCATGGTCGCAAGTGCGAAGTATGCTCCTCTCAGTTTCAATGTCGGAATACCGATTATGGTTCCAACGATGGCGGCAACTACCCCGCCGGCAAGCATCCCGATCCAGGGGCTCAGGCCGTAATGCATAAACAAAACCGTTGAGGTATAAGCTCCGATTCCAACATATGCCGAGTGTCCCAGCGGCAAGACGCCGGCCCATCCGCCGACCAGATTCCATGAAGTGGTAAGATATGCGTAGAAAAAGAGCAATATCAAAATCTGGAGGTACGTCGGACTGTTAATCCAGATCGGTAGTGTAAACACACCAACTATCAGGACAATCTTGAGTATTTTGTCCAATGTTTCTTTTGTCATCTTTATTTGTCTCCTTTCCTACCAGTCTCTTTCTTCGCCGAATAGTCCTGCCGGTTTGATAAAGAGCACCGCCAGAAATACCAGATAGACAATCAACTCAGTCCATGTTGATGCCATAAACTGGGCTCCTACGGATTCGATCAGTCCGATAATTATGCCTCCTATCAGGGCACCGGGTATGCTTCCCAAGCCTCCCAGAACCACGATGATAAAACACTTCACGTCAAAAATGACTCCCACCGTGGGAAATACATAATAGAAGGGAAGAAGAACGCATCCAACCACGCCCATAATGGCGGTTCCGATACCGAAGGCTATATTAAAGACACGGTACTGATTGATACCCATGAGGCTTGCCGCCTCACGATCCAGACTGGCCGCCCTTATCGACTTGCCCATCTTGGTATACTTAAGAAACCACACAAGGGCCACGGAAACGATTATCGTTGCGATCAAACCGTAAAGCTTTGGAGTGGAGACAATGATTTCACCAATTTCAAAAGACTTTCCTGTGATAGACGTCTGAACCACCCTGTATTCGGCCCCGAATATCATCAGGGTTATATTATCAAGGATGTACCATACACCCGATGTTACAATAATAACTTCCGTTGGTTCCCTGACATCGCTCTGAGCCTCCAGAACGGGCTTTATCACGATATCCTGCAGAAAATACCCGAAGAAAAAGAGCAGGGGTACGACGACGATAAGTGCAAGGTAAGGGTTCACACCGGTCAGCGTGACTACCCAGTATGCGGCATACATACCGACCATCAGGCAGGAACCGTGAGCGAAGTTGATCACCTTTATGACACCAAATATCAGGGTAAGTCCCAACGCAGCAAGACCGTAAATCGAGCCCATTAATGTCCCGCTGACGATTGCTTGAATTATAAAATCCATTTTTACCTCGTTCTCTCTCACTGCTGATACGGGAGGGAAGCCGGATATGCGCACCCCCCTTCCCGCATCTGACACTTTCACGAATTATTGTCTGTAACCCTTCTTATTTCTTCGGCATGGGAAAGACTGCTTCGTAACCCGCTCTCGCAGCACTTGCCGGCCATACGGAGACTCTCTCCAGATTGCCATCAATCATCCGGTACTGAACCATGACGATTCCCGCGTTTATGTTTTGACCCGTCTCGTCAAATTCGACGGCATCGTAGGAAACGATCATCGCCGGTCCGCTGTCGAGGTGCATATTTGCCAGCGCATCCCTGAGCTTCTTGGGATCCGTTGAACCTGCTTTCTCAAGGGCATCGGCAATGACGTATACGGAGGCATAGGCGTCAACAGATTCGCCAGACAGGTTAAAACCGTGGCGTTTTTTGAATTCCGCATTCAACTCCGGAATACCCGGTTTGCGGAGATCGGCTTCCCACTCGACGACGTCGAACATGTATTCGGCGTTTGCCCCGCAATTCTTGCGGAACATGGGATCGGCATGACCGCCACCGGTCCCGATGATTGCCTTGGCCTTGACTCTCATCTCCGCCATGGTGTTGGTGAGGAGAATTGCGTCAGCGGCATTCGAGGTCAATAAGATAACATCCGGTTTTTTCCTCTTGATCTTCATCGCGACAGGCGTCAGGTCACTGGCGGTACTCGGATAGGGTTCGTTGAGCACAACATCGTAACCATATTTCTTTGCCAGTTTCTCCCACTGTTCCGCCATACCCACACCCCAGTCACCATTCTCATAGACAAAGGCCATGGTCTTCAGATCCGCTCCGGATTTCTTCTTCATATCCTCGAGAAATTCAAACTGGTCACGGGCCCACCAGGCATCCTTCGCGGCAATCCTGAAGGTGTATTTGAATCCTCTTTCAGTAATGGTATTGCGGACAGACACGGGAACGATAAAGGGAACTTTGTATCTCTCGGCAACCTGTGTCGACGGATAGGTAACCGCCGAGTTCCAGCATCCCGAAAGGATCGTTACCTTGTCGGAATTGATCAGACGTTCCGCAGCTGAAACACCCACCGTGGGATCACTCTTGCTGTCGACGTAAATATTTTCGAGCTTTGCACCGCCCAGTGATTTGATTCCACCGGCATTGTTGATCTGCTCGGTAGCCAATTCACGGGCATATTTACCCTGGATACCGACCGATGCCGACGGCCCGGACAGCGGCAGAATGTTCCCGATCTTAACAACCTTTGTCTTTGCAATTGCGGGACTGCCCGCCAGAACCAGTGAACAGGCAAAGATCAAAGCCACAACGAAAATAAACCCGTATTTCATACTTTTTTTCATCATTCTCTCCTTTGTCTCCCTCTAAGATCCCATCTCCTTATGGAAACGGTATTAAAACCTTCAAATCAAAACAATCCGGCTTTTCCAGTTTATCAATCTACTTTTCGAGAGAAGCGAACGCATCATCCATTATTGCAAGGCCCCTGTCCAGCTGCTCGTCGGTGATCACCAGCGGCATCAAACACCGGATCACGTTGCCGTAAGGTCCGCAGGTCAACAGAATCAACCCCTTCTCAAAGGCATATCCGGCAACCTTTGCAGCCGAAGCCGCGTCAGGCTCCTTCGTCTCCCGATCCTTCACCAACTCCATCGCAATCATGGGGCCCTTGCCTCGAACATCACCGATAACTTCATATTTCTTCTGCATGTCCTCAAAGGCCACCCACAGCTTCTTGCCCAGAGCCTCGCTCTTCTCCAGAAGATTCTCCTCTTCGAAAATGTCCAACACCGCATTCGCCGCCGCACAGCTCACAGGATTCGCGCCAAAGGTGCCACCAATTCCACCCGGATGAATTGAATCCATGATCTCGGCTCTCCCAACTACGGCGCTCAACGGCATTCCTGCCGAAAAACTCTTTGCAACGGTCATCAGATCGGACTCAACGCCCCAGTGTTCCATTGCAAACATCTTGTCACCCGTTCGGCCCATGCCGGACTGGATTTCATCGGAGACAAAGAGTATCCCGTTTTCTTTACAAATCTCGGCAAGCCTCGGAAAATACTCAGGCGGTGGACAAATAAATCCGCCCTCTCCCTGTACTGGCTCCACTACCAGTGCTGCTGTGGTCTCCGGTGCACACTTGCCAAACATTTCATCCTTTAAATACTCGGCGCAGGCCATATTACACTTCGGATACTCGAGTCCAAAGGGGCACCGGTAACAATACGGGTAAGGCATTCGATAAATCTCAGGTGCAAATGGCCCGAAACCTAATTTGTAGGGTTTGACCTTACTTGTCATCGTCATGGTCAAGAGGGTACGCCCGTGAAAGGCGTTGTCAAAAACGATGATCCCCGTCTTCTTTGTGTAGTACCGCGCGATCTTCACGGCATTCTCAACGGCCTCGGCTCCCGAATTGACAAAAAAGGCCTTCTTCGGAAATGAACCGGGCATCAGCGCACAGAGGCGTTCTCCCAGTCTCACCGCCGCCTCATAGGGCAACACCATAAAACAGGTGTGGGTAAATTTCTCCGCTTGGTCCTTGATAGCGGCCACTACCTTGGGATGGGAATGTCCCACATTCATAACGGCAATACCACCGCCAAAATCAATATAATCGTGACCATCCACGTCCGTCACAATAGCCCCTTTGCCCGAAGCAATAAATGACGGCTTCCCGCCGATAAAAGGTTTCGCAAGTACTTCTGCTCGTTTTTCAACTAATGATTTATTACTCATTCACTTTTCCTCCTCATAAGCTACTATTTTTCATCATCTTTAGTGGCACTGATGATGATGGTTTTTACTCCTGACCCTATAGCGCTGCTTTATATATGGCCTTGGCATCCTCTAAATAGAGAGTTCGCGGATTATTGGCCAGCAGTCTTGTCACCTTCATAGCTCCTTCAGCCAGCATTAACACATCTTTCTCTTTGACACCGAAATCCGCCAGATGTCGGGGAACCCTTAAATCACCGGCCAGACGGTCAATAGCAGCGATAACTCTGTCTACTATCTGCAGGTCATCAAGCCCTTCCGTTGAAATACCGAAAGGTTTGGCAAGGGCCGCAAATTTAGGCAGATTACCCAAGACATTAAAACGAATTACATGGGGAAGCATCAGTGTATTTGCAACTCCATGAGGAATGTGGAATTCGGCTCCGATCGGATAGGCAAACGCGTGTACCGCAGTTACACCGGCATTGGCAAAACCGATACCGGCCAGAAAAGCTCCTTCCATCATGGCACTGCGCGCCTCGATATTGTCCCCTTTGGCATAGGCAATACGCAGGTTATTGTATATAAGTTCCATGGCTCGCATGCAGTACATGTCCGTCATACCGGTTGCGTTAATAGAGGTATATGCTTCAATTGCATGGATAAGCGCATCCATACCCGTAGCTGCCGTCACATGCGGCGGAAGTCCGATGGTAAGTTCGGGATCCAGAATGCCCACTGATGGGTACATATAGGGACTGACAATACCTTTCTTCAACTTCTCGCCTTCATCGGAAAGAATGGCGATTGGGGTTACTTCGCTTCCCGTGCCAGCCGTTGTGGGCACCATAATGGTGGGCAAGCCCGGGTTCGGTATCAGGTCGATCCCGAAATACTCCGAAATAGGCCCATCGTTCGTTACCATAACAGCCGTTGTTTTCGTGATATCGATGGAGCTCCCCCCACCCAAGCCTATAAGCAGTTCCGCCTTTTCTTCCTCAACCATGTCAACACAGTCCGCCACTATCTCATAGCGCGGATCCGGTTCAACACCGTCAAATATCCCGTATGCAACTCCAGCCTTTTTAAGAGAGGCCTCAACCGGTTCAGTCAAACCTGCGCCTTTAACACCTTCATCGGTGATGATCAGCACCTTGCTAATTCCTCTTTTTTTGACCTCATCTCCTATTGTTTTAATAGCTCCGGGACCCATAACGGTCCTGGGAGTGGTACTGAAAATAGTTGCCATCTTAAATCCCTCCTCTTGAGTTTATTTATAAAAGCGCACCATTACGCCGTTTATTCTTTATTCCCTGTTATACATACGTGAAAATTCTTTTCTGAGATCACTCCTGAAATCAGGATGAGCGATACTTATAAGGGCATCGGCTCTCTGAGGCACAGACTTACCTCTCATCTCGGCAATTCCATACTCTGTAACTACATAATGGACATCTGTTCGTGTCGTCGTTACAATGGCTCCTTCATCAAGGTGCGAAACGATCCTGGATAGTTCCCCTTTGGCCGCCGTTGAATGAAAGGCTATTATCGAACGCCCTCCCTTTGACCATGCGGCTCCCCTGACAAAATCAGCCTGCCCTCCGGTGCCGCTGAACTGCTTATACCCTATCGATTCAGAAGCTGCCTGTCCGGTAAAATCAATCTGCAGAGAAGAATTGATGGACACCATGTTGTCATTTCTGGCTATGATGGCCGGGTTATTCGTGTAATCCACCGTAAACATCTCCACCTTGGGATTGTTGTGAATAAATCTGTACAGCTTTTCCGTCCCCATAAAAAAGGTGGCAACCATCTTGTTTGGGTGGAAGTTCTTCCTTGCGCAGGTAATAACGCCATTATTGACCAGATCCACAACTCCGTCGGAAAACATTTCCGTATGTATCCCAAGATCTTTCTTGTCCTTCAAGAAGCCCAGCATCGAATCGGGAACGGCACCGATGCCCAACTGCAGGCAATCCCCGTCCCGTATCAATTCGGCGCAGTATCCTCCAATCGCCTCATCAATCGGGCCTATTTTCGGTGGTTGCATCTCAATGGGCCTGGAATCGCATTCAACGATATAGTCTATGTCAGAGACGTGAATAAACGCGTCTCCCAGCGTCCTGGGCATGTGAGGCGTTACCTCCGCAATAACAATCCTGGAACTTTCCGCCGCGGGCTTCGTATAGTCCACAGATATGCCGAACGAGCAGTATCCATGCTCGTCAGGCGCGGAAAGCATGCAGAGTGTAACATCAACCGGCAAAATCTTCTCGGTAAACAGGCGGGGGATCTGACTGAAGTGGGAAGCGGTAAAGATGGCCCTTCCTTCGTGGATGGCCTTTCTGCTTGTCGCCCCGGCAAAAAGAGAATTGTGAATAAAATGAGCCGAGTTTTCCGGCAGACAGTATTCGGAAGGTCCCATCGATACCATATGGACTATCTCAACATTTTCGTAGGCCTCTTTATTGTCCACCATTGCCTTCAGCAATATCTCCGGCGAGCCGGACGCATGACCTACAACGACCCTGTCTCCCGATTTGATATGCGTAACTGCTTCTTCTGCAGTAGTCAGCCTCTCTTTATATAGTTCCTCCCATTGCATCTAACTACTAACCTCCTTGTCTCTTTTTTACTTCATCGATAAATGTATCGGCTTCTTCCTTACTCTTTATGAAACGTATGGGGTGGTTACGAAAGGGTTCGATATCGACACAGGCAGTCTCACATCCCACCACCACCAACACCATGTCAACATCCCCATCGTCGGGAGACACGAACTCAATCGTGTCTCCCAGACGTTTTTTGATATCTTCAACGGCTTTCACCCGATCATACTGGGCTCTGCAACCGCCGCAGTATTTTAATCCTACCCTCAGCTGAGATGATCTCCCTTTTCAATCCCGCACAGTTCTTTTGCCACCTTTTGTTTTACCTTCAGGTCGATCCTGCGGCTAATCATAATCCGCTGTGCCTGGGGTGATCCCGCACCATGCATTGACTCTGTCAGATACCCTACGGCTGCCGTTCCGAGGGTCAGATTCTCTATGAGTCTCAGGACGCGCATACGGTCTTCGGTTGAAACATCGGCCCTCCCTTTATAGTATTTCTCTAACCACTTGCCTATCTCAGGAGAGTTGAAATCGGCCGCCGAAGGAAGCGTTACCATCAGGCCACCCGCAATATCCTGGGCCAGTCTGGCAATAAGATATGGGAAACGTGTTACATTGTGCTTGCTGATATTGGCCAGAAGGACCTCAACAAGATAGGTCCCGCAGGCCTCTTTATGCCCCTCCGACGCACATGCTATACTGCCACAGTAGAGGGTCTCGTTCAGGTGGTTCATCTCGACAATCTTGTCCTTTATGTGGGCTGCCTTTTCCACACCATTGTATTCCGCGATCGTTTGTGTCGCTCCTATCAGGACATCGCCAACACCACTCTTACATGCGTAGCTCTGACGATGGTAGGCTGCAAAATTTTCCACCAGCTCAGTGGAAAAATCATACTCTTTGTACATAAATACACGCTCCCAGGGGACAAAGACGTGGTCAAATACGACCAGGGCCTCATGGCCACCGTAGTGCATGTTTCCCCTGTCTATGGTCATCCCTTCTGTCTTTCTGGTATCACAGGACTGGCGACCCATTATGTAAATGATACCTTCTGTGTCGCTTGGAACGGCGAAAGAGACAGCGTAATCTTTGTCCTCTTCTCTCATCGTAATCGTGGGCATGGTTATGATCTCATGGGAATTCACGGCACCGGTCTGATGATCTTTATTACCGCATACCACTATACCGTCCGGCCTCTCTTCCACGACATGCAGGAACATATCGGGATCGGGTTGCTTGTGCGGTGGAAGCGATCTGTCGCCCTTGGTATCGGTCATGGCTCCACAACATGTAAGGTCATTCTCCTGAACATATTCAAGATATTTAAGGAAACGCTTGTTGTATTCGGTACCGTATTTCGCATCGATATTGTAGGTAGTGATAGACAAGGCATTCAGCGTGTCCATTCCGACGCAGCGCTGAAAGCAACACCCCGTTTGCATTCCCAGGAGCCGCCCCATCTTGGTTTTCTTTACAAGATCTCCCGTATTCTGGTGCAGATGGCAAAAACGATTGACCTTTTTTCCCGTAATGTGGGAGGTTGCCGTCATCAGGTCTTCATGTTCAGGCCTATGGGCGAGTTCATAAGTTGCCGCAACGGCATTCATGGAAGGACGAATAATCGGATCATCGACAGGATTTTCCACCTTCTTTCCAAACATCCAAACATTAAGATTCAACTTCCTCAAACTCTCTTCGTACTGCTTTGCGTTCATTAACGCCATAATAGACCTCCTGTATATTTATTAGCCATTTATCCTGTTTGGATAAATGGGCGGCAATTTTTCGCTGTGGGCATATCTAATAATTAGAATGAGACCTACATTTTTCGTGCCGTTCGCCTGCATGCAATCTCATTATTCTGACAAGATGTGCAAACTAGCACAGTTACATGCCCACTGGAATCTGCATGTCACCCGTTCTCACCGCCACTGTGCCGGCAAAATAATGCCTAACTGCATCATCCTTGACAGCAGGAGACTGTATCTATTGAGAATCAGGATACAATGGAATATTAGGCAGAATAATGCCCCATGGCATTATTGGGATTGGAGCTTCCTTAAATCGGCTCAAAGAGTTGTGATTAGTGGAAAGGGTAAAAAAGGTATGGATCGGATAATAATGCTATATTGCATCATTGCATTTCTTGAGTTTGCGTGTCAGGGTCGAAGGATCCACCCCGAGGTGTGGTGCCGCTCTCCTTGCATTGCCATATTTGTCGATGGCATCGCGGATGGCAGATATCTCCATACACTGCAAATGTTCTTTCAGTGTTTTCCCCTGACAGATAGTATCTTGTTCCGGCACCTTATATATCTCAACCGGAAGATCGTTGATGTCTATATGGTTACCGAGGGTAATTACCACAAGCCGCTCTATCAGGTTGGCTAATTCTCTCACGTTTCCAGGCCACGAGTATTTGATTAATTTATCTATGGCCTCACTGCTGAAGACCTTCTTTTTGGAATATTTATTGTTAAACCGATTGAGAAAGAGCGTTATCAGATGAGGAATATCCTCGACCCTCTCGCGCAGAGGAGGAATATGGACAGGAATTACATGCAGACGATAGTACAGATCCGAACGGAATGCCTTTTGTCTCACCAGTTCCTTCAGATCCTGATTGGAAGCGCATATGAGTCGTACATCCACCTTCCTGGGTGCTATCCCCCCAACCCGAGTTATCTCGAAGTCCTGCAACACCCTGAGCAATTTACCCTGAAGGGCAAGCGGCATCGACTCCACTTCATCCAGAAAAAGAGTCCCTTTGTGGGCCACTTCAAATAACCCCGGTTTCCCCTCTCTGCTGGCTCCCGTGAATGCCCCCCTTTCGTATCCAAACAGTTCGCTCTCCAGAAGCGTTTCGGGGATTGCCCCGCAATTGATCTTAACAAAAATACCTTTTTCGGCACGGTTCGACTTGACATGTAACTCTTCGGCAACTCTGTCCTTCCCCACACCTGTTTCTCCATGGAAGAGTATCGTGGCATCTGTTCTGCAAACGCGCTCCACGAGGTCATACACGGATCTCATCGCCCTGGACACCCTTACAATTTCATTATCTTTGTACGCCGTCAGCTGCAGTTCCTGGAGCTTATCCCTGTAGGTCCTCGTCATTTCGAGAGATTCTTCAAGCTGTTGATTCAATCTGTCCAGGTCGGTCATATCCCGGACATTGGTCACAACCATCTTGATCCTGCCTTCATCATCAAAAAAAGGATTACCTGTTACCAGTATATGTTTCCCGGTCTTCAACTTCTGTGAGAGGGTTACCGTCTTTTTCTCCTCCAGGACTTTCAGCGTAACGCTTTCACTGAAATAACCATCATCTACAAGGTCTCGCATATTGCGCCCCAGCACTTCCGAGGCATTAATGCCGGAGATATTTTCGTACGCCCTGTTTACCCTTATCGTATTAGCCTCGCCATCCGTTACATATATTCCATCATATGAAGAACCGATAATTGCCTCAACTTCACGCACTACCGCCTGATATCTGGACAGGTGCTGCGATATCTTTTCATACTCTTCCTTGTCGTGAAATACGCTCATTACCCCCACCAGCTCGCCCTCCCAGATGATGGGAGTCCTGTTGGACAGCAATGCACATGTCTTGCCTGCAACGGGAACCGCTATCTGGGGTTCCCCTGTATCTATAATCTTTTTAAAGTCGAGCCAGGTATCATTGTCGATGTCGGAATAGTGAATGGAGCGGGGATTTACCTCCATCTTGAGATCCAGCAGAGATCTTGCTATCTCATTAATATATGCCAGATATCCTTCTTTATCTATAGCAAGGATGGCAAAATAGGCGGAATCAAGGAGCGCTTTGAACGAAAGCTCCGGATTCGATAATATTTTTTCTACGGATTCTTTTTGCTCAGACATGATAAAAACCACCAAAATATATATTTGATAATACCGGCATCTGTGAATGGCATTCTATTAGAGTCTACACCTGTAGTCAAATGCAAAATAGGGAGGAGGTGCTCGTGCCGGAAGACAGGATTGATTAAAACAAAACAAAAAGGTATACAGAAAGTTACGAAAAAGGGTCAAGGTGACTGTTATGAAATTAGACATACTTTTTATGGGAACACCGGAATTCGCCATCCCATCATTGAAGGCCCTCTTGGAAAATGGTTATAATGTTGTGGGAGTTGTCACGCAGCCGGACAAACCGAAGGGCAGAGGAAAAAAATATATCGCTCCACCTGTGAAAACCTGCGCTCTAAAGATGGGAATTCCTGTTTATCAACCCGACCGAGTCCGGGACAAAAACTTCCTGGAGACATTCAGAAAAATATCCCCAGACATGGTGGTGCTGGTCGCGTTCGGTCAGATACTTCCGAAGGAACTCATTAATTTCCCCAAATTCGGCTGCCTCAATGTACATCCCTCTCTGCTCCCGAAGTACAGGGGAGCAGCGCCCATCAACTGGCCCATTATTAATGGAGACAGAAAGACAGGTGTTACCATAATGCTTATGGATGAGGGGGTGGATTCAGGAGATATCCTGTTGCAGGAGGAAACCGATATAGACATCGATGACACATTCGACGATCTCCATGAAAGATTGTCCAAAATGGGTGCAGAACTCCTGATCAGAACTGTAAGGGGTGTGATGGACGCTACGCTTGATGGAACCCCGCAGGACGCCTCCCTTGCTACCCTTGCACCCCGTCTGACCCGCGAAGCAGGATATATTAACTGGGACAATGAAACGGGAAAGATCACCAATCTCATCCGGGGTCTCTCCTCCCATCCCGGGGCATACTCCTTTCTCGGAGACAAGAAACTGAAAATATTTTATGCAGTGCCGGGAAAAGAAAAATCTTCAGGGGAAAAGGAACCGGGGGAGACAGGAATGCTGATGGAAGCCGGATTACAGGTAGCCACAAGGGACGGACATGTATATCTCAAAGACGTGCAACTTGAAGGTAAAAAAAGGATGTTTATCGAGGATTTTCTGAGAGGATATCGTCTCTTGCCGGGCAATATACTTGAATAGAGGCAGCTTTGTAAAAGATCTTATCTGATGAAGAATACCCCACGCAATCTGGCTGTTCAGATTCTGAACAGAATAGAGGAGGGACAGGCCTTTGCGCAGCCCCTTCTGGACGCATATCTTTCAAGGAATATCCTTGCCAATACACAGGACAGGGGGCTTCTGACCCGGATTGTCTATGGAGCTCTCCGCCTCAGAAACCGTCTGGACTGGGTTATACGCGCGGTATACTCGGGCAACTTCGAAAGCATGGCGCCGGGGATACGCAATATCCTGAGAGTGGCGCTCTACCAGGTGATGTTTGCCGACAGGGTGCCGGCGTATGCCGCGACGGATGAAGCGGTCAAAATGACGAAGAAGATGTATCCCGGGCGTTCAAACCTGGTTAACGCAATCCTTCGTAACGCGGCAAGAAAGATGGATACAATACAATATCCTTCCTTCGATGAAGATCCACTGCTTCACATCTCTGTATTGCATTCGCACCCATTATGGATTGTGAAAATGTGGGCGGAGGAGCTTGGCATTGAAGATACGCTTGCTCTGTGCAAAAGCAATAATGAGATACCACCCCTTACCATCAGGGCGAACAGGCTGAAAACCACCCGGCCTGATCTGATCGGAATGCTCGAAGATTGCGGCTGTGGCGCCGTGCCCTCAAAATATTCACCCGACGGCATCGTGCTATCTGACCTGTCCGCACCTGTCGTCAAAATGCCGCTGTATGAAGAGGGATATATACAGATCCAGGACGAGGCGTCCCAGTTGATATCCCTCTTTTTAGATCCGAAACCGGGGGAGATGGTGCTGGATGTGTGCGCCGGCGCAGGGGTGAAAACGACTCACATGGCTGAATTAATGCAGAACAGGGGCAGGATAGTAGCAATGGATATAAGTCGCAAAAAAATCGAAACATCACAGGTACTGGCCCACAGGCTGGGCGCGGCAATTATCGAACCGGTCGTCCACGATGCAACAAAGCCTCTCCCGAATGATCTTCGCGAAAGATTCGACAGAGTTCTTGTCGATGTCCCCTGTTCCGGCATGGGAACATTGAGGAGAAACCCCGAGATCAAATGGAATACCACGCCGGGAGATCTCAAAAAAATTCCTCATCTCCAGAAAGAGATACTGAATCATTCGGCCTCTTTCCTGAAGAGGGGGGGAACCATGGTGTACAGCACCTGCACCATTTCATCCGCGGAGAATGAAGAGGTCGTAGGGGAATTTCTGCTTACCCATCCCGATTTTGAATATGCCCGCCCAACCGCATTCGTTCCCGGTATGGTGGACAGGACCGGTACGCTCAGGACATTTCCCCACCGCCATGGAACAGATGGCTTCTTTGGAGCCGCATTAAAGAGGAAAGGAGAATAGTTATGAAGAAGATACCAACCCGTGATGAGGCCCTCGCACTTCTGCATGAGTATAACGAAAGCGACAGCCTGCTCAAGCATGCCTTTTCGGTGGAAGGGGTAATGCGTTACTGTGCGAAGAAACGGGGTGAAGATGAAGACAAATGGGGAATTATAGGTCTTGTTCATGACCTCGATTATGAACGTTTTCCGGACCAGCACTGCACCATGACAAGGAAGATCCTTGAAGAACATGACTGGCCGGAGGAGTATATACGTGCTGTTGTATCCCATGGATGGGGAATATGCTCTGATGTGGAGCCAAAGAGCACTCTGGAAAAGACACTTTTCGCGATTGATGAACTGACAGGTCTCATCACAGCCAACGCCATGATAAGGCCTTCGAGAAGCGTCATGGACATGAGCGTAAAATCGGTCAGGAAGAAATGGAAGACCCCTTCATTCGCGGCCGGTGTCGATCGATCAATTATCCAGAGGGGCGCTGATATGCTTGGAGTGGAAATAGGCGAACTTATTGAAGACACCCTTAACGGCATGCGTGAAGTTGCCGATGAGATAGGGCTGAAGGGCGATCCTACCCCTGAACCCTGAACATCATAAACTTCTTTTAGAACCATGTTTCAAATTGCAGGCATTATAGACAATAATAATCAAAGAAAGGGATTGGCATACAACTTGCTAAATTTTTAAGTATGATTTATCTGAATAAATAAGAAAGGCGGATGCAATGTCAGATAGAAAAACAGACCACGGCTTTACTCTGATAGAACTTATGATAGTAATCGCCATCATCGGCATACTGGCAGCTATTGCTATTCCACAATTTAATGCCTATAGAAACAGCGCATACAAGGCTGAATGCATATCGATCGGGGAAAGCGCGTACAAGGCCGCGATGCTTTTTTTTCTTGATCACCCATGCAGCGCTTGAGCTCCGGCCACAATCGCCGGTCTGGAAGACTATGGCTTTACACAATCAGATAATGTTGCTGTCACTCTTACCAACCGTTCTCCCGAGAGCCTGACTATCAGATGTGAGCATAATATTGGAGGGCAGGTAATAACATTTCACGCCGACGGATCTTTCACCTAACGCTCGGCGCCCACCCGTGAATGCCCTAAATAGATTGACTTTAAATCAAAAAGAATATAGCAGAGATTCTTTAAAATATGTCAGGAGAACGTGCGCGAATGTTTCTGAAACAGATACAGGTAGGCCATATGGCAGTGTTCGCCTATATAGTGGGTGACAGAGAAAGTGGAGAAGGACTGGTTATCGACCCCGCCGCGGAAACTGAACAAATAATATCAGAGGCCGACGGCAATGGCATAACCATCAAATATATCGTCAACACCCATGGCCACGTTGATCATATCTCCGGCAACGCCGACATGAAGGCTCTGACGGGAGCCGACATCATCATCCACAAGGACGATGCCGACATGCTTGTTTCAACTCCTGCCATGATACTCCGCATGTTCCACGCCAAGCCCTCTCCCCCGGCGGACATTACCGTGCGGGATGGTGACATCATTACCGTTGGAAAGATTGGACTGAAAGTCATACATACTCCCGGTCACTCGCCAGGCGGCATGTCTCTCTATACACCCGGGTACGTTTTCACCGGCGACACACTGTTTGTAGAGGGACTTGGAAGAACAGATCTTCCGGGTGGATCATGGGAGATTATGCATGAATCGATCATGAACAAACTGCTGACACTCCCTGGCGATACCGTTGTACTACCGGGACACAACTATGGAAGAATGCCAACCTCAACCATAAAAAATGAAATCGAGAACAACTCGTTTCTGAGATAAAAAGGGGAGATTACCTGTGGATAATAATACTTTGATCAAGACAGAATTTGAAGGATTGAAACTTTTCAGCAGAGGAAAGGTAAGGGATGTATATGAAGTAGGAAACGATCTCCTTATTGTCGCAACGGACAGAATATCGGCCTTTGATGTCATTATGGCCGATCCCGTTCCTGAAAAGGGAAGGATTTTAACACACATGTCCGCCTTCTGGTTCGGCGAGATGAAAGACATCCTGACAAACCATATGATCTCAACGGATGTGGACACGTTCCCCGAAGAATGCAGTGCTTATAAAGACATACTGCGGGGAAGAAGCATGCTGGTCAAAAAGGCTGTCACCCTGCCGGTGGAATGCATCGTACGGGGATATCTGAGTGGTTCGGGCTGGAAGGACTATTGCGTGGAAGGGACTGTTTCAGGAGTGCGTCTTCCCGGAGGCCTGAAAGAATCGGCAAAGCTCCCGGAACCTGTCTTTACACCTTCAACCAAGGCTGGAGAAGGACAGCACGATGCCCCCATGACAAAGAAGGAAATGGAAAGCTTGATCGGCCATAATATGACGAATAGAATCATCGACATCAGCATGAAGACTTACAACAGGGCTCTTAAGATTGCAGGAAAGGGCGGAATCATCATTGCCGACACCAAAATGGAGTTTGGAACAGTCGATGGTGAATTGATATTGATTGATGAACTCCTGACACCCGATTCATCAAGGTTCTGGCCTGAAGATGATTTTGAGGAAGGCAGACCCCAGAAGAGTTTTGACAAGCAATTCCTGAGAGACTATCTCCTCTCAATAAAATGGGATAAGAACCCTCCCGCACCCCGGCTGCCGGAACATGTCATAGCCGAAACAGTGGAAAAATATAAAGAGGCATTGCTGCGCATTGCGGGACAAGACCTTTCATAAGTAAGGTGCTTGACATGCCGGCAGCCAGTCATTATCTTAGGCACGCCGTTCGTATACCCTGCGAACAGTAAATTCACCTATTGAACTGGAATCCATAAAACAGACCATGAAGAACGATTATTACTCAACCCTTGGCGTGGACAGAAACGCCGCGAGTGAAGAGATAAAGGCGGCCTACAGGAAGATGGCCTTAAAGTACCACCCTGACAGGAATCCTGAGAACAAGGAGGCTGAGGAAAAATTTAAGGAAGCAGCCGAGGCTTACGAAGTCCTGTCCGATTCAAGGAAAAGGGAAATTTACAACCGATACGGGCAGGAAGGTCTGAAGAGAAACGGCTTTCAGGGATTTTCAGGATTCGAGGATATTTTTTCGAGCTTTGGCGACATATTTGAGGATGTCTTTGGATTCGGCTCCGGCAGGGCAAGGTCAGGAACGGCAGCCCGGCAGGGTTCCGATCTCCGTTATGACCTGAAGATTTCTTTCATGGACGCCGCGTTCGGAATATCTCCGGAAATAGAGATAGATAGATTTGAAAAGTGTGTGGAATGCGAAGGCAGCGGTTCTGCGCCCGGAACACAACCAGTAGTATGCCCGACTTGTCGTGGTGTGGGACAGGTAACCAGGTCAAGCGGTTTTTTCAGTATTAGTTCCACCTGCCCGCAATGTCACGGAGCAGGAAGGATAATAGAAAAACCGTGCAGGGCCTGCCGCGGGACAGGCAAAACAAGAGTAAAAAAATCCATACAGATCAAGATACCACCTGGAGTAGAAACCGGTTCGCGCCTGAGGCTTCGCGGTGAAGGAGAAGAGGGAGAATTCGGTGGACCCAGGGGAGATCTTTACGTCTTTATATACATAGAACCTCATGAATTCTTTGAAAGGGATGGAAACGATATAGTCTGCCGCATATCAATTCCAATGACCCAGGCCGTGCTTGGCGGAAATATCGAGGTTCCCACCCTGGAGGGCACAGACCGCATCAAAATACCCGGGAATACCCCTCACGGTAAGATATTTAAACTGAGAGGCAAGGGAATTCCGTATCTCAGGGGATTTGGAAGAGGAGATCAACTTGTTCAAGTCACGGTAGAGATACCGACAGGCCTGAGCAGAAAAGAGGAGAAGCTGCTCCGGGAATTTGGCAAGCTGCGCGGTGAGCTATAATCGCCAAAACACCTTTTTGTTTTTGAAGAACAGTCGGCGCATTTGTAAAAAGTTTTTTCAGAACAAATCCAAGTAGTTTGGGAAAAATGCCGGCAAAAAACCGGCTTTCGCGGACAGATAACTGCTTGAGTATACCAGCATGAGTACAATCATATAAGTGATTCTGTTTATTAATGGCCTTTTTGCCCGATCTCTCGGTTATACTCAAAAAAATAATCTTCGGAATATCAACTATATATCTGAGGTTATTTTTTTCGAACGCCCTGTCTGCGTGCAACACACAGGCAGGTCCGATCCTGAACAAAAATTCTCATAAATCAAAAGAATTATAAATTCTATTTAAAATCCGGTTTTCTCTGCTCTCTCTGGGCACGCACACCTTCACGGGCCTGCTTACTCATGAAAACAGGCATTCCTGTTTCCAGTTCCTTTTTCATCGCATTTTCAAAGGACTCCCCTTTTATAAGATTGGCCAGTCTGACCATTCCTCTTACCGAATCAGGACCATTCCCGGCTATTCTTTCAGCAAGGGCCATGGCTTCCTCCATGAGCTTTTCCCTGGGAACAACCCTGTTCAAAAAACCCCAATCGTATAGTGTGGCAGAGGAAAAATTGTTACCTGTCAACAGTATCTCCATGGCACGAGTCCTTCCCACCTGCATCGGCAAAAAGACATTTGAGCCGCCGACGGGCATGATCCCAAGAGTTGGTTCTCGCATCTGGAAGATTGCATCCTCAGAAGCGACGCGCAGATCGCAGCCCATTGCCATCTCAAATCCACCGGTAAGACAGTACCCATGTATCGCAGCGATTACGGGTCTGTCCAGTTTCCGGTATTTCAGCATTGCCTTCCCTACAGAATCTTCCTCCGCCAGAAGCCACCTTTCTGCTTCCGTTTCCGGTTTGCGTGCGGCGGTGAGTATCGGTATCGCAGTTTTCAGATCCATACCGGAACAGAAAATATCGGGCAGAGCAGAATAAAGAATCACCACCCTGATATCATTGTTCACCTGGCATTCGTCCCATATTCTGGACAAATCGAGCAGTGCATCGGGGCTGAGAGCATTCTTGGTTTCAGGTATGTTCAATCCCACTTTAGCAATATGACCTTCTATCTCTAATCTTACTCCCATGTTGACCTCCGCATATTTAATATTCAGAACACACCTAAACCAAATAGTTATAAAATTCAAGGCAAATATAGTAAGCGAAGGAAATCGGCAGTAAAATTCGTAGTGATCACCATGCTTCATTCCCGCAAGAAGAATCCAACAATTTTTTGACATATTCCGGCAAATAGATTAGAAAGGCAAAGCTGCTTAAATCTGCAATAGTGCGGGAGTAAATAATGTATAGCGCAAGTGACTTGAGAAAAAACCTGAAGATACAGATTGACGGTGATCCTTACGTAATAGTTGAGTTCACATTTTCAAAACCTGGCAAGGGACAATCTCTCTATCGATGTAAACTCAAGAACATGATCAATGGAAATCAGTTCGAACGCACTTTCCGTTCCGTGGAGACTTTCGAACCCGCCAATCTCCGGGAAAAAAAGATGCAGTACCTCTACGAGGAAGACAACCAGTACTGTTTCATGGACACGGAAACATACGACCAAATTTACCTGACAGAAGACCAGGTCGGTGACGCGAAAAACTACATGTCCGATAATCTGGACGTGGAAATTCTTTTTTTCGGGGAGAAGCCACTCGGAATCACGCTCCCTAATTTCGTAGACCTTACAGTCACCAAAGCGGAACCATGGGCAAAGGGAGATTCCGTTACGGGAAGGACTAAACCGATAGAGGTGGAAACAGCTTATGCTCTTCAGGCACCTCCGTTTGTTGAAGAGGGGGAAAAAATAAGAATAGATACACGCACCGGCGAGTATCTTACCCGCGTCAAAGAATAATGGTGAATCCCGACTTGTCGGTTCACGGTTGCAAATGACAGGCGGTTACAAATAATGGAAGTAAACTGGACCCTCACGCGTAAGAGAGACGCTCTTCATGTTCGCGCCGCGATGATCCGGGCAATGCGCAAATTCTTTATGGACAGAGACTATCTTGAGGTGGAAACACCCTCCAGGATTCCCGGTATCGCTCCGGAATGCCATATCGATGCGATCCCCTCGGATGGCTGGTATCTTCACACATCACCAGAGCTCTGCATGAAACGATTGCTGGCCGCCGGGTATCCGAGAATATTCCAGATTACCAGATGCTTTCGCAGAGGAGAGCGGGGATTACTACATATCCCGGAATTTACACTACTTGAATGGTACGAAAGCGACATCGACTACCGCCGGATGATGGAGGAGTGTGAAGAGCTCATCGTCCATGTCGCGCGCAGTCTCGGCCATGAGGGGGCCATCGATTACCGTGGGGAAAAGATCGACATCCGGTCACCGTGGGAGAGGGTCTCTGTACGAGATGCCTTCAGGCGTTATTCTTCCGTATCTGTGGAAAAGGCGTTGGAAAGCAATCGCTTTGACGAAATCATGGTTGAAGAGATCGAACCACGGTTCAAAGAAATACAACGGCCGGTATTCCTGTACGATTATCCGGTAACTCTCGGGGCACTCGCGAGGGTAAAGAAAACGGATCCCGAAGTGGCGGAGCGGTTTGAATTATATATGGGTGGGCTTGAACTGGTCAACGCGTTCTCGGAACTGACCAATGCGGCAGAGCAGAGGGCACGTTTTGAAGAGGAACAGAGAAACCGCCACAAATCAGGCAAAACGCCCTACCCCATGCCGGAAAAGTTTTTATCGGAGCTGTCCAATATGCCCGAATCTTCAGGAATAGCACTGGGCGTAGACCGGCTGGCAATGATCTTCACGAACAGCGAATCAATTGACGACGTGGTGGCCTTCACCCCTGAAGATTTGTAATCATTTATTCATACATTGATTCTATCAGGTCGGCGAACTGTTCGTTTATCGACTTTCTCTTGACCTTCATGGTGGGAGTCACTTCACCGTCTTCGGTATACAGTTTCTTGTCCAGGATTCTGAATTTTCTGATATTTTCCACCCTGGCCATCTGTTTGTTCACCTTGTTAATTTCCTGCTGTATCAATTCAGTAACTTCTTCCGTCTTTGTAAGTGTCGCGAAGGTGGTGTACTGAACCTTTGCGTTCTGGGCAAACTTCAGGACATTCTCCTCGTCTATCACGATTATGGCCGAAAGATACTTTCTCTTGTCTCCTATTACTATCGCATCATTGATATAGGGAGAGAACTTCAGCTGGTTTTCTATATACTGAGGGGCGATATTCTTTCCTCCCGCCGTGATGATCAGGTCTTTCATCCTGTCCGTTATCTTGAGATACCCTTCCTCATCAATCTCACCCACGTCCCCTGTATGCACCCAGCCATCTTCAAGGGTCTCTCTGGTGTTTTCTTCGTCCCGGTAGTATCCTTTGAAGATCCCCTTGTGTCTGACAATAATCTCTCCACCCTGGCCTATTTTAACCTCGGTCCCCGGCAGCGCCTTTCCCACCATGCCAAGTTTGAAGTCAAATTCACCACCCATATGTGTAACTCCCGATGTCTCTGTCATGCCGTAGCCCTCGCGGATCGGTATGCCGATACTCTGAAAATACTTGAGGATATCATGCGATATCGGAGCGGCTCCGGAGAATCCCAGACGTGTCCTGTCAAAACCCAGTCTTTCCTTGAGCTTCCAGAAGACACAGAAATACGCCAGTTGATAACCGATTGACAACAGCAAAGGTATTTTCTTTCCGGCAAGTCTCAGGTCGTTGTACTTAGCACCGATCTTGACCGCCTGTCGGTAAACCGTCCTCTTGAACCATGTGGCATCATCCATCTTCAGCACGATGGCGGAATAGTATTTCTCCCATATCCGGGGAACCGCGTGAAATATTGTGGGGGAGACATCCATCATATCGTTCATCACCGTATCCGTGTTTTCGGTAAAGTTTACCGTATGTCCCACTGTCATGTGCATCATCATGTCAAAGATCTGCTCATACACATGATTAAGAGGAAGAAATGATATGGATTCATCATCTACGCTGGCTGTCGTTACCTTGGCCGCCTGCTCGCCCACCCACAGGTAACCCTCGTGATGGAGCATCGCCCCCTTCGGAGGACCCGTTGTCCCGGAAGTGTAGATGATTCCCGCTATGTCTCCGGCTTTTCCTTCTTCAACAAGGGTGTCATAGAGGGCAGAATTCTCCATGTCAGCTTCTCTGCCGATCTCCATAATCTTGTCGAAACTGATCACCATCGGGTCTTCGAGGTCCCTGAGGCCTTCCATATCCCACACAATAATCTTTCTCAGCTGGGGGGTATTTTTCCTGAAGATAAAGGCCTTGTTCATCTGTTCTTCATCCTCACAGATAAATACGACTGAATCCGAATGTCCAACCACATATTCGCATTCCTTTGCGGGATTAGTAGTGTAAACACCCACAAAGGTGGCTCCCAGAGACATCACTCCGAACGCTGAATAAAGCCATTCCGGCTTGTTTTCACCGATAATGGCAACATGGTCGCCTTTCTTCACTCCGATGCTGTTCAGGCCCAGCGCCGTGAACTTCACGTTTTCCAGGTACTGTCTCCAGGTAATATCGTGCCAGATGCCAAAATCTTTCACCCTCAACGCGATCCTGTCGGGCTGTTTCCCGGCTATATTGACAAGGGCTTTAGGCAGGGTGTTTGCTTGCATAGTGTTTGCTCCCGGTAATTTTTGTGTTTTCAGCGGAATCTGACTTTTCTTCTGTATCTCTTGGACGATTTGGCTTTTCTGTACCCATCAGCAGTTGTCTCCTCTGTGTCAATCCCAAGATAAAACCTCTTTACGTCCTCGTCTTCGAGCAGCACTTCCGGTTTATCGGCACGCACTATCCTGCCACTCTCCATCAGGAAGGCAAAGTCCGCATACTTCAGGGCCATATTGACATTCTGTTCAACAAGCAGGATGGTCATTCCCCCTTTGTTGATATCCCGTATGATGTTGAATATCTGCTTCGTGAGAAGAGGGGACAGGCCCAGAGAAGGTTCATCCAGCATCAGAAGCTTCGGACGGCTCATCAGCGCCCTTCCGATGGCCAGCATCTGCTGCTCGCCCCCGCTCATATATCCCGCTTCCTGTTTCTGTCTCTCTCTGAGTATGGGAAAATGTCTGAACACATCTTCTATATCCTTCTTTATCTCTCTCCTGTCCTTCCTCGTATAGGCACCCATCTGGATGTTTTCCAGTACGGTCAGCTCAGGAAATACCTCTCTTCCTTCCGGCACATAGCTTATCCCCATCCGGACGATCTCTTCCGTATCCTTCCTGTCAATCCTTTTACCCAGAAACTCTATGGAACCTTTTTCGGGCTGGTCATCATCTTCGAGTATCTGCATGATACTCTTCAGTGTGGTTGTCTTCCCCGCTCCGTTAGAGCCGAGGAGGGTTACTATATCGCCCTCTTTTACCTCAAAGGATATCCCGTGAAGAGCCCTTATCAGATCGTACCACGTCTCTATGTTCTTTATCTTAAGCATTATCCTTCCTCCCCGAGATAGGCCTCTATGACTTCAGGATGACGCTGTACATCCTGAGGCAACCCCTGCACGATTTTCTTTCCCTGATTTATCGCAAGTATCCGGTCGGAAATGCCCATGATCATGTTCATGTCATGTTCAATCAACAGAATTGTAACCTTGTATATCTCTTGTATATCCTTGATCCAGATGTTCAAATCTTCCTTCTCTTCAGTGTTCATCCCTGCGGATGGTTCATCCAGAAGAAGTATGGAGGGCTCCAGGGCCAGCGCTCTGCCCAATTCTACGAGTTTCCTCTTTCCATAGGCAAGATTGGCCACGAACTGGTCTCTCACTGCCTGAAGATCAAGGAAATCAACTATTTTCTCCACGAATTCCCTGTTTTTTATCTCCTCTTTCGCCGCCCTGGACCTCCTGCCAAACAGGGTGGCTGTGCCCCCGCTCCATATACCGGTCTTCATGTGTATGTGACGTCCCAGCATCAGGTTGTTCATAACGGTTGCATGCTCAAAGAGTTCTATGTTCTGAAAGGTGCGTGCTATGCCCTTTTTTGCCACTTTGTCCGGCAGATAACCTACCAGGTTTTCACCTTCCAGGAGGATCCTTCCAGAATCCGGCTTATATATGCCGCTTATCAGATTAAATATGGTGGTCTTGCCTGACCCGTTGGGACCGATTATGGAAAAAATTGAGTTTTTCTCAACCTCAAAACTCACATCGTCCACAGCCTTCAGCCCACCGAAACTTATACTGAGATTTTCAACCTTGAAGAGAGACATTATCAGAGTTACTCCTCATATTATGTAGTCTTATTAGCATATTTGATCGGGCGCAGACCACACAGCACTACTGTGCGAATCTGCGCCGCGATCTGTCTTGTTTATTCTTCAAAAAAGATTTCTATTT
>Ga0222677_1000111_pt1 | contig 44301 bp, 45 predicted proteins | sample AntAcemetagen935_FD_179846 | JGI IMG/M metagenome (GOLD analysis project Ga0222677, IMG submission 179846) | Saline water microbial communities from Ace Lake, Antarctica - #935 | ecosystem: Environmental > Aquatic > Non-marine Saline and Alkaline > Saline | place: Antarctica: Ace Lake... | reverse complement strand
AAGAGTTAGGCATAAAGCATCTTTGCACACGGCCTTACAGGCCTCAGACCAACGGCAAGATAGAGGCGTTTTGGAAAATCTTAAAAAACGAATTCTGCGCCCCTAACACATTTGATTCACAGGAAGACATTGTTATGAATCTGGGCAACTTCCTGTTTGAATATAATCACCTCCGCCGACATGGTGGATTGAATTATGAAACGCCTTTTGATAAACTCCAAAAGGTTACCGAATTATTGAGCTAGTACAAGTGTCCCTAAATTTAAAAACAACTGTTGCACTTTGTTGTTCGGCAAGGAGACACGGATGAAGACTATGGGTCCCTTAAATCGAAGAAAGGTAGTTGTGGTTGGCGCGGGCGCCGTTGGTTCGACTTTTTGCTATGCGCTCGCGCAAAGTGGCTTGGCCGAAGTGATTGCACTGATCGACCAGAATGAAAAGCTGGTTCGAGGACAGGTTCTAGATCTGGTCCACGGGCAGCCGTTTATCCCCGCCGTATCTATTCATGAAGGAAATCTATCCGACTACGCTGATGCACAGGTAATCGTGCTCACCGCGGGAGCGACCCAGCGCCCCGGCGAGACTCGGCTTCAACTTCTTCAGAAAAACACGGCCATCGTCCGAAACATAGCCGCGGACATCGTTGAGCAAAACTCTTCAGCAGTGCTGCTCGTTGTGAGCAACCCAGTGGACATAATGACTCACGTCGCTCTGCAGCGAACCGGATGGGACAAAGGGCGTGTTCTGGGATCGGGCACCGTCTTGGACAGCGCACGTCTCCGACATCTTCTCAGCGTGCACTGCGGGATTGATGTTCACAACGTGCATGGGTATATCCTGGGAGAGCATGGTGATAGCGAATTCGCGGCATGGTCCTTGGCTCATATTGCTGGCATGCCGATCGATAAATTCTGCCCGATCTGCAGGCAGTGCACTGACTGGAAAGCGGAACTCGGTAAGATTGAGCAGAAAGTACGGAATTCCGCCTACCATATTATCGATTACAAGGGTGCCACCTGTTTTGCAATCGCTCTTGCACTGGTTCGTATTACGGGAGCTATCTTGCGAGGAGAGAACAGTGTCCTCACAGTATCCACAAGGCTTGATGGTGAATTTGGGCTTAAAGATGTTTGTCTCAGCGTGCCCTGTATCGTGTCAGAAAGGGGGGTGAAGAGGATTATCGAGAGCGCCCTTTCGGAACAGGAGCTCTCGGCTCTCTCCGCTTCGGCTGTGGAAATCAGAAGAGCTAGTGAACAACCCGGTGTCGAAGCCTGAGGAAAGCACCGCTTCCGAAATTAGTCATAGGGTTTATCAGTGCCAGAACACCGAAAACTAACAACAACGCAACCACCTATCAGTGGCCTTTTATTATAAAAATGGACATTAAGTTGTTCGATCGGCACATGTATCTACTCTGAATAGTAATAACCTATTTAGCTCTATTGTAAGAGGATCGCTATGCTTGAACTAAATGACATTCATTATGAAGTTACTGATTCCGAGAATAACAATAGTATGCGGGCCATTATCAAAGGGATTAATTTCCGCTTTGAAACCGGGAAATTTTACGCCATCACAGGGCCCAACGGCAGCGGCAAAACAACATTGGCCAAGTTAATTATGGGGATCCTACCTGTCTCGCAAGGCAACATCCTTCTGAATGGCGTGTCGATCAAAGATATGAGCATCACAGAAAGGGCGAAAGCCGGTATTGCCTATGCGTTTCAGCAACCGGCCCGATTTAAGGGTATTACCTTTCGGAATATAATGAAAATCGCCAGCGGAAATCAAGATGAAGATGAACTGCACAAAACGATCTCATCCTGTGGAGTTTGTTCGTGCGAGTTTCTCGACAAGCCGGTTGACAGCAAACTCTCTGGTGGCGAGATAAAAAAAATCGAATTAGCCTCTGTATTAGCCCGTAATGCTAAGCTGGCAATTTATGATGAGCCGGACACAGGGATTGATTTGTGGAGTATCGGACCGATGGTAGCGCGGCTCAAGCACGAACAAAAGCAACAGGGTACAACTACGATAGTGGTCAGTCATAACAAGACATTTTTAGAAGCGGCCGATACGCTTTTGCTTATTCGTAACGGCACGATCGCGTATTCCGGCGATTTTGAAGACGCTCGTCCGCTACTCGCCGATTTAAGTGCCTGTAACTATAAAAATGTGTGTGATGGAGAAAACAATGCTGAATGCTATCGATAAGGAATTGCTCAAGGCTGTAGCCGATCTTGACGGTATTCCCAAAGGCGCCTTTAATATCCGCAAAAACGGGAAACTGCTTGCCCGCGAGGTGTCGGCCAATATAGAGATTGATTCCAACAAAGAAGTTGACGGAATCATCATTCGGGTGGCACCGGGAACCGTCAACGAGACCGTGCATATTCCGGTAATTCTAAGCCAGGCCGGTCTGCACGATGTGGTCTACAATACTTTCATTATCGGCGAGAATGCGGATGTAACCATTATAGCCGGGTGCGGTATCCATTGCGGTGGAGACGAAAGCGAAGGCCATAGCGGCATCCATGAATTTCAAATTGGACGCAAGGCCAGAGTGCGATATGTTGAAAAACATACATCCCTGGGTTCTGGTAAAGGCAAACGCATCCTCAATCCGACAACCAAGGTGTTCATGGAGACCGGCGCCCATGCAGAAATGGAACTCACTCAGTTGGGCGGTGTGGATGAGGCCAAACGAATCAATGAAGCCCATTTGGGAGCCGGAAGCTCGCTGCTGATGACCGAACGCGTAATGACAGACGGTGATCAGACGGCAAGCTCGAATAATAAATTCGTCTTGGCCGGTTCTGGTAGCAAAGCCAATATGATATCACGTTCAGTGGTTAAGGGGTGCTCGCGGCAAGAGTTGCATATGGAATTGGAGGCGCGTGCTAAATCTTTCGGTCATATCGAGTGCGATGCCATTATCATGGATAATGGCGTAAACATCACCACTCCGACCCTCAAAGCGCTACACCCCGAAGCTGAAATGACCCATGAAGCCTCCATAGGTAAAATAGCGGATGACCAGTTAATGAAGCTGATGAGCCTAGGAATGACCTATGACGAGGCTGTAAACATAATTGTTCAAGGATTTCTAAGCTAAGTTACATGGCAACACCATCTATTTTTTAAAAAGGATCGGGAGGGAGGGAGGATAATGGCTGTCCGATTTAAAAATTATTATCAAATCCCGGGAGTTTCTCAAAATTAAATTCAAAAATTTATCTCGAACTTGCGCAAAAATGGAGTTCTAAAAAAAGGGTTCAGTATAAATTAAAATTCTCACAGCATTTGTTTTGCCCCCGAAAAGAACCTTCTAAGCCAAAAAAGCTACTACTTTGGGGGTGTTTGTTAATTCTTCACGGTTAGTTAGCTTGGTCCGCCCCCAATGTGACTGCAACAAAATCAAAGATTAACATTATGCATAAGGAGTTAATCATGTTTGTAAATATAGCTTTTTTCCCACCTATCATGGCAGGTAAGGATGAAGAATTCCGGGACTGGTTTTCCTGGTCGAGTCAAGAATTCTCCAAACACAAAGGTTTTATCAGCCGGCGGCTTCTGAAATCTGTAAAGGATGGCAGCTATGCCGCCATCGTTAAGCATGAAAGCAGCGAGACATTTAAGGCAATGCATCACAGCCCTTCCCATGATAGTGCGCATGAACGGGTAGTACCATTTCTTAATGGACAACCAACACCTCATTTTTATGAAGTGGTTATTGGGTAAGGTCATGTTAAGATCAGATAGTAACGCAGCTCACAACTTAAATTCACTTATTGAAATCCTCTTGTTGATTGCAACTAAATAGATGCTGGCAGCAAAAAGCATGGGTGCGAGCAAGAGCAAACATGCTAATAATGTCACAATGTAAACACTTTGACCGGAGATTAGCATGAGCACTGAGGTCAACTACAAGAATAACCCTCTGCATGGTGTTGGTACAAAAAATATATTGATTGAAATAGTAGATCACTACGGTTTTGAGCTTCTTTTTGCCTATTTAAATATTAATTGTTTTAAGACCAACCCAAGCATTGATTCCAGTGTGAAGTTTCTTAAAAAAACGGACTGGGCGCGTGAGAAAGTTGAAGCTTTCTATTTGTATGAATTTAAAAATTTACCCAGAGCGTCTTCCGAACAGTTCTTATTGCCTCCCAGAGATCGGATTGTTCCCAAAAATCAAACGCCACGCAAGCCTACGGAACTGAGTTTTGAAGATGCAGATCGGTTGCGCGAAAAGCGTGCGAAGAAATCAGCTGAGCGAGGGAAGCGATGAGGGACATTCTTGAAATATTGCACGGGAAAGGGACGCGGGAACATGGACGAGATGATGTTGTTGGGGCAACAATGGAAGAGTTCCGCAAAGAATTGGGAATGTAAGCTTAAATTTGAAACTCAAACTGATTAAATTTCAACGAATAAAAACTATCTGCAACCATATTTAATTATACGTTTATCCTTAGCCCTAATGCGGCGACTTAAGTATCCGCAACAAAATATTTGGTGCTAATTGTTGCACTTTTATAATATTTCAACCCAGACGACCTGGACACCACATGATTAAGCCTATAAACGCAGTTAAAGCGTACTGGTCTGCATGCACTGTAACAATTCTTACGGCAATTACTCTATTATCGCTTTGGCCACTGGATACCTTACCAGCAATGCCCGGTACCGACAAAAGTCACCACTTAATTGCATATGCCTTACTAATGCTTCCCACAGCATTACGCAAGCCAAATAATTGGATAGCATATGCTCTATTCTTTATAGCGTACAGTGGTGTCATTGAACTGATCCAACCATTTTTTAACCGTTACGGGGAGTGGATGGATATGCTGGCAAATGCTGCTGGTGTAACATGTGGTATCATTATAGCTAAACTGATTAATTTCTTTGCAGCTTACAGACAAGACAGACACAGATGAAGAAAAGGCGCCCCGGCGTTTCGCGTCCGCCTACGGCGGATTCCCTCGACGGGCACATGATAGCGGGGTCGCCATGAACTCGCACATTCGGGCGCTCAAACAGCATGACGACCCAGCCCCGCTCTAATGCACCCGTCTCGGCTGCAAAACGATGGGGATTAAAATCAAAACACTAAAAACATGACCGTTGAACATCGAACGTGATACATTGAACTTAGAATGTTTAGCTTTTAGGGTTTTAAAACCCGTTGCAGCGCAGCCGAGCGGAGTTCATGAACACGGGAAAAAGGAGTCGCATGTCTGAGGCCGGCAGGCGGGTACGAGTTTGTGACGACGCCGTGTTTTTGGTTTTCGCGAGGAGAGCCGCAGGCCAAGCTGCTGGGCACCCTTTCTTTGGTTCGTTTCTTTGGAGTGAGCAAAGAAATGAACGTAAAAGGTTTGAAAAGATTCTTTTGTACCCGTTCTTTGCCGCCCAAAGAATGGGTACCCCCAAGAAAAAGCGCCCCGGCGTTTCGCGTCCGCCTGCGGCGGATTCCTTCGACGGGCACATATGTAGCGGGGTCGCCATGAACTCGCACATTCGGGCGCTCAAACAGCATGACGACCCAGCCCCGCTCTAATGCACCCGTCTCGGCAGCGAAACGATGGGGTTAAAAGTCAAAAGCCAAAAACCTACGAACCCTAAAGGACGTAGGGTGGACCCGCGCAGCGCGTCCACCAATGACCTTAAAACAAAAATTAACTTCATGTTCATTTCTTTGCTCACTCCAAAGAAATGAACTAATAAATCAACTGCACTAACAAGGCAAATCTACATGAATAAAGCACAACAAATAAAAAAAATAGAAGGCTTGGTAAAAAATTATTTCCGCGAAGAAAGTACAGGGCATGATTGGTGGCATTCACACCGGGTTCGACAAATGGGATTACACATTGCAAAAAAAGAAAAGGCGGATTTTTTCATAGTTGAAGCATCTGCACTTCTGCACGACGTTGGGGATTATAAGTTCCATGATGGCGATGAAGAAATAGGTGGGAAGATCATTGAAAAATGGCTATTAGAGATTGCTATTAATCGACAAGACATTGATCTTATTTTAAATATTGTAACGAACCTCTCGTATATGAAATCCCTAAAAAATAAATCAGGGGCTCCTGTTTTGACAATTGAGGCAAAGATTTTAAATGATGCTGATCGCCTTGATGCTATTGGAGCAATAGGTATAGCGCGGGCTTTTGCTTTTGGTGGATTTTTTAAAAGAGAAATTCATAATCCCGAAATAGCACCAGAAGAATCAATGACTCGTGAAGAATATAAAAACAAAAAATCTACCTCAATAAATCATTTTTATGAAAAACTATTAAAACTAAAGCATTCAATGTTAACTGAGAGCGGAAATAAGATTGCACAATCGAGACATGAGTATATGGAAAATTATCTCAATCGTTTTTTTGATGAATGGGGTGGTATTGTATAGCTTTACCATTGACTAAATCTTGCCCCCTCCCCCTTCCGCCAGGCAGCTGTGTCCAGAACCGCGGACTATGCGAGGGTGCATGGATGAGATGATGTAATCGGTGCAACAGTAAAAGAATTTAGAAAAGAGCTAGGAATGTAAGACTTCAAAAGAAGTAAACTTTTTCGCTGCTATCCTTATAATCTTACCAATTTTTTTTTATTTTTTATGCTTTTATAGTTCATTGGCTTGTGATAAAATTATTTATAGTAATTTGAAAATAATTGTGCTCTTTTCTATGTTTTATAGTATTAGTAAATAAAGAATCCGTAACATTTGACACAAGTCGAAACGTACTTTGTACGTCTTTCAGCGGTGGCCTCCTGAGACTGACGATGACGGGCTGTGTCTATTTAGTTATCGGTCCTACCAACTTTTGGATAGGGCTAGTTATTTCTGAAAGCATTGCCTGTTTATCTTCATTTCGAAAGGAGGGTTTTCTTATGATGAAAAATTTTTTGAACACAGCAACATCATTTGCTAAACGTTTCAACTGGCGCGTCATCGCGTCTCGGGTCGACCACCGCTGCCCTTACAGGCAAAGCCTGCTGATGAGCTTGTGAAATCCAAGCGAAAAGGAATGTGGGAAAATTAGGGGGGGGGGGGCTTAATGAACATGCTATCTGCATAGGCTCTAACGATGGCAACTAAAACTCTTAAAAAAATAGATAAAGTAAGAGCGTCTCGTGATGGTCACGAATACCATGAGGCCTGGACAGCACGTAAGGCTATTCAGCTCCTTCGGCCCGACAGTGAGCTAGCGGCAATTGCCGTTGAAGGGCTATCCCCTTCCGACCAGGCTGGCGCCTCCTCTCAAACCGTCGAGATCGCCGACCTGACTTTTTACTTTGGTAGTGGCCACACCATTGAAACGGCTTCGCGAACAACTATTTCTCAACTCAAATACTCGATTGCAGATAAAGACAAAGATTTTCGGGTAACTAAAGCTAAAAAACCGATAGAGAAATTTTGTAAAGCATACTGTGATTTCAAAAGGGCTTACGGCGCACAAACTGTAGAGGAAAAATTAGATTTTCAACTTATTACAAACCAGCCGATTAGCGCGTCCTTCATCCGGGCTATCGATGCCTTAGCAAGTAGCTCCCCACGTAAAGGCGATATAAAAAATCAGGCAATACAATTCCAGAATGCTTCGGGCCTTACAGGTAAACCTCTTGCAGCTTTTGCAAGGAAATTCAAACTGATTGGCCGCACAGGAAGCCTACCGGAAACAAAAAACCACCTTGAAAGCCTGCTCGTTGATTGGTCTGCAACGAACGATCCCATTGCTTCTGCACGCCTTGGTAAGTTAAGAGCGCTTGTACGCGACAAAGCTGGGTATGCCGGAACCCATAAAAGCCTGATCACCCGCACTGATATTTTGGCGGCACTGCAAATTGGCGACCCTAAAGATTTGTTGCCATGCGAATCCGCACTTGCAGATGTTGGAAAAATTCTTGAGCGCGACCAACTAACGGAAGCACTTAGCCAAATTGCTAGCACAGCTTCTCCACTACTAGTCCATGCAGCAGGCGGCGTCGGCAAAACTGTCTTTATGAACTCACTGACAACAAAGATTGCCAATGATTATGAAGTCGTATTTTTTGACTGCTTTGGAGGCGGGGACTACCGCTCTCCAGCGGATGCACGCCACTTACCGAAGAGGGGACTCATTCATCTTGCAAATACGCTTGCTTTTCGTGGCTTGTGTGACCCCATGCTTCCCGACAACCCGGATCTTCAATCGTTACTAAAAACATTTAGGCGACGTCTCATACAGAGCGTAGAGACAATTGCCAGAATGACGCCTGGAAGAAAGCTGGCACTATTCATCGATGCCATAGACAATGCCGATTTGGCTGCTTGTCAGAGTAAAGAAGATTGCTTTCCCATCAAACTTTTGGAATGTTTGGATACCGAACCCGCTCCAGGCGTAAAACTCATTGTATCCTGCCGCACAGAACGAATACCACAGACTTATGGCAAGTATGAAGAGTTTCAATTGCGCCCTTTTTCCAAGGAAGAAACCGCATCTTTTCTGCGTGCGAGGCTTAGAGATGTATCTTCCGTAGAAATAAACGTCGCACAAGCCCGCTCAGGAGGGAACCCGCGTGTCTTAGAGTATTTGCTTAAAGCAGGGCGGGGCCTACTGGATGAGTCAGAAATAGAAAAAAAACTCGAGCTCGACGATCTTATTCAGCAAAGGATTACGGCTGCGTTAGATACATCCATGAAATATGGCTACAAAGAAGAGGATATCAAGGCCTTCCTCGCCGGACTCGCTGTGCTGCCTCCACCTGTACCTTTGGAAGAGTACGCGGAGGCGCATGGTATTGAAATTAGTGCGATCGAGAGTTTTGCGTCGGATTTAAACCCGCTTCTGGAACGGACAAACCAGGGACTTCTGTTCCGCGACGAGCCAACCGAGACACTTGTTCATAGGCGCTACGCGTCATCCAAAAAAACACTCCGCCGTATTGCAAAAAATCTGAACGCAAGGCAGGACATATCCGTTTACGCCGCACGCGCTTTGCCCGGCCTCTTGCATGCGCTTGACGAAGGCAAAAAGCTCTTAGCACTCGCTTTTGATGATCGCATTCCCACATCTATCACCAGCACAGTCGGTAAGCGTAATATTAAATATGCACGACTTAGGGTCGCTACACTTCATGCTGCTTTGAATAAAAATTACAACAGTCTAGTTCAACTGTTGCTTGAACTCTCAACCATAGCTGCTGTCGACCAACGTGGAGCCAGATACATCTCGGACTATCCTGACCTTGTTGTCGCTGCGCAAGACGTCGATGCCACACGACGCCTGTTTGAGGTTCGGACTGACTGGCCTGGAACCCGTCACGCGCGACTTACGATCGCAAATATACTTTCTGGTGACCTTGAAGAGGCAAACCGTCACGCTCACGCGGCAAAAGAATGGATTGTGCATTACCACCGATCTCGTAGCGATAATGGGCCTCGCGAAATAGGGCCAGCGCATCCCGATATAGCCGCAATTCCCTTCTTTCTGATCTCAGGTGGGCACGGTAAAGATGCCGCGAGATACTTGGAGGGGTGGCAGGAATGGTATGTGTATGAAGTATGCGAATTCATATTCGATTTTTCTCACCTAGCGCAAGATATTCGCTCTGAGCCAAAGCGGCGTCTTGGTTGCTTCATTAACGAACTCTCAGGTGTTGGCGCTCTTTCTGCTACACTTTCTTTTCAGGAGCTTTCTGCAAAAAAGCAAAAAGAGCTAATAGTCAAACTTGCCAAGTGCTGCAGAAACAATACGAAACTTGACTTACCACATACATGGCACCGGGAGCGACCACATGAAATCCAAGACGGGCTGCGCAAATCAGCTACTATCGCATTATCACTAGGCCTCCTTACCGAGGCAATGGCAATATCTTTGCGTACCCCGCATGAGCGTCCGAGTCTTTGGGCCTTACGAGATTCATCTTATGGTCCTGATGTTTTTGGCTACTTATTTCAAGTGGCTTTACAGGCTTCCGCAAAAAAACAAGCTATTCACGAAAGGGACGTTCTTCCAAAAGAGCTTATTTTTATCTGTGCCCGAATTAGCAAACAAAATACCGGTGAGGAATTCATCAAAAAGGCGAAAGTTAAAATATCCAAGAACGTTCGAAAACAAAAAAAAGACGGGGGAGAAGAAAATCCCAGTAAGGCGCTTAGCTATGATGAAAGTCAAAATGCTGAACGTTTCCTCAGTCAGCGCCTGGAGCCTTTACTTGCATTAACCAAGGCCCTGTCGGGCGTGCTTGGTGCACAACCCCGCGGTATAGACAAGGCATTCTTAGAATTTGTTGATACCTGGGAAGATTCTTCCAAAATCCATAACCCATACCAGATAGATAGAAGCGATAATGTCTTGAACTTACTTGGTTTGGACATTGCACTCTTTTGTCTGTGGGCCAGTCCAGGCTTGAGGCTTGCTTCAGTTAAACACTTTCTTACTAAAGCGCGCAGTCAAGGTGTTGGGGCAGAGAACCTTGTGCGTATTGTAGCGCTCTTAGCGCAGAGAAAACCATTACACGCACTTGCTGGGGAACAAGCCTTTAAGGCCCGCTCACTAATTGAAAAAGATGATGATGTTAACTCTCGGGCATCACTCTTTGGAGCTTTGGCCCGCGCCATACTTCCGGTTAATACCAAAGAAGCAGCAGTGTATTTCCGCGAAGGACTTGAACAGATGGATGCGATTGGATCAGGTGACTATGGTTTTACAAATGAACTCCTCTTATTTGCAGCCCAATTAAAAGGAGATGAACTAGGAGAACGCGAGTTCCACACCTTGAGTAATATCTGTGAACTGAACATGGGCTATGAACCCGAAAAGTTCTTCTGGGGCGCATATGGGTTCGGTCTTTCCAAAACTTCTGGCTTAAAAGGCCTAGCTAAACTTAGTCGTTGGGATGATCGATCAAAAATTGAACTGAACAACACTCTTTTGCCATACCTGATAGGACTTCTTAAATATGAAAAAATTGATGCAAAAGATGCACTCGCTCTTAACCGTCTAGCAAACCCCGTTGAGTACTATTCCTCCAGCACGAAAGAATTTGCGGAGGCGCTACACCAACAGGCGGGGCCCGTTCCTGTGGTCTTTAAAGAGCTGATCAGTCAGCTTCAGGATGATAATCCAGAAATGGCAGGGAACGATACCATAAAAACGCTAAGCATGCTGGCAGAAGAAGCGCTTGGGCGATCCTCTGAAATCACAAAATTCCTAGTACACGCTCATAAAAATTATTCGGCCGTGAGAGACACGCAAAACGAGCGACTCAACTCTCCTAGTGAATTCGACAAGAGAGTGCATCAACGCACAAAGAATCAAGACCGAGACAACCAAATGAAGCTTAAACAAATTGCCGCTGCAACAACCCCAGCTGATGAAGTCTCTCTTGTCAAAGCAATTGATGGCTTTAATGCCCTTAAGAATAAACATGATCTAAAGGGTGACTTTTTTGGAGCTCTACGCAGCAAAGTGTCATATGCCAAACAAGAACAATACATCCGAAACATTGCAAAACTAGAAAACCTATTTTATTACTGGAAGCTCGAGGAACTGAAAGAAGCCAAACAAGCATGGGGCAGATCTTCTGCATCACTGGAATGTGTGTTCAAAAGTTTGGCCGTGCCACTAATAGGTGCACATACCGATGATTTGATCGATCAAGACCGCCTATCTGGTTATGAAATCAAAAAAATATCTGAGATCACCGGCGTGCCTACCGCCGAACTCGTTCTCGAACTCATAAAGATTTTTGCACGCCCTGACCGTGAAATTTCAGGGACAGTGTGGCTAGCATTTGCTTCCCTTATTTGCCCAGACGCTGACGCAGGACAAGGACAACTGGCCTTAAAACGCCTTCTTTCCAGTAAAACGTCGAGGCTGGCTGATAATGTTATTGATGGAACATGGGTAAATGGGCTTTATCCGAAATCAGAATTTTGCGAAGTAGCTTCCGGGATTATTTGGCGAATTCTTGGTTCTGCTTGTGCTACAAACCGGTGGCATGGGGCACATTGCATCCGCTCATTTGCAAGATTCGGCCGCTGGGATATCATAGATAAGCTTGTGAGTTTGATCGACAAGGTCGATGCGGGGCCCTTTCAGGCTACTGAACTTCCTTTCTTTTATTTGCATGCTCGCCTTTGGCTGCTTATTACTTTAGCCAGATTGGCATTAGATTATCCCACCGAGATTTCATTCTATAAGGACGAGCTTCTCTGTATTGCGCTAGAAGACAATGCTCCACACGTGCTCTTGCGCCATTTTGCAGCGCGTGCACTTATTTCCTGTGTTGATGCAAAACGCCTAAAGCTGCCTGCTATGCAAATTAAGCGTTTAAGAAATGCTGATCTTTCGCCTCACAACCGTCTAAGAAAGAAGATAAGGAAGGGCGGAGGATTTTACCATGGTCGCCCTGAATCTGAACCAAAGCCATCTATAGAATTCTGCCTTGACTACGATTTCCACAAACAAGATGTTGATAATCTTTCGCTTGTTTTTGGTCAGCAATGCTGGAAAGTAGCTGACCTGATGTCAGAAATCGTTCATGGTATAGATCCAAGCGTCAAGAGCATGTATGAATCACAAGGACGAGACTCCCAAAACCAACGCAACCTTAATGGTATATCGACGCTATATCACACACACGGGCAACAGCTCGGCTACCATTCGCTTTTACTCGCCGCAGGCAAACTCCTTAAAACTTATCCAGTTACGAATGATTGGTGGAATGACGCCGATCCTTGGGACGAGTGGCTCAACCGCTATCTTCTTACACGGCAAGACGGATTATGGTTGTCGGACGGTACCGATAGAACGCCTACAGATACCGGAGGATTCTTACTTGAACAACAAAATAACAACCTAGCGATTATCGAGAAAAGAGAGAAAATTCTTAGCCTAGCTGGTCTCAGTGCGCGTGTAGACAAAGAAGTTGTCATTGCGGGTGAATGGCAATCTGCTGATAACGTCACAGTTCATATCTCATCTTCGTTAGTTCCTACGGAAAAAGCCGCAACGCTAGCGAAAAAACTAACTCGCGAGGAACCTATAAACGTCTGGGTTCCGTGCTTCGATGAGAACGAGTACAATTCAGATTTCTTACACGGTAATAAAAAGGAGTACACCCCATGGGTTGTTTACCCATCCTACGACACGCGTTTTGACGAGCATGATCCTTATGGTGTCCCCTGCGCCAACCTGAGACCATACTTATCATTTATTTGTTCCAAATTTTGCTCTCTATCCAAAGAAGACCCTTTTGGGCGTATCTGGAAAGACAAACATGGCCGTGTAGCATTGCGGGCCCAGGCATGGGGTAGAAATGATAGATATATAGAAAATGGACCGAGTCCAAGCACACGCCTTTTCTGTGACGCCTCGACCCTAAAAAGGGTGCTTAAAAAATTTGATAAGGATTTACTTATCCTTATAAACCTAAAACGCTATGAAAAGGAGTCCTACCGTTCGGAAAGCAAAACCACTAACACAGTAGCTGTTGCCCGCATAAAAAAGAATCTTAAAATTGAATACTTTAAAGGCCGCGTTAATTACCTATACAAGCCCAAATACTGAGTTGTGACTGAGATGGGGACGGAGTCAACTTGTCAACCTAGCGATCAGTATAAAGTTGATACGTTGACTCCGTCCCCATAACTTACAGTTTCATACCCACCGAGAGCTGCTGACATGCTATTGATTAACAAAGCCAATAATCCACTTGTCGCCGCCGGCTTTTTATTTAGAGGCATTAAATTACTTACCAATCCGCAACTGCGCCTCTTTATCCTCATTCCGATTCTTATTAATATCATCCTGTATGGCGTGGCATTAGCACTCGGTTATTATTATGTTGATACGCTCATTGCGGAGGTTATCCCTGCCTCGCTGCAGTGGTTAAGCTGGATATTATGGCCATTGTTTTTCATCAGCTTCTTTATCGCAGGTTTCTTCACCTTCACGGTATTAGCAAATCTGATTGCCGCGCCTTTTTATGGAATACTGTCCGCTAAAACTCTGGATATCATCAGCGGTAAAGAACAAATTGTGGAACAACCCTTGTTGCACATTATTGCTGCAGAATTAAAGCGGGTGCTGTACATCATGACCAGAATGTTACCCTTATTTATTCTGTTCTTTATTCCGGTGATAAATATCATCGCCTCGCTTGCCCTGTCATTGTTCGGGGCATGGTGTCTGGCAATGGAATTTATGGCATACCCATTGGAAAATGAAGGTCTGCTATTTGTTGACCAGAAGCGATTGCTTAAAACTGTGTGGTTAGGTGCGTTAAGTTTTGGCGCAGTCACCATGATTGGATTAACATTGCCAGTGCTGAATATCATCATTGGCCCTGCGGCGGTTATCGGCTCGACGATGTATGTTCATGAAATGCGGGAAAAGCAGCGTGAAGAACAATAGGGAGCAGCCACTAATAAATTGGGAAGTGCCCCCTACCCCTCCCTGAAGAAGGAGAAAAAGGATGAAAGCAAAAACTTTAATCTACCGGAGTTTGTCACCGTTGATAACCGTTATTGTCACAACACTGCTGATATTGATCACCAGTGCGCAGGGGCAAGCGGAAGAAAAAGCCTGGGTTCTGCACGAAAGAACGCTGCCCGCCCCCGCTGCTGCGAGCGAAGCGCTCAAAGACTCCATTACAAAAGCGCCACAACCTGATGTAGCAGCATACATCAAGAACACTACCTTCCAGACGAATGCGGAATGGGCCAGGATTATCGCTATGGCGGACGAGCGCGCTATAGCTGCAGTCAAGCCCCTGGCTGCACGCTTGAAGGTCACGATCGAGGAAGAAAAGATCGCGGGCGTAACCGTCTACAGCGTCACGCCGGCGAACATCAATCCGGCAAACAAGAATCGGCTGTTCGTCCACACGCATGGCGGAGCCTATGTGATAGGCAACGGACAAGCAGGATTGTCCGAAGCGATCATCATCGCCCATCGGGCGGCTATCCCGGTGCTGTCAATTGATTATCGCATGCCGCCCGAGCATCCATTCCCGGCCGCGATCGAGGATGTCGTCACGGTGTGGAGCAGCCTAATCAAGGACCGGGAGCCAAAGTCAATGGCGATGGGCGGCACGTCGACTGGCGGAGGTCTGGCCCTGGCATCGACCCATAAGTTCATCGGGCTTGGCATTCCCGTGCCGGGAGCACTTTTTGCGGGGACACCCTGGTCGGATCTGACCAAAACGGGGGACAGCCATTTCACAAACGAAGGCGTTGATTATGTCCTCACCACCTACGATGGACTGTTGGCTGGCGCTGCAAGGCTGTATGCAGGCGACCATGCTTTGACCGATCCGCTTATATCGCCGGTGTATGGCGATTTCAAGGGTTTCCCCCCGACCTATTTGGTCAGCGGCACGCGGGACTTGTTCCTCAGCAATACGGTGCGCACCCACCGCAAACTGCGAGCGGCCGGCGTCGATGCAGACCTCAACGTTTATGAAGGATTCTCGCATGCGGAATACCTGAAGGTGCTCGACTCACCGGAATCACAACAGGTCTTTGCAGAACTCGAGGAGTTTCTTTTGAAGCACCTTAAGAAATAGTTGCTTGTAGCGCTGGTTTCGATAATACATGGTATGTTATTTCAATTCCTTATCGTCTATTCCCAATTACTTGTATCCCCACATAGTTTCTGATACAATTATTAAAAAACAACTGCTTCCTCGATAAATTACATCTGTGGTGATAATAAGGTTTCTGATTTTGGTTAGTGGCCATCTATGAAGCAGAAAGCATTTACCAAACAGGCGATTCTCCTGCTTGGGTAAATGCTTAAAAATTGTGAATTGATACACATTAAGGAGGAATCGATTATGCTAAGTCTGTCTCGAATTATTGTTTTTATTTTAGTGGTTTTACTATCCGCCGATATGCTTTGGGCTGCTGCGACTCCTGAAGATCAATGTGCTGCAGACATGAACCTGGCGGCCGGAAAGTACGCACAGTGCATTGCTGGAGATATCTATAGCATCAAGCCGGCGTCGTGCGAGAGAACATTAACAAAGAAGTGGGGGAAGCTCGAGAGCAAGTATGGCAATGAATGCCCGTCGGACTGGAATCAGGACAAAGTCCAGAGCTTGCTCGATTCCTGCAATACCGCTATTGAGGAAAAATTTGAGAGTGCGGAACCAGGAAGCGCAAAAAAGTTAAACCAGGCTGCTGGCAAGCTCGCAAAGTGCCTCGCTAAAGCGGAGGGGAAATTCCTGATCAAGGGGGACCAAGCTGCTTACGATAAAATGCGTGCGAAATGCGAGGCTAATTTTAGCAAGGCCTGGAGGCGAACCACAGCGAAGTACGATGCCGATCAGATCGGTAACTGGGATCGACTGGAACTGCAGGATTTTATCGATTCCTGTTCTGGCACGATCAACGATGCCGTGATCGGGCAGTCAACCAACGTCGTTCCCCTACTGGAATGTATTACGCGAAACAACGATGGAAGCGTTACCGCGGATTTCGGTTATGAGAGCTTCGAACAAGAGAATGTCGAAATCCCTATTGGCCTTTGGAACGGGTTCGCTGGAAAGCAGCCCGACATCAGTCAGCCGACTCTGTTTGAACCCGGCCTGCACGAGAATGTTTTCTCGGTTACATTCCGCGGGGTAGCTTCCTGGACTCTTGGCGAAAAGACGGTGGTTGCCGACCGCTCGTCGGAATGGTGCGAGGTGCAGCCGGAAACGCCGACCGAATGTGAAGCCACTCTCAGGTCGACCTTGCTGACGTTTGAGACACTCAACGATCTGTTCCTTTCCCAGATCGAGGCAGCCAACAATACCTATCTTGCTCAGGCCAATGACTTTTTAGATATTTCCACTTCTTCAAGTCTCCAGCCCGATGCGAGTTTAGTAGTAGTGGAATCATTACCAGAGTCACTCTGCGGAATCGCTATCGATTCGGCCCTTCAAACTTTAGTTCATGCTAATGGCATCGCTCAGTACAATACGGTATCCCTTCAGCAGCAGATGACCGTGCTTTTGGATGCTGTGCTTGTTGAAGCAATCTATCCAGTATCGACAAACAGTTCAAATCTGCCACTTTCTGAAGGGGCTAGTACCGATGTGGTGACAACCCCTGTAATAGCTCCTGCGTATACCATTTCGGAGGAAGCCTTCGGGGACTTTCTGGCGTGGGCAACGTCCGTATTGGTCGATTATTTGCGCAAAGACGAACAAATCAGTATGTCATACGCTGAAGGGATATTAAAGATCGCAGCGAGGCCATCCATTGAGTTCAACGCTACGAGTGTCGGTGATGCAAGCGAATTCCAGCTCGACTCAAATGACAGCCCCCCATTCCCAGTTGGCGCTACAGTTGACGTGGTTGCTCCGATCTTCATTGTCGAAGATGAAATCTTGAAGGCGAAGTATACAGTGGCTCTCAGCGGGACGCATGCTCTGGGTCTGGCCTGGGAGAACGCTGTTTATCATAGGCAGCAAATGAATATTACCATGCTCGCAGTTATTGCCAGTGCAGCTAATAAAATTCTGGACGAAGGCCGCGGTCTCAACCTTGATTTGCTCGCAATTGCTTCGGGCCGCGACATGACTCCGTTCCTCGGAATTAATATTCCCCCGGTCGTGGTGCCAGATCTCAGCGTGCCCGGTGACGAGTACACAGATCTCGTCAATGAGTTTCTAGATCTTCTTGAGGAAAACAACGATGCTTTTCATACATCAATGGGACTTCTCAATTACCAAGCTACTTCTTTTGCCGGTCGTTTAATTGATTATGTGTTGGCACTTAGGCCTGCACTTTTGCAGGGTTCTTCGATGACAACCGGGGATATCATAGGTACCTCAGCCACAGCCAATGATACTCTAGCGGAAATCTCTGCCTCTGTTGTTCCCCCTGATCTTACACCTGAAGAGATGGCGCTTCTAAACACCCTGTTTACTATAGCCAATGCTAGCGGTCTTTCAATGCAAAACGCCGTATCTGCTCAACACAATCTTAACATAATTCTGAACGCGACCACTGTAGAACGGATCAACCAGATCCTGTTGAATGAGTGATATTGTCTAGACCTGTCGGTAAGAATAGTACTCTTGCCGACAGGCTTTTATTGACGCTTCGCTGCACATAGCTACTATGTGGCCTCGACGTGTAAAATCAATTAGGGACAGCCACTAATAAACAGGGAAGTGCCCCTAAATTTCCCGTCATACCGGTGCAGACCGGTATCCATATATTTTTCCATATCCTCTACACTGGATTCCGGCCTGCGCCGGAATGACAACTATAGAAAGGGGCCTGGTCACCACGCGTGACTTAAAAACCTATGCCCCTCCGGGTCGTATATTGTCAATTGACTCCGGGTTACAAAGATTTTTTTGCGCCGCCGCAACCCTGCCGCAGTTCATGCACATGTACTCTGGGTTTTTCACGACATCAACGATTTCAACATGCTTGCCTTTGCTTGAGAGCTCACATATATGAACCGCGTGCTCTCCTGAACATTTTGTCTGCTTCATTGTCCACCTCATTGTGTTTGGTTGTATGGTTATTCAGACATCATGATAATAACTATAGGTGAAAAGATACTGCATTTCAATATGTACCACGCAACAACAAGGGATCAGATCTGAACTTTTGACAAGCAGTGACCATTCATTATATACTTTATGTCAAAAGCATAGACCTTTAGTATTTCAGGGTTAGACCAAGCAAAAGAAATTCAGGGTTCCGAAAAACCATAGTTAATCTCCGCAAGGAAAAGGGGGACAAAAGTTATGGCTATAAGAGAAAAAATCATCTCACCGACTATCCCAATTACAGTCGACGCGGTAAAACATATTAAATCCTATCCAATGACAAGCTGCGCATACTTTTCGATAGAGTGTAGTGAACCAACTCCAAGATGTCCGTTGCACATAGATAATGTATCTGTCCGTTTTTTCATGATCGGTCTGTCCGGTATAATCACCTCCCCGCTCGACCATGAATCTTTCGACACACCGGAGAAACTCGACCAAATATTTAAAACTATTAAAAGCAGCGGTCTGTTTTATGTTGATATTAACCATATCTGGCTGCCGACCGAACTGTTTTTCAAGCAAAAAATAAACCCAAAACGGGATGATGTTTTTCGCATCGGATATGAGCTGTTTTGTGCTGCATATAGACTGGGAGCTGAGGAAAGAAGTGATACAGACATTCTAGGCAAGATAAAACAAATGGACATCCCGGAAATACTATCATTCTCAAAACAAGAAACTCTTGCGCTCTCGTCCTGGAACAAAATGCAAATTGAGATGATAAAAAAAAACTATCACGAAAATCGTGAAACACAGCTGCAAAGGAAGGCTAAGGGGCAGGAGCCTTCACCAGTGTGAGCATAATAACAGTAGTTCAGGGTCGGATCAGGCAAAAGAAATCCAAGTTTCCGAAAAACCACAGTTAAGCTTTATCAATTCTCGGATTTGAGGCTTTAGAAAAACCTTTTTGATATTGAGGACTATGAGGGGTCACATCTTCATATGTCATATTTGAAAATTTAAATTAATGCCGACAATCTGACATATGAAGAGTAAATAGGGAAGTATCCCTAAATTTCCAGCTCCAGCGTTATGTCTCACTATCATATAACAGAACCGGAGTCGAATTGATCAAGACCGCCGCCGCTATCCTAGCGATCCTCAACATTCTGAGCTTCGCCATCTACTGGATTGACAAATCACGAGCCGTGAAAGGCAAGCCACGCATATCAGAGATGAGACTCCTGCAACTTGCATTTATAGGCCCACTGGGGTCCACGTTGGGAATTTGGTGGGTGCGCCACAAGACTCGCAAGGTTTCATTCCTGGTAAAACACGCCATTGTGTTTGCTCTAAGTGTAACTGCTCATGCCTGTATCGGATTTTGGATCTACTCACATAACTAGCTATAGCACGCAGACGCCGCGAAATGGCGCCCGTAAGCAGCGACGTTAGACACAAAAAAGGGGGTTCTAAGCCAGAAAAAAAATGCTTTCGGGATGTCTATTAAAGAGTTGCGGGTAATTGGTTTGGTCCGACCCCAATTAGACAAATAGACATTAGCCGCCCTCTAGATTTTTTGATGCATTTAATGACAAAATTAATCGTGGACTACAGTTAGAGAAAATGGTTTCTCTAGGGAATGTCCGTACTAAATAAAAAGGGGGAAAGAGAATGATGAAGAAATTGAGTTTGATATTTGCTTTGGTTGCTTTTGTCTGCATGCTGACTGGTTGTAAAACGCTTGATTCACTCAATGAAAGTCTTTCTAAGACAAATGACACCTTGGATCAAGTAAATGATATTCAGGACGGCGTTGAAGATGTCACAGAGTAACGTATAAAATTTTGGAAATATAAGGACACTTCCCATATTTTAAAAAACCGGGCAGCAAGAAAAAATAAGGGGAGTGTCTCTGGCTTTCTATAGGTAAATACTGACGCCATATGTTACCATCACAATAAATGGAAAACTCGTCCTTCTATACACTCTGATATGATGAAATTTTTTTCAGCTTTTACACTGTTAGGTATCACATAACCTTTGCAAAAGGTGCGTGAACGTGAACAACATAGAACAGATCAAAACAATTTTCGATACCGAAAAACAAATTTTAATCAATACTGTTCAAGGTAGTCCAACTGCTGATGATTATATGGAATCGATTAAGTCCAGTCTTGATAAGCATCCCCTGAAATACATAGTGTGGGACTACACAAAAGCCGATCTTTCTGGACTGACAAATCAAGATTTTAAAAATATAATGCACTTCGCAGTTAGTCATCCCAATACTCATATACATGTAAAAGTGGCACTAATACTCCCCACAGATCTAGCGTATGGCCTTGGAAGAATGTTTACAGTATTCGGAGAAATAGATAATGCCCCCTGGAAACTCCTGCCTTTCCGTAATGCAGAAGAAGCATTTGATTGGCTAGGTGTTCAAGATATACGAAAGAAGAACGCGGAGTCACCCCATGGGCGACAAGAAGATCAAGAACCGTAGAGTGCTCTCTATGCGCAATACCTTTAACGCGATTGTGGACGGTGCGCACGACGCACCCTACAAGCTTAAAAAAAATATACACCCCGCTGGAAATTAGGTGCGATGAAAAAATAATCAATGCAGTGAACACTGTAGTCTCAGCTCACAGGAGACAACACATGACTTTTTTCCCGGTCCACTCTTTGAGTCTTTTGAACCTTTGGATTCTAATGGTTCTCTACGCACTCCCCATTCTTTGTACACTCATTATAAATAAACGTATTTTCCATCCTACGTCCTCCCGCTTTTTCAGTTCCCGCAGCAAACGAGAGCTTAACCTGTTTATTATTTCAAAAATTTTCATGTTGCTCTATTTTCTTTATGCCATTGCAATACCAATTCACATTACTACAGCATTCGCTATAATCGGGTTAATTATCTACATCACTGGTTTTGCGTTTTTTTCAGCAACCTGGATAACTATTGTTTTGTCCGGGGGAGGAAAAGTATTTTCTAAGGGTCCATTTCGCTTTTCCCGGCATCCTGTATATCTCTCTTCCGCAGTTCTATTTGTCGGTGCTGGATTTATTTCCAACTCCTACTTTTACCTTGGTTTATCAATTCTCGTGGCAATAAATCATATGAGTAATGCATTCACAGAGGAGAGAAACTGTTTAGAAACGTTCGGAGATGAATACAGAAACTATATGGCTATAACGCCACGATGGATCGGACGGACAACCAAAGACAAATCTTTAACCTGAAACTCGCAACAGAAAAACAGCAAGTAACTCATTCGGGAAATTCAAGATGAAAGCATTATTACTCATTGCGCATGGCAGCCGTCGAAAGCAGTCAAATACCGAAGTGACTATACTTGCAGAAAAATTAAAACAAAAGTGCTCTGAGCACTATCCAATTATTCACGCCGGGTTTTTAGAACTTGCTCTACCGCTGATACCTGAGGCTATAAAAAAATGCGCCGAGGATGGTGCAACATCAATTATCGTGTTGCCTTATTTTCTCAATTCGGGCCGTCATGTCATCGAAGATATTCCTACCATTGTGAACGATACCGAAAAGGATTATCCTCATGTGGAAATAAAAATTGCACCACACCTCGGTGATTCAGCTCTCATGCTAGACCTATTGATTAACACTGCAAACACAACATAATAATGCACCAAACGGGGACAGCTGCTAATAAATAGCCCGTAGGGTGCGCCGTGCGCACCGCCTGTAACACGATTATGAACGGTGCGGACGGCGCACCCTACAAACTTCCCATTTTTTTACAAGGAAGGAAATCACATGGATACTTCTTCTAAAAAACTACAAATCCTTTACGGTATCTGCACAGCAGCCGGTGTGTTGTGTACTATGTATTTCAATACTCAATTCATGATTGAGCATGGTGGTTTTTCTGTAATTACGTTTATTGCTGAGAATTACGCAAATAACGCATCAGCATCTATATCAAACGATATACTCGTCGTTACAGTAGTTTTTTTGATTTGGTCGTTTATCGAAGCACGTCGTTTATCAATGTCTTATTGGTGGGTATATGCAGCCTTAACTTTCAGCATTGCACTCGCATTTGCATTGCCGTTGTTTTTATTAAACCGCGAGCGTCGAATTGCTAAAATAGCGGAATCGGACCTGATTAAATCCACTTAAAAAAAGAGGGGGTAACAATGAACAGGAGACACTTTCTGAAATCCGTTTGCACTACCCTGGCAAGCAGCGCTGCTTTACTGTTCTTAGTTGGATGCATTGCCCCGCGCATTAGTCCGACGGTGTCGGAGCAGAAAGCACAGGCCTGGCGCTGCGACAATTGCGGTCACCTTACGAGATCAAAACAGGATCTCACAGACACGCGCTGCCCCCGCTGCAAGCGCAAGGGCTTCTTTGTGAAAATAACAGAAAAAGAACTTCTGGACTACCTGAAAGAGTACCAAGCCTCATAGCAAAACATTGACCGGCGTTTGTGCACAGAATATCCAGGGGGTTGCTGCATCTCATAAGCAATCATATAAAAAATATGGTAGTAACTAACCTATGATACGTCTTGGGCTGTGTTGTCTTTTTTCAGAACAACCAATCAAGTTTCACACCACTACCGCGCGCTATGTAAGCGGTCTCTCGCAGTCACAACGAACCTGCAAATTGGAGAATTTATGTTTGCAGAACGCCCAATCACTTTTATCCGCCATTGAGTATTGCAGCAAAAACGCTATTGGATCATTTCGCATAAACAGCCGGATATTGCCCCTCAAGACCCATCCGAACTTTGGCTATGATATTCAGCAGCTACCGCAGGCACAGGCAATAGAACGTGCATTTAAACTTTGCGGGCAAAGGGCTCAAGCATCCGGCATTCGCCTGACATTTCATCCTGACCAGTTTGTGTTGTTAAGCTCACCGACACAGGACGTGACCCGCAAATCGATTGAAGAACTTGAATATCAAGCGGAGGTAAGCGAATGGGTTGGTGCCGATGTGATAACGATTCATGCCGGCGGAGGCTATGGCGACAAAATCGCAGCGCTGCAGCGATTGACAAGGGTGTTGGGAAAACTGCGAAATAATGTTCGCAAACGATTGGTGCTTGAGAATGATGACCGTATATATACCCCGGAAGATCTTTTGGGTTTTTGCACGGAAAACGGGGTTCCTTTTGTATACGACGTGCATCATCACCGCTGTTTAAGTGATGATCTTAGTGTCGAGCATGTTACTGAAGCGGCTCTTAAGACCTGGAACAGGGAACCATTATTTCATGTTTCCAGCCCAAAGTTCGGATGGGATAGTTCAAAACCGAACCCGCATCATGATTTCATTAACATTCACGATTTTCCTGAATGCTGGCGCGGCTTGTCAGTTACGGTTGAGGTGGAAGCAAAGGCAAAGGAAGTAGCCGTAAAGAAATTAGCAAATCAATTAGGAACAGCCGCTAATAAATAGAGAAGTGTAACTGAAGTTAAGTTGGGAGTTGGGAGTTAAGAGTTGGGAGATAAGAAAAGGTTTCAAGTTCAAGGTTCAAGGTTCAAGGTTCAAGTTAAAAACATAGAGGCAGGTCCCGACCAAACAATAGGGGACAGCCACTAATAAATATCCCGTAGGGTGCGCCGTGCGCACCGCCTTTAACGCAATAGAATACGACGATAATATTATAAAACAATAGACAGCCATAAAATGCTATTATATTTAGCTGTAACACAGTTCAGGGATTTTTCAGAAATTAGGAAGTTTGTATATTAATCGTTATGCCAAAGGAGGAAAAGATGTCAGTTTTGCCAGAAAAAGTGAGTACAGCATGGGATGAACGAAAGGGACCTATTATATTTACTACTGTAGATGAAAATGAAGTGCCAAATGCTATCTATGCTTCTTGTGTAAATAAATTCGATGAGGATAGAATAGTTATTGCGGACAATTATTTTGACAAAACACGAAAAAATATTCTCGCAGGAAGTAAGGGTTCCATTCTCTTTATTACCAATGAGGGTAAGGCTTTTCAAGTTAAGGGAACCATTGAATACCACAAAGAAGGCGAGATTTTCGAGAATATGAAAACATGGAACCCAAAACAGCATCCAGGTCATGCTGCAGCTGTATTGAAAGTGGAAGAGGTCTACTCGGGCGCCGAAAAACTTTTATAGGCATAGCAAGTAGGTGCACTGGAAAATACAGGGGCACTTCCCATATTTTTAAATACTGAGCCCGTAGGGTGCGTCATGAACAAAAAAGGGGGCGGTTCTGATTGAACCGACCCCTTTTTCTTTTGCTTACATTCAATCCCGGAACGTCTCTTACTTATGGTGCCTCATTAGCGCATTCCTGTGGCATGTTACAGTCTTTGTCGTCGATGTCTTCTTCTGAAGAGATGCCTACGTATTCACAAGATTCATAGTTATTACATGAACCGTCTCCAATCGTAGCATCGTAGTCATCTCCAGCATAATAACAAGCCTGGGAGCCGTTACACGATTGCTTGCCAATTTCTGAGGTAACACCGGTGTCGCTGCTGTCGTAAGCAACATTATAACATGCGTAGTAGCCATTACACGATTTATCACCTATTGCGGCATCGCCATAGTAACCAGCGTCGTAACAAGAATAGTCGCCACTGGCACAGGAATCCTTGCCGATCACAGCAGTTCCGTAGTAACCGACATCTTCACAGGCCTCGTAGCCGATACACGAACCCTTGCCGATCTCAGCGATACCACCGGAGTCATAAGCGGCGTATAGACAGGCGTAGTCGCCCTTGCATGATCCGGCATCAATCGTTACTTCGCCATCCTCAGCAGCAGAATAGCAGCTTTCGTAACCGATACACGAGCCCTTACCAACCGTGGCCTTACTATCGGTTGCATAAGCGAGGTCATAACAAGCTTCGTAGCCCAGACATGATCCGGCATCAATCGTGGCTTCGCCCTGGTAACCAGCATAAATGCAGGAGTAATAACCGATACACGAATCCTTGCCGATCTCGGCATAACCGGTCTCATAACAGGCTTCGTAGCCAAGACACGAGCCCTTGTCGATTACGACCTTATATCCTGAGTAACCAGCCTCATAACAGGAATAGTAGCCAAGGCAGGATCCGGCGCCAATCGTAGCTTCGCCGCCAAAGGAGTAACCGGCTTCATAACAGGCGCCTTCGCCATTACATGCATCCTTGTCAATCGTGGCCTTGCCATCATCACCAGCGTCGTAACAAGCGTAGTAACTGTTACACGAGTTAGCCCCGATATTTACATCGCCAGAACTATAACCGGCGTAGTAACAGGCATCGTCGGCATTACACGAGTCATTTCCTATCACAGCCTTACCATCAGATGCTCCAACATAATCGCAAGCATCGTCGCCGTTACACGAGCCCTTGTCGATCTCGGCCGTTCCTCCATGATAGGCGGCGAATTCGCAAGCCTTGTAGCCGTTGCATGATCCGGCGCCGACCGTAACTTCGCCTGAAGAGTTGCCGCTATAGTAACAGGCATAGTAACCGTTACATGCGTCCTTACCAATCTCGGCACTGCCATTAGTATAGCCGGCGGAGTAACAAGCATACCAGCTATTACATGAATTACTCCCGATATTCGCATCTCCGGAACTTTCGCCGGCGTAGCCACAGGCGTCGTCGGCGTTACACGAGTCATTTCCTATCGAAGCTTTACCATTAGATGCCCCAACAGAATCGCAAGCATCTTCACCGTTACACGAATTGTTGCCAATTTTTATTCCATCACCAAGGTCATTACAGGCGCCTTCGACGTTGCAGGAATCTTTTCCAATCGTAATACCGTCGCCGTCGTCTGCAAAGCTACAGTAGGCATTCGGCACCGACGTTCCCCCGCAGGAATTCTTGCCAATCTTGGCGGCCTCTACCGTTGAGAAGGGTAAAATCCCAAAACAAATTAGAGCAATCAAAACAATAATTTTGTTGCGTGTGTTCATGGCGGTCCTCCCTCTTTATATTTTATTTGAGCATTCCTGTGGTTCGTTACATTCTTTCTTGTCGATGTCTTCTTCTGAAGAGACGCCAACTTCGTAACAAGATTCATAGTTATTACATGATCCCTGTCCAATCGAAGAGCTGTAGTCCTCTCCAGCCTGATAACAGGCATAGTAGCCGTTACACGACCCCTTGCCGATTTCCGAGGTAACACCGCTGGCATAAGCAACATCATAACATGCGTTGTAGCCATTACACGATTTATCACCTATTGTGGCTTCGCCAGCGTCACCAGCATAACCACAGGAAAAGTAGCCGATACACGAATCCTTGCCGATCATGGCCAATTCATTTTCGGCGGCGTAATAACAGGCGTTGTAACCAATACAGGAACCCTTGCCGATCTCGGCTTCGCCGGAATAACCGGCATCATAACAGGCGTAATAGCCCTTGCATGCTCCGGCATCGATCACGGCGTCGCCATAGTAAGCAGCATAAATGCAGCTGTAGTAACCGATACACGAATCCTTGCCGATCTCGGCTTTACTACCGGAGATATAAGCAACTTCATAACACGCCTCGTAGCCAAAACACGAGCCCTTACCAATCTCGGCTTCCCCAGCGTAGCCGGCCTCATAACAGGCTTCGTAGCCCCTGCATGCTCCAGCGTCAATCGTGGCTTCGCCTGCATTGTAGGCAACATCATAACAGGCATAGTAGCTGTTACATGCGTCCTTACCAATCTCGGCACTGCCAGAAGAACCACCGGCATCATAACAGGCATAGTAGCTATTACACGAATTACCACCGATATTCGCATCTCCTGAATCGTAACCAGCGTAGTTACAGCCCCCTTCGGCGTTACACGAGTCATTTCCTATCACAGCCATACCATCATTTGACCCAAGATTGTTGCAAGCCAATTCACCGTTACACGAATTGTTGCCGATTTTTACTTCATTACCAAGGTTTGTACAGGAACCTACGACGTTGCAGGAATCTTTTCCTATCTGAATACCATCGCCGTCGTCATAAAAGTCGCAGTAGGCATTCGGCACCGACGTTTCGCCGCAGGAGTTCTTGCCTATCTTGGCGGCCTTAAACTTATCAGCGGCCTCTACCGTTGAGAAGGGTGAAATCCCAAAACAAATCAGAGCAATCAAAACGATAATTTTGTTACGTGTGTTCATGGCGGTCCTCCCTCTTTTGGATGTACATTCATTACACTAGATGCCAAAAAAAACAACAATACATATACCTCAAGAGACAGCTTTATGTATACCTCAAGAGACAGCTATTAAATAGAGCGTAGACAGCTCTATGTTATTGGACCAATAGTATAATTTTGCACAATTTGATAGAAATATGCCCTGAATGGTCAGGAGGTAACACAGGGGCACGTGCGTGTCAAGCGTAATTTCAGCGCAGTCCAACCTGTTTTTAAGAGTGAAGCTTTGAAAAAAATAAGGTATATTTAAAACCTAAGCGCCGCTTAACGAGACCTTTCGGTTGAAATAATAGTAAGGGGATATTTTATAATGCCAGAACAAAACGAATCACCGTACATCTCGCATGTTTTTGTGTGTACCAATGACCGTAAGGGCGCAAGAAAATCGTGCGCGGACAGTAACAGCCCGCTTATCAAATCTAAATTAAAGGCCGTTGTTGAGGAGAAAGGCTGGAAGGGAAAGGTAAGGATTTCCACCTCTGGGTGCATGGGGCTGTGCGCCAAGGGCTCTAATGTGATGGTCTACCCCCAGAAGATATGGTTCTCTGGCGTTACTCCTGATAATTTGGGTAAAATCGTCACTACCTTAGAGCGTATCATGGCAGATGGCTGAAATGAAAACCACGAAGCAGCAGAAAACAATTAGATCATTAATTGGAATCGCCATTGCGATAGTGCTGTTCTTTTCATCCGGACTGAGGCTTCCAGTACTGGATACCACAGCGGACACATACTTTAGTGATGCAATAACCAAGGCAGGACTCACGTATGCTACATGCAGGGCCGTCAATGCGTCTATTTCAATTGTAAAGGAATCGAGCCTGCAGTTGGAACCCGCCGGGGTTGGGGTATCATTAGCTGTTGGTCAGGCCCTGGATCCAATTGATGATATGACTGAACGCCTGTCCAATGTGCTTGTGACGGCGATTACGTCTTTAGGGGTTCAGAAACTAACGTATGAGATCAGTATTTCACTTGCACCCCCTACCCTTGCAGTTTTTCTGCTTATTTTGTCTATCCTTTCATGGTTTGAAAACGACAGGCTGCAGCGCTTTCAAAAAATCATCCTGCGTTTTGCATTATTTATTGCCATCGCCCGTTTTTTCCTTCCAATGTCTTCAATGGCAAATGAATTTTTAAATAACCATTTTTTTGCTGATCAAATATCAGAACACAGTACAGAGCTGGCTATAGGCTCTGCTGAAATTGATACATTAAAAGAATTTTCACTGCCTGAAATAGACGGCATTATGGGAACTATTAATAATAGCGCAGTGTTTCTTAAACAAAAATCAATAGCGTTCAAAAATGCCCTTACAGCAACGATGAACAATATGGGGCATATAATAGAAACGCTGCTTGAGCTTATGATTCTGTATATTGGACAGTTCCTGATTCAAGTTATCATTTTACCCCTACTGTCATTTTGGTTTCTCATAAAAACCATGAATGCCCTTTTTAACACAAATGCTCCTATACTATTGAAGCATTAAGGCTCATTAAAAACCGAGAAGAACTAAGGTTGCACAAAACAACAGCATACTAATCAGGGGGGCAAACCATGATTACCGAACAAGAACTAAACAAGGAAATGCGTCGGATAAACTTCATTTATTTTGCACTGCTGTTTTCATTAGTCATCTATCTCTTTGTGGGGCTTACCATCGGTAAGAATACAAAAGCAACGATTGGTGATGAATTTACTGTGCTCAGAACCGCCCTGTATGTCATATCCTTAGTTAGTTTGCTTGCTGCAAAACCCATTAAAAAATTTGTATGGAAGAAAGGTAAAGTAAGCCCCCGTAAGACCGGTTCTTTTTACAACCCTGTGATCCAAAGATATACAAGTGCAGTAGTTATCTCTGCTGCCGTGCTGGAGACCATCGGGGTTTATGGACTCATCCTTTTTATACTCGGGAGAAATCCGGTGGATTTATATGTATTGATTTCCGTATCAGCAGTAGCCATGCTGCAGAACCGTCCAAAAAGAGCAGAAGTGCTGAGCCTTTTTGAGACTGAAAGCAAGGGCGGTGCAAACAACACAGAATTGCTATAATCACCTGGGAACAACCTCCACAAGAAAGAGACACACATGAAGCTCTTTAAAACTGCAGTCACATTATTTCTTTGTTTCTTCGTTTTTCAAATATCGGCGTATGCACAATCACCTGTCTGGAAAATCAGCAAAGGCAAAAATAACCTTTTTATTGGTGGAACAATTCATGTGTTAAGCAACTCTGATTACCCCCTGCCGGATGCCTTTGATTCAGCCTATAAAAATTCTGCTGTTCTGGTTTTGGAAGCCGACATACAGAAAGTCAAGTCGCCGGAAATGCAGCAGGTTTTTATACAAACAGGCATGTATCAAGGGGGAAAACAGATTACTCAGTTTTTACAGCCGGGTACTGTACAAGAATTAGAGGCTCATTTGGCCAGCAGGGGAATTCCCCTGGAACAAATGGTGAAATTCAAGCCCGGGCTATTATCAGTTGCTCTGCTCTCAATTGAGCTGCAAAGATTCGGACTGGCTGGAGCAGGAGTGGATGAGTTCTACAATTTAAAAGCATTAAATGAAAAGCGAACTATTGTTTTTTTGGAAACAGTCACAGAGCAGCTAACATTTATCGCGGAAATGGGAGAAGGAAGAGAGGATGAGTTTATACAATATGCGTTACAAGATCTCAACGATTTACCCAATGTTCTTCAGGCTTTAAAAAACGCCTGGAGAAGCGGCGACAATGCCAAAATGCAAGAACTTGCCCTGAAACCTTTGAAAGACGGTTTTCCAAAGATCTATACCTCGCTTGTTGTTGATCGAAATAATAACTGGCTCCCTATGATTGAAACAATGCTGAAGACAAAGGACGTTGAGCTCATTTTCGTCGGAAGTCTTCACCTTGCCGGCAATGAAGGAATCCTCAAAAAATTAAAAAATCGTGGCTATACTGTTGAAAATATTTAATTGAAAAGCAGGGGCTACGTCCTTAAATGAACCACCCCGCCGCAAGCAGACGGGGTATCTCGTTAGGCATACTATAATTTTATCGCCGTAAACGGCGGGGAATTAACCCCAAGCGATTAGAATATTCTATGAATTGTCCTCTCTGTAAAAGCCAAGGAAAGCCTTTTTATGGCGATGATTTTTTTACGTGCAGTAACTGTTCAGGCATATACAGAAACAAAAAGGATTATTTAGACGTAACGGCAGAGCTAAGAAGATATAACGAGCATAATAACGATATCAATGATCCTGGTTATCAAAAGTTTGTATCTCCAATTACAAAGTATGTTCTAACAAATTTTAAAGCAAATCATAGCGGACTTGATTTCGGTAGTGGAACAGCACCGGTAATATCAAAAATGCTTCAAGACAACGGATACACTATTCAGCAATTTGATCCTTTTTTTTCTAACAAGGTTGCACTGCTCAATGCAACGTATGACTATATTGTATGCTGCGAAGTAATAGAACATTTCCATACACCAGATGTGGAATTTAAGTTGCTGCATACAATGCTGAACTCAAATGCAGCACTGATTTGCATGACTCATTTGTATGATGACACTATAGATTTCAAAAACTGGTATTACAAAAACGACCCTACGCATGTGTTTATGTATCGCCAGAAAACAATAGATTTTATTGCAGACCATTACAATTTTACGCATTGTGAAATTAACGATAGACTGATAGTATTCAAATCATGAAAATTAAAAATTTGCTATTTTAATGAAATTGGGATATTAATTAAAAATCCTTATAAAAATGCACGGATTATTATTTGGCAAATCGCTTAAGGAATCGACGCGTTTCAAGTTACACGCGTCTCAGCTCCAGCGTTATGTGCATTTTTCGCAACGTATCGTTTTATTTTCGAACTGGTGAACTCGAAAATAAATTAAATATAATTCACCAATAGTAGGAGTACAGGACAATGGCTAAAGGTACAGTGAAATGGTTTAACGCCGATAAAGGTTTTGGTTTCATTACACCCGAAGATGGCGGCAAAGATCTGTTTGTTCATCATTCAGAAATCCAGGCTGGTGGCGGCTATGCGACACTCAATGATGGCCAGGAAGTGGAGTTTGAAGTTGGCCAGGGTCAAAAAGGCCCTTGTGCAAACAAAGTAACTCCTGTGTAAGCTTCAACGCATAAAAAGTTACAGCAAAAAAGCTGGTAGGGTTAATACCCTGCCAGCTTTTTTTATGATATGAGCAGTCAGGTCTAGACTCTTGGCAAGCACGACTCCGTTTTTTCATCCGGATATTTCAGGAGTGCAGACCTGCCCCCTATGACTTACTTTTTGTACTTTGTCGGGTCGGGAATGTTTGCGTCCTCGAATCCGCCTTTTCTGTTTTCACAAAAAAAACATTCCCCGCAGCTGATTCCGTCCTCGGTCATCTCTTCACAGCCCGGATAGGTCATGCTGTAATCCACACCCAGTTCAATTCCTTTTTGGATTATTTCAGAGGTGGATTTATTCATGCAGGGCGACCAGACATTGACTTTTCTGATCTTGCCTTCCTTTTTGATGGCCACATTGGCAAGCTTTTCAAACGTGTGGACAAAAGCAGGGCGACAATCGGGGCTATCGCCATATTCAATGGAGTTGATGCCGATAAACAGGTCACCGGCTTTAATGACTTCAGCCCAGGACAGGGCAAAGGAAAGATACAGGTTGTTTCGTGCCGGAACATAAGGATCATCCGTGCGGTCTTCCGGCAGAATGCCGCTGAGATCGATCTTGATGATTTTGTGCTCCTTCACCTCAAGCTTCTCCGCAATCTTTATGGCGGCATCAAGTTTGACCCTGTTTTTCTGCCCATAATCAAAACTCAAGGCATACAGTTCAAACTCACGGCTTTTTGCGGTTGCCAGGGCTGTAGTCGAATGAATACCGCCATTGAGAATTACGATAGCCTTTTTCATAATGTATCTCCGAGTTAGGTTCGAATCTATCTAATACCATAAGGTCGTAAAGATTATCATTTTCAGGCTAATTGTCGTTATACTGTGTATTCATCAAGAGAGTCAAGAGCACAAATAAAGGGGCTGGATTTAAAATATAAGGAATGGAAGTTTAATACCATTTTTACGACAAAGCTTTACAAGGTCATAGATAAGAACTTTTTTTTAAATATTGTAGCTGGTTTTTTTTAAACGTCACCCCGGTGGAAACCGGGATCCAGCCACTATTTTTTTAAAATTCCCTGGATGCCGGCTTTCGTCGGCATGACTAGAAGGGGTCTGGACTATTTTTGGCAATAATAAAAAAAATGCTCTCGATCAAGCAACTCATAACCAATTACTTATGCAGTATTGCGTGGCTCTTCACTCCAAAAAACCCGACAGTTAAAAAAACCTTGATTTGATGCTCCTACAGGTCTATATTTAGACCATTAAATGAGTCAAAATAAGGAGCCATACCATGAAAACAATTTCCATTACAAATGACATTGTTCCTATTGCTGAATTCAAAACAAGCATTTCAAAATGGTTCAAAAGCCTTAAAGCCACAGGTCATCCCCTGATCATTACGCAAAATGGTAAGCCGGCCGGTGTTCTTTTGTCACCCGGTGATTATGACGCGTTGGTATATAAAAAATCTTTTCTCGATTCTGTGGGCAGAGGCATAGCAGATGCTGAAAGCGGAAAAACATTGCAAACCAATGAAGTTCGCATGGCTTTAAAAGCACGTAGAAACAAGGGCTAACTCTTGATTAAAATCAAATGGACCCATGAAGCCCTTGAACGCTTAATCGAAATAGAAGACTACATTACACACAACAGCCCTGCCCGGGCTATTCAATTTGTTGATCAACTTATTGAACATGCCGAAACAATAGCTGACAAACCACGCATGGACAGATCAGTTCCCGAACTCGCCACTCCTGACATACGAGAACTGATATTCAAAAAATATCGTATTGTCTACAGGCTTCAAAAAAACCACATTGAAATACTTACTATTTTTGAAGGGCACAGAATGCTTCGAATTGATGAATTTGATATTGGATAGCCCGTAGGGTGCGACATGCGCACCACCTTCAACTCGATTCCGGACGGTGCGCACGGCGCACCCTACAAACTTGCGCAGCACGTCCACCGATTATGAAAATAATGGTGGACACGCTTTGCGAGTCCACCCTACGTCATGGATAGTTTATAGAAGAATAGGGACAATTCCCTGTTTTAAGTGAGAGTTAGGCACCCCCCTAAAATACAAAAAAAGCCCCCCCTATTTTCAAGATATAGTTCATTTACTGTTTAAGAACGCTGGTATCATTGATCACCACTGTGATGATGCTGCGCGTCCAGAACTTTTCTCGTCCGGATAAGCAACGCATCTTTATTTATGGGTTTTCGCATATAATCCGCCGCTCCAAGCTTAAGACCCTTAATTTCGTCATCAGTACCCGTGCTCCCGGATACCATGATTACGGGGATATGCAGCCCTTTTTGGTTGAGCATCTCCAACAACTTGAAACCGTCCAGATTAGGCATGTCGATGTCAGAAATAATAAGATCAAAAGGCCGCTGCCCGAGCAGAAGCAAGGCGTCAATCCCATCGCCTGCGCTGGTAACTTCATAACCGTTATTGGTAAGAAAATGCTCAATCAACGTCCGTGAAGTCGGGTCATCATCGACAATAAGCACGGATTGCTTTTGATGTGTGGTCTCGCTAACTGTTGAAAATACAGGCGACGCAACTTGAGAACTTTTAGCAGGCGTTGCATCAGCAGAGGGCTCATCTAAAAGAATATTTTCATTGACGTCATTGATAGAAAACTTTAATTGGCGGACCTTGTCAAGCGCATGATCACTGATAAGATAGTCGCCGCGAATGCGGATAAACTTCCGGATATCGGCAATTGCAACTCCTTCGCAGATCATTTCTGCTACTTTTTTATCAAAACGCAGCAGTTCATATACCCCTTCACGACCCAAATAACCTGTGTTGTCGCACTTTTCACAGCCCCCTGGATGTGCGGTTTTTGCAGGTATGTCATCAGTACGCGTGGATAGAATTTTGCGCTCCTCCGATGTGACAGGGGTCACGATTTTGCAATGATTGCAAAGCTTTTTTAACAGGCGCTGGGCCACGATGCCGATGATTGACCCGGCCATGGTACTGCGGGTAATTCCCAGTCTTTCAAGGTGGGAAATTGTCGTGGTTGCATTCGAAGAATGAATCGTTGATATGGCAAGATAACCGGCGCCGGCGAAATCCATGAAAAGTTTAGCTGACAAGGCATCACGCAATTCTCCCAGAAACAGGATGTCGGGGTTCTGGCTCACGGAAGATTTCAAAAGCGCCTTAAACGTACTTCCGTCTTTCTCATTAACCTGCTGCTGGTTGGCAAAGGGTATTTTGTACTCAATCGGGTCCTCAACCGTCAAAAGACTTTTAGTGCGACAGTCGATGCAGTCAAGCAGGCTGTAGATAGTGGTTGTTTTACCTGATCCCGTTGGCCCAACGATAAGAATCAAACCCGTATCACGCTTGGCAAGCGCTATCATGTCAGTTGTTTGCATATCATTCATGCCAAGCTCACGTAATACATGGGCCTTAGCCTCCGTTTCACTGGCAGGCACATGTATGCTATTCGACTTGTCAAACAGCCCTGCAAGAGTATCCGGCTTGGTCACGGCATACAGGGTTGTCTGATTAACCCCTATAAATTTTTTCATCGTATCCAGCAGGACCATGTCAAACGGATTACTCAGCATAAAGTTCACGCCGCAAACGGTTTCGTCAACAGCAATAATATTATTTAATTTTGAAAAGGAGGCCGGGATAACCCCGATGCGAATAATCTGGGACTGGATATGCGGAATATAGGGGGCCTTCATAAACCCGGCAATCAGCCTGGCCATCTCATCATGAGAAATACCGAAGTCTGATGATTTCTCGTACAACTGCAGCACTGATAATTGTGACCATCGGGCATTTCTTTCCGGTGGAAATTGAAGTTTTAACGCTGCAAATTTTTTAAATTCCTGAAAGCGGTTAGACTGTGAGGCCACAGACTGTGGGGCCGCAGCCTGTGGGGCGGGAGCCTGCGGAGCAGCATCCTGCGGCATTTTCTTAAGCTGCTGCCATTGTGCGTTCCTTTCAAGCTGACACTGAATTGTTTGCAGCAGGTGATCAAGACTAAACGGCTTGGTCATAAAATCGGCTGCACCGGCTGCAAAAGCTTTTTTTCTATCCTGGTCTCCTGTGTTTGACGACAGGAACACAACGGGAATATAGGCCGTTATCGGATTCTTTTGCAGCTGCAGACACACATCATAGCCGTTCATCTCCGGCATCTCAACATCAAGCAGAATGACATCAGGCTTACGCTCTCTGGCAAGTTCGATGCCCAGGCTTCCCTTGTCGGCGGTAATCGCCGTGTAATTGCCTGTCTTCAAAAGATATTGCAGCAGTGTGAGCGTCGAGGCCTCATCGTCAATACAAAGAATCACTGGTTTATTCATACATCACCCCTACCCTTCGAATATAGTCTTCAGGCTGATCAACACCCCTGCTGAGCCTTCATTACACCGAGCCTTAACCAATTCTTGCAGAAGTCAGACGAGCTCTGTTTTGCGGTAAAAAACCATAGCCCCCCGTCGGTTCCCTGACTTTGGCAGCCGAGCAAACGGATTGTTTCATAAGCCCCTTTTATAAGCTTTTCATGTTTTGTCATAGCATAGTTGTGATGTTTCTCCTAATAACGGAGACTAAGTCCGTAGGGTGCGCACGGCGCAGCCTACAAGCTGCGACAACCGTGACCCTCTATCCAAAACAAAATTTAACGCTCACTCCATGCGCGATCCATAAGTGACTGTATCTGTCAGTGCGTCGAAGACTTAAACTTTTTGCGGATTTCTTCTTTTTCTTCGGGGGACAGCCGGTCAATTTTCCTTAACTTATTCTGGATATCTTTTCTTTGATCAGGGGGAAGCTGCTGCAGTTGTTCAAACCGTTTTTCGTAAAGCGTACGGTCTTCGAGCGAAAGGCTTTTAAATCTATCCATCCTGTGACGCAGTTCATCCTGCTTTTGAGGGGTCAGCTTTTCAAACTCTTGTGCTTTCTTTCTGAGGCGCTGATTATTTTCATATGTTGGTTTTTGACGTGCCTCAGATTTGTTAGACTTATTTTTGTGTGCTTTCCGCCGATTCATATGTGTAGTCTTGCGCTCACGACGCATTTCCTGATTATTCGTATTCCCGAGAGTCTGACACCAGCACGGCGCTGCAAAAACCAGTGTCAGCCCGATGACAATCGGGAATACACGTTTTAATTTCTTCAAAAAATACTTATTTTCAAACATGTACGCGGACATAGTCTGCATCACTCTCTCTTTCAAGTAGAGAAGTCTCCTGGTTTTGTTTGTCCAGTAAATTGACCAACTGTTCCAATGATTCCATTTCCTGCAGCATCTCCATATTTTCAATCAGATCTTCATTGTTAATTATGATCTGTTCTTCAGGAACCTTGCCGGAGTTAACGCTAAGCTTATCAGAGCCCCTGAAATCATTCAAGCTGAACCAACCTGCAAAAAGAACGATCAAACAAGCCCCAAGGGCCGGCGCAATCCTCCAGCCCAGCCGTTTAGAGACAGCATCCGGCTTTTCAATCCTTAATGTGCGCTGAACCCGGCTGGACATGAATTGTTCTTCTTCTGATGACAGCGAGGAGGAAGAGCACGTCTCTTTTGACTTCTGAATGAGCGCAACAAGTTTTTTCCTTTCACGCTGACAATCCTCGCAAACGGCCAGGTGTTTTCCCCAGATACTTCGTTCGTCCGGAGTGAGTTCTTCGTGCACATCCAGAAACAATGTTTCTCTATGATCAGAACAAGTATTCATTTTTCATCTCCTGCATATATCCAATCACCTAAGGTTTTTTGTAAGTGCTGCGTAGCACGAAACAGATGAGATTTTACAGTCCCTTCAGCACTATTCAAAATATGTGCGATCTCTTTAATGGTCATTTCATTAAGTACCTTGCACTGAAAAACGATGCGTTGTTTCTCCGGCAATGCCTTTAAGGCGTTTTGGAGTTCACTGTCCAAATGTTTTCCCTGCAGCAGGTTCAAGGGATTTTTTTTAACATCACTATCAGGCGGTTCCTCTAAAATTTCCTTATCCGGTTCGCCTTTCTGCTTTGCCCATCGCCAGGGAGAAAAAATATCTGCCCATCTGGCAAGCTGTTTTCTATCGTCCAGATAGGTAGTGTAAATAATGCGGTACAGCCAGGTTGAAAATAATGCCTCGCCCCTGAATTTTTCAATATTGCGAACCGCTTTCAATAATGCTTCCTGGGTCAGATCCCGGGCCAGTTCACGATCACCCGAACACAGGTTACACGCCATCGCGAAAGCCTTCTGCATATAGCGGCTGAACAGTTCATCAAGCGCATCTTTATCCTGTTCACGGACTTTAGCGATAAGGTCCTGCTCATGCATACATGTTCCCCGGGAGTGTCCGTTTGCTGTACTGAAAAATTAGCCCCCTGTAATCGTTTTGTTTATACTCCATAATACATTAGGGTTCAAGCGTTCCTACCACCGCCTGCCCCGTGCGGAATAGCTTTGCATTCTTCCCGTACTGTTTTGACGCGATCTTTGCTGACTTGCAGGCCGGCCAGAGGCAGTGCCGACCCTGCTATTCTTATTTGCAGAAAACGTCTTTACGGACCGATTTGATAGAGACCTCCTACCGGAAACAGTGTTCTTTGCGTAAAGCCTCCTGTTCGATTTGCCCTGCCCTGCAGTAGTAACTTTTTGCCTGGCCTTTCCCCGTGATCCCTGAGCAGACTTTTGAACTTTTTGCCGGTTTTGCGCCATCTTTTTAGATGGCTGCTGAAAGGATCGACGTGCCTTATCTAAACTCACTTTGCGCTTTCCAGTACTTGCTTTAACGAATCTATTTGTTTTCTGTTTATTACCCTGCCAGCCCTTTGGCAAATTTTTATTTGCCGCATTCAATCTCTTTTGAACCTGTTTATTATTCTTTACGACCTTCCTTGGCGTATTTTTAACTATCGTTTTACCTGCTTTGCGATTATTGAGGGGCGTTTTGGCAACCCTGCGTTTAAATGGATTCTTATTTACCCTGTTCCCCGATGCTTGTCTGAGCCGTTTAATCCTGCGCTCATCTATCTTTTGTAGCCTGTCCCTGAACTTGGGCATGTTCGATGCATAATGCTGTTTGTTCTTCGTTTTAAAATTTCCCCTCATCTTTTTAGGGATACGGGCTGATCCTCTGAATTTTTCCCCGTGCTTCATTGTACGAAGCCCTGCATGCCTATAATTTTTCGAACCATGAAAACGGCGATGATCAATGAACCGGGCATGTTTGTAATGCCTGTAACGACGACCGTCGCAACGATAGTAATGGTTATAATGCCGTACCCGTGATCTGGGCCCCCAGTACCTGCTGCTGTAATACGTTTCATAGGGAGCCAGGGGAAACCAGCCGATGCTGATGCTTGAACTGAGCCATGCCACCCGGCCCGGATACCAGCCCACACCGATATTCAGCAGCGGAAGGCCTGCGCTGACCATCAAGCCACTAACCGGAGGTGCCCAATACCAGCGGCTGCTGGCATAAACCCAGTTGCCGTAATGATGGGTCACATACCCAAAGGAATCATAGGGAACCCAGGTCTGTTCCCCATGCCAGGCAATCCAGCGGCCAGATGAAAACGGCGTCCAGCCCGCACTCACATAGCTGGGCCTCCAAAAATAATTGTATGCACCTTCATAATTAACCCGTTCCCAGCTTCCGTTTGTATCAAGTTCGGACGCATCGGCCTGAAGGCTTTCCGGGAGATATTTTTTTGATTCCCCGCGTGCATGCATACGCTGCGTCCACTGAACATCACGGTCCACATTCCACCCGTCCCATTCCGGACTGACACTGTGAGCTGATGCACTAACCTGCTCTGAGGTGGCAATAAGGGAGGATGATCCGGCAATGACTTCCTGCGGGGTTGTACTGCCCGGATGAACAAAACCAACAGACCCCTTAAGAGACACAAGTTCAGTCTGAGTTTCATGCACAGATATATCGCAACGTGTCTGTGGCGGCATGACCACATCGCCAAACGGCGTGGTGACCTTGATCTCTGTAGAAGAACTGTTGTTATACAACCGTGCAAAACCAGATGAAACATCGATTTCAGTGGCCTCATTGGTAAGCTCGATCAGTTGAATCTGGGTATCCCCGCTGATCCGCACAAGGGTATTGTTCGGCATGATGATCTCAACTTTTCCATCATCAGATGAAAACAAAAGATCATATTCTCCAAACGGTGTATCCTTCTCGGTAAGCACCCAGTCGTCTTCATCCGGGACATAGCGAAGCAACTGCCCTTCAATATGAGATATTCGTCCTACCAGACTGTTGGTCTGATCATTCTCCTGTTCCTGAGCACAAGCACGATTGGAACAGCTTGCACAAACCAAGACCAGGATTAATGTTAAACACGAACGTTTTATTATATTTTCCATAGTATCCTCCTTTAAGCGTCCTTTACTAACTTAGACGCCCGGGGCAGGAAAAGGTTTACAGAGCACTGAAAAAAAGTTACAAATCTTTTATCCTGAGACAAACATAAGGAGAAAATCATGACCTATATACATTGCAGGGTTCGCTTCACCGACTATTCCCGTTGGAAAGCCAGCATGGATGCTGACGCGCACGCTCAAAAAGAGACGGGACTACATCTCAAGCACGTATGGCGTTGTCTGGAAGATCCAAACATGGCTTTCTTTGTTCTTGAAGTTGCGGATGTCGATCGCGCAAAGGCGTTTCTTGATCCTAAAAAAGTTGCCCGGGAAGAAACTGCTGCTGGTGCATCAGATTTCGAGTGGCACCTTGTTGAAAGTATGGCCATTAAAACAAACTGATACGATAGGGAAACGGTTATTCCAGATACATAAGAACTACCAAATTACGGCCAACATGCAGCTGGAGCTGCTCATATCCCGGCTTATTGCTCTGACAGCAACAGGAATCCAGGGCGTTAACCAACAAAGGAGAGCTATCCATGAGAAAACCAGTGTTTCAAATCATCACAATTTTAGTCCCTATGCTTTTAATCCTGTCCGGTTGTTCGACAGTACAGGCTCATTCAGAGACAAGCTCTTCATCTATAGTTGTCAAGGAGCTGGATAAAGATACTCATAGCTGGAACGGAGCGCTTTTGCCTCAGTATCCAAAGGGACAACCTCAAATCACTCTCTTGCGGATCAGCATTCCTCCAAAGACCACATTAAGAACACATCGTCATCCGGTGATAAATGCCGCCGTCCTTATAAGCGGACGCCTCACGGTTAAAACCTTAGACGGGCAAACCCTCGATCTGGAAGCGGGTGACACACTCATTGAGGTAGTGAACACATGGCACTATGGTTTTAATCCTGGAGATGTCCCTGCGGACATTATCGTTTTCTATGCTGATGTGGTTGGTACGCCGATAACGGTCTATCAGTCCCAACCAGAAACGGATAAAGCGGCCGGTCGGAAAGAATAATCACATGCAGGGTGCAAGCAGTACCGACCTTGGCAGGTCTTTTCGTTGCGTTAAACCATACAGAACATATATTAAAAATACTGAGGGGCTTCAAGGTTACAGGATAAAAATTATACGATCAAAAAATATCTCTATGCCAAATCTAACAAATGCTGAAAAGAAAATGCTGTATTCATATATTGATTCATCCATTAATTATTTGGAGTTCGGAGCCGGAGAAAACACCATATACGCGGCAAGTGTTCCAACAATAAAAACCATAACCTCTGTCGAATCCTCAAAGAACTATGTAAAGAGAAATCTTCAAAATAATGCCGCCATTGCACAAGCCCTGTTAACAGAGAAACTATCATTTCACATTGTTGACATAGGAGATACCCGTGTTTGGGGATACCCAAAAGAGACTTCCAAAAAACACTTGTGGCCAAATTATTCACGTTCTGTTTTTCATCAGAAAAGCGAACACGATGTATGTCTCGTTGATGGACGATTCAGAGTAGCATGCAGTTTAAATTGCATTCTCAATTCACCAGACAATTGCACGATACTCATTCATGATTTCTGGAACCGACCACACTATCATGTTGTCTTAAAATTTTTAACGATAGAAGACAGGGTTGATACCTTGGGTGTCTTTAAAATAAAAAAGGTGCTTAAGCAGGGGCAAATTCAATCACTCATTAAGAAATATCAGTATCTTCCCGGGGATAAAACTATGGCCTATATGATAAAGGAAAAGCTATTACCGTTGTCCACGAAACACGCATAATGTCACGCAACTTAGATTCAGCGTTTTAATACATTAAAAACATCAATTATATAATTCAGACTTGCAGCACATGAATGCCCAACGAACGAAACAAGCTGTTGTATATGTCTCTGCCTTGATATTCTTAACATTAGGGTTTTACGGCAATACCTGGAAATCAACACATAGAAACTGGTTCAGGGATTTTGCACAAGGAACACAGGCTAAGGTCATAGCCCGCCTGGCGAAATCCAGGCAAGACGGCATTTTTTCAGAAGGCGGCCTGCTTGGAAGAGAAGTCATAATACCTGAAAACAAAAATACGCTTCCCTACCAATATGAGATTTATTACAACAATATTCCTATTCAGCACTATAGGATTTACAAATCAACTCCAGCCATGCAGGGCATAATTTTTAGTATTCTGGATCGATACCTTGGTTTGGATGCCCGGACAAACGTAAAAATTTTTAGATTAATAGCGTCTATTATTTCCGCAAGCATACTAGGTATTTTTTTACTCTGGGTACTCGATATTTTTGGCCCTTTCTCTGCATTGATGACCCTGGTATTGATAATGCTGTCCCCCTGGCTAACCGTATCCGGAGGAAACTTATTCTGGATGTTTGGCATGATATATTTGCCTTTTGTGATTCCGCTTATTTTATTACACAGGGAGTATAAAGGGGGTAAACTTACCCAGCGTATATGGATTCCCGGTATTTCTTCAGCCGTACTGCTTAAATGCCTTTTTACAGGCTATGAGTTCATAACCACGACACTGGTTATGATGACAATACCCCTGTTTTTTTATGCCCTTTGGCAGAAATGGAAACCACGCTTGTTTATCCAACGCTTTCTTAGCGCTTCTTTTGCAGGAATACTGGGCATACTGGCTTGTGCGGTAATTCTTTCTCTACAGATAGCACAGGTAGAAGGCAGTATGCAGAAAGGTCTGGAACATATTCAGCAAAGATTTCTTTATAGAACGTACCCCAAAGAAGGATATATCAAGAAAGAAGTACCTCAAATGGTAAAAGACACCCAAAATGTACCTGTGACAACGGTACTGAAAACCTATCTGGGTGGCAAGGCATTTAGTATTTCTACAAGATATAAAGATTTTAACCTTTCTTTTGGGAGCCTGTTATTAATTTTTGCTGCCTTCTCTGCCATCATTTTCATTACTGCAAAGAATTCGGCACTCGTTGCGTTAACCATTACCAGCTGGGTAAGTATCCTGGCCCCCCTATCATGGTTTATTATTTTCAAATCACACAGTGTGCTGCACACGCACCTGGATTATCTTACCTGGTATATGCCTACGTTCTTACTCGTGTTTGTAAGTATTTCTTCACTTAAGAATTCATTGCGTAAAACATAGTGCTATTTATGACCTATAATTGAAAGGGCGAAAAAAAATGACACAGTCCACAGAAAAACAAACTAAAGATGCATTACATGAGGGTGCCAAAAAAATTAAAAAAGAGGACCTTCAAAAAGTTCTCAGCAAACAAAAAGAAATTGAGGAAAAATTTCAGCCTGACGGACCGCTTGGCGGGCTTTTATTTGATGTTGAACTTCTCATCTCACTTATACAAGACTATGACAACGGAAACTATCAGGAAATTCCGTGGAAGTCTCTTTCGGGAATTCTTACAGCCTTGCTCTATGTTGTAAGTCCCATAGACCTGATTCCTGATTTTATACCGTTGATTGGCACTCTTGATGATGCTGTGGTCGTAGCGGTCTGCTTAAAACTGGTAAAAAATGATCTGGATGCGTACGCATTGTGGAAGACTAAAAATGCATAAACTTCCAACGATGAACTGCACGAGATGGTTACGTTGCTATGCTCCTTAACCATACATTGCAGGGTGAGCGTGCACAACATGTCCACCGATTAATAAAAAAAGGTGGACACGCCTTGTGCGAGTCCACCCTACGTTCTTACCTATGCTTAAGAAGCCGTGCGTGTTCTCCGTCATGATATAAAAATAGGGGCAGCCGTGTAGATGCTCAGTAATTAGGTAACTCTTTTGGTCCGATAATAGCACCAAAGGAGGAACCCCATGAAATACGTTAACATCATCATTGTAAAACGCTGGATCCCCATCCTTAAAGAATATGAACGCACAAAGGCAAAGGTTACGCCCCGGCCATTCAGATATGTAAAAGATCTTTGTGCTGCCCACCAAATCTCAAAAAAAGAGCTTAGCCGTTATTATCATAAATGGGTTGCAGGCGGCAAAACTTCTGAATCGCTTCTTCCTCAAAAACGTGGTGCCAAGCCCGGTAGCAGACGCACACCGAAAAATATAGAGCGAAGCATCATTAATGCATATCGAC
>Ga0222677_1000104_pt1 | contig 46650 bp, 45 predicted proteins | sample AntAcemetagen935_FD_179846 | JGI IMG/M metagenome (GOLD analysis project Ga0222677, IMG submission 179846) | Saline water microbial communities from Ace Lake, Antarctica - #935 | ecosystem: Environmental > Aquatic > Non-marine Saline and Alkaline > Saline | place: Antarctica: Ace Lake... | reverse complement strand
AAGGTTCCGTTGGCCTTATCACATATATGAGAACCGACTCGGTCCGTATAGCATCGGAAGCCCTGGAAAACGCGAGGGAATACATAGAAAAGAATTATGGAAAGGAATTCCTTCCTGCAAAGGCCAGATTCTTCAAAGCCTCGAAGTCTGCACAGGACGCGCATGAGGCGATAAGACCGACCACCACGACATACGCGCCACAAAACATCAAACAGTATCTCAAGAATGACGAATTTCGTCTGTATCAACTGATATGGAACCGCTTCATAGCGAGCCAGATGAATCCCGTTGTATTCGACCAGACAGGCATCGATATACAGGCAGGCTGCTGTCTTTTTCACGCGCAGGGCTCTATAATGAAATTCCCCGGGTTCAGCATTGTTTACACGGAAATCAGGGATAAGGAAGACAACGGTAACGACGTCCAGTCTGACAGCCCCAACACGTCGAGACTTCCTGAGGTTTCCAAAGGGGATGAACTTACCCTGATCTCAATCAATCAACAGCAGAGTTTTACTCAGCCGCCAGCAAGGTTTTCCGAAGCGACTCTTGTGAAAGAGCTGGAAGAAAAGGGGATCGGCAGGCCCAGCACATACGCCGCTATCATAAGTACTATACAGAACAGAAAGTATGCAGAAATTGAAAAGGGCAGATTCCATCCCACGGAACTCGGGACTCTTGTCAATGGGCTTCTTGTAGAGAACTTTCCCAATATCATGGATGTCAAGTTCACCGCTTCCATGGAAGACAACCTGGATATGATCGAGAATGGAAAACTCACAAGACTCAAAACATTGGAGGATTTCTATATCCCTTTTAAATCGGAACTGGAAAAAGCCGGCGAAGAGATGAAAAATGTCAAGAGAGAAGAAATCCCCACCGATCTTGTATGTGATAAGTGTGGGAGCCCAATGGTAATAAAGTGGGGGAAAAACGGGAAGTTCCTGGCCTGCTCCAACTATCCCGAATGCAAGAATACAGGCAATATCGCGCAGGATGAGAATGGCGCAATCAGCAAAATGGAGGCAGAGACAACCGATATTATCTGCGATGTGTGCGGTAAGAACATGATTATAAAGGAGGGCAAATTCGGAAGATTTCTGGGATGCTCGGGGTACCCGGAATGCAAGAATACAAAACCAATAGATACAGGGGTAAAGTGCCCCAGGGAGGGGTGTGGCGGCAGTATCTGTGAGAGACTTTCAAGAAAAGGCAAAACGTTCTTTGGATGTTCAAACTATCCGAACTGCACCTATGCCCTGTGGGACAGGCCGATACCGGAAAAATGCCCCCTGTGCGGACATCCTTTTCTGGTCGAGAAATATTACCGTGGAAAAGGTCTCGTAAAGACGTGCCCTAACAAGGAATGCGGGTATAAGGAAACGGCTGAAGGCTGAAGGGGTGAATCAAAACTTGAAATCAGATACCCAAAAGGCGACTTCCTCCAAACCTGTTATAATCATAGGTGGCGGTCTTGCGGGGTGTGAGGCCGCGTGGCAGATCTCAAGAAGGGGAATCGACGCCTTTCTTTACGAAATGAAACCCGCCCTGTTTTCTCCGGCCCACAAGTCTCCCCTCCTCGCGGAACTTGTATGCAGCAACTCTTTCCGCTCCAACGCGACAGAAAATGCGGTTGGTCTTCTCAAGGAAGAGATGCGCATGGCAGGATCATTGATAATGGAGGCGGCCGATGCCACAGCAGTGCCGGCAGGTAAGGCTCTGGCCGTGGACAGAACCCTTTTTTCAAACTATATCGAAGACAGGCTCGCGTCGACAGGAACCCGGATAATAAGGGAAGAGGTCACCGAAATTTTTGAAGACTCTATTGTCATCATAGCTACCGGCCCTCTCACATCCGAATCTCTGGCAAAACAAATCTCTTCCGTTACAGGAAACGAGTATCTCTATTTTTATGATGCCATTTCACCCATCGTGGAAGCACAGTCCATCGACTATAACAGAGTCTTCAGGGCGTCAAGATACGACACCAGCGGTGAGGGAGATTATCTGAACTGCCCCATGACAAGGGAGGAATACGAAAGGTTCTGGACGGAGTTATCGGGCGGCAGTGAAGTGCCTCTCAGGGATTTTGAAGAGAAGCGCTTTTTTGAAGGATGCCTGCCTGTTGAAGTCCTCGCGAAAAGAGGACCGAAGACCCTGCTTTTCGGCCCGATGAAACCGGTGGGGCTTACAGACCCAAAAACAGGCAAGCGCCCCCATGCCGTGATCCAGCTCAGACAGGAAAACAGCAAAGGAACTCTCTACAACCTGGTAGGATTTCAGACAAAACTGACATGGCCGGAGCAGAAACGCATCCTCAGAATGATACCGGGGCTGGAAAAAGCAGATTTCGCGAGATATGGCAGCATACACCGCAATACCTTCATAAATTCCCCTGCCCTGCTCAAAAAATCACTGCAGCTTCGCTCCAATGATAACATCTTTGTTGCGGGACAGATTACCGGTGTCGAGGGATATGTGGAATCGGCGGCGATGGGATTAATGGCAGGTATAAACGTTTGCCGGCAGATCGCGGGAAAGGATATGACGGTTCCTCCTGAAACAACCGCTCTGGGCGCACTTTTGCATCACATTACAAACGCCGATCACAAGACCTTTCAGCCGATGAATGTGAATTTTGGTCTTTTTGCTCCACTTGAAAAGCGTGTGTCAAAAAAAGAGAGAGGCGAACTTTATGCCAGGCGCTCCATTGATACACTGAAAAAATGGATGGAAATACATACGTTGCATTTGTAAGAGGAACGCAGAAATTGGACTTTTTACAAAGCCGTCATATGTTTCTTAAATGGATTATCTTAAGTCCTTCCAGCGTAAGCATCTCATCGACAAAATCAATGCTGCTGGTTTCCGCGGCTATGACACTCGCCAGTCCGCCGGTTGCGATAACGGTGGACTCCACCGCTGTTTCCTTCTTTATTCGATTCACGATCCCATCCACAAGACCGGCATAACCAAACATAATACCCGCCTGTATACTGCTCACAGTATCCCTGGCCACTACAGATTTAGGCCTGCTTAATTCAACCGGCGGCAGTTTGGAGGCCTTCTCAAAGAGCGCCTCACTTGATATAACAACACCTGGCGATATGCACCCACCCATATATTCTCCCTTTTTCGTAATATAATCAAAGGTGGTCGCTGTGCCAAAATCCACAATAATGAGATTTCCTTCGTATTTATCATGGGCGGCAACGGCGTTGACAATCCTGTCAGCTCCTACTTCTTTCGGATTGTCATAGTATATCGGCATACCCGTCTTTATACCCGGGCCCACGATGAGCGGAGTAACATGAAAATACTTCTTACAAAGGGGTTCCAGTATATTCAGCATGGATGGAACCACGCATGATATAATAATGTCGTTGATAGATCTCGATCCGACTTTGCTCGTCCTGTAGAGATTCAATATCAGCATTCCATATTCATCAATGGTGTGATCCGCTACAGTACGAACTCTCCAGTGATTTAGCAGTTCATCTCCCTCATAGAGGCCGACAACTGTATTTGAATTTCCCACATCGATAACCAGAAGCATAATAGATTACCTGCTTTCCGCCACACTTACATCCCCGGACAGAATGCGTTTTGTCCTGTTTTTCTCATCAATGAGCAGAAGCACACCTTTGTTGTCGATCCCCTGGCATGTCCCCCTCTGCACAATGCCCCTGTCTGCTACCTCAATAGTTTTGCCTATTATATCCGAATATTCTATCCACCGGTCTCTTACAGGGAGAAATCCCTCATTAATAAATATCCTGTACCATTTTTCAAACGACTTGCACAAACCGGCGGTAAGGTCAAGACGTGAAATGGTGTTCGATGTCTGCTCTTTCAGCGATGTGGATATATGACGAAGTTCATCCCGAAAATCGGCTGGTTCCATATTTACATTAATACCGATTCCCACAACAACAGAATCAAGATTCTGTCCCTTGATTCTCATTTCCGTCAGGATGCCGGAAATCTTTCTCCCCCCAGCAAGTATATCGTTGGGCCACTTGAGTGAGACAGGACAATAACCGGAAAGCATTTCAGCCACCGCAACTCCGGCGACAAGGGTCAGCCCCTGAGCAGAAGCGGGTTGTATATCAGGTCTTAATATGATGGAGATATACAGGTTTATGTTAGAGGGTGAGTACCAGATTCTGTCTCTCAGCCTTCCCCTTCCCGCTGTCTGGCAGTCGGCTATTACGACTTCACCTTCGCCGGCCCCATCACCAGCAAGCAAAACCGCATGGTTATTCGTCGAATCAATCTCGTCAAAGAAGTGAATCCTGTTTCCTATGAGGCTGCCGGAAACGAGTTTCTCCAGATTGGCTTTATTAAAACTCTGTTCCATAATTCTGAGGGTTTTGTCGGGTTTCGTACCTCAACCCAACCTACAACTCTGATCCCTGATCCATAAACACAAGTGATATGTCAGCGGCGGGAGCGGAATGGGTGAGAGCTCCGACGGATATAAAATCCACTCCGGTCCCCGCAATCTCCCTCACATTCGACAGGGTGACATTCCCTGAGGCCTCAACCATAGCCTTTCCATTAATAAGAGAAACCGCCTTGTTCATTTCACCTGCCCCCATATTATCCAGCATGATTATATCGACTCTCGAGGCAAGGGCCTCTTCAACTTCCTTAAGGTTTTTAACCTCCACTTCGATCTTTACGGTGGGTGGAATATTTCCAATCACTTTTCTTACCGCATTCGAAATACCCCCTGCAGCGTTTATGTGATTATCTTTGATCATCACACCGTCATACAGACCAAATCTGTGATTAAATCCTCCACCTGTTTTTACCGCGTATTTCTCAAGGCTTCTCAGGTTTGGCGTTGTCTTTCTCGTATCCAGTATTTTGACTCCAGTGCCTCTTACTTCTTCAACATATTTGCGCGTCATCGTGGCAATCCCGCACATCCTCTGAAACAAATTCAACGCGACGCGTTCCGCAAGGAGAATGCCTTTCAGTCTGCCCGATATACAGGCAAGGATTTCTCCTCTTCCAGCCGGTTGGCCGTCGCAGAAATACGCCTCAAAGTTCAGGGATGAATCCATGACATGGAATACCTTTTTAAAAACATTGATACCCGCGACAATGCTTTCGCCCTTCGAAATTACCTGCGCAACACCGGTTTCATCACCTGTAAGAACAGCTGACGTGGTAAGGTCACCCGATCCCATATCTTCATCGAGCGCTGTCCGGATAAATTCATTCAACCTGATATCTGAAATCATGATAATCCTCACGCTATATTACGGAGTCTGCCCAGTGCGTCTTCCAGCACTCCGTTTTTTTCCTTCAGGTCTCTGAATTTATTTTCTTCTTTTTTAATTATATCCTTGGACGCCTTTTCCATAAAATCCTGATTCCCCAGTTTTTTGGAGATGAAACCGAGGTCTTTATCAAGCTTTTTTATTTCCTTTTCCAGCCTTGTCTTCTCGGCCTCGATATCTACGGCACCCTCAAGGAATACATACACCTTGACGGGACCGACTACTCCTATTGCGGATCCTTTCGGCTCAGTGGCATTTTCCTCTATCGTCAGGTCTTCCAGCTTCGCAATGTCCCTTATATAGTCCCTGCCTGCCTCTATAATAGACAGCATATCACCATTGGGAGCGGAAATGAGTGCCTTCAATTTCTTTGAAGGGCTGATATTCATTACACCCCTTATATTCCTGATACTGTTTATGATATTTTTAATGAGATCCATGCGATGCCTTGCATCTTCATCCCTGAGAGAATCATCCTGCTCGGGAAATTTGCTTATCATTATGTATCCCTCATCTGTTGTTAATTTATGCCATATTTCCTCTGTGACAAAAGGCATGAAAGGATGAAGGAGCTGGAGGGCTGTCTTTAATACTGAGAGCAACGTCTGCTGCGCGGCAAGCTTTCTCTGTCGCGATTGCTTGTCATACAGTGCCGGCTTTATCAGTTCAAGATACCAGTCACATAATTCATGCCAGATAAACTGATATATCCTGCCGGCGGCATCGTTAAACCGATATTCGTCAAGGGCCTTTCCAACATCCACCACGGTGCTGTTAAGGCTGTCTTTGATCCATCTGTCACAAAGGGAATATTCTTCCCTTTCCAGCGCGGTTTCCCCGGGATAATCCTCAAGGTTCATCAAAGAAAATCTGGCCGTGTTCCATATCTTATTTACAAAATGCCTGTATCCCTTAATACGTTCCTCAGACATCTTCACATCCCTCCCCTGCGCGGTAAAGGCTGCCAGTGTAAAGCGAAGAGCGTCTGCACCATATTTGTCAATCATTTCCAGAGGATTTACGCTGTTTCCACTTGATTTGCTCATCTTGTCGCCCATTTCATCGCGAACAAGGGCATGGAGATAAACATCCTTGAAAGGCACCTTTCCCATAACGTAAAGACCCATCATCATCATCCTGGCTACCCAGAAAAATATGATATCAAACCCGGTAACAAGGAGCGAAGTGGGATAAAATGTCTCAAGCGCTTCTGTTTTGTCGGGCCATCCCATAGTCGAGAATGGCCAGAGAGAGGAGCTGAACCATGTATCCAGAACATCCTCATCCTGCCTGAGAGAAGTCCCTCCACATTTGGGGCAACTGTCAGGGTCTTCGACTGCCACTATGGTGTTGCCACAATCATTACAATACCATACCGGGATTCTGTGTCCCCACCATATCTGCCTGGAAATGCACCAGTCTCTTATATTGTCCATCCAGTCGAAATATGTGGCTTCCCACATGGGGGGAACAATTTTCGTCTCGCCCTTCACAACCGCGGCGATCGCGGCCTTCGCCAGGGGTTTCACCTTGACAAACCACTGTTTGGACACCGCGGGTTCCACAGTAGTCTTGCATCTGTAACAACGTCCCAAGTTGTGTGAATAGGGCTCTGTTTTCACAAGATATCCGCCCTTTTTCAGATCCTTAACGATATTCTCACGGCAGGTGTAACAGTCCTGACCCTGATATATCCCTCCATTTTCATTGATAATGGCATTGCCGTCCATAATGGTAACTACATCAAGATTGTGTCTCTGCGCCATGGCAAAGTCGTTGGGGTCCGCTGAAGGAGTTATCTTCACCGCGCCGGTGCCGAATTCCCTTGATACGTAATCATCGGCGATAACCGGTATTCTTTTGTTCACAATAGGAAGAATTACTTCTTTCCCTATAACATCCAAGTATCTTTCGTCATCGGGGTTGACCGCAACGGCAGTATCGCCCAGCATGGTCTCCGGACGTGTCGTGGCGACAATTATTTCGCCCTCTCCTTCGGCATATGGATACCGTATATGCCAGAGACTGGTTTCTTCTTCTTCATATTCAACTTCAAGATCGGATATGGCTGTATGGCACCTCGGGCACCAGTTGACTATATAATCACCCTGATATATCAGATCATCGTTGTAGAGCTGGACGAAAACCTCCCTGACCGCCCTGGAAAGTCCTTCATCCATGGTAAACCGCTCCCGCGACCAGTCACAGGAACACCCCAGCTTATGCAGCTGGTTTATGATCTCACCGCCATATTCTTTCTTCCACTCCCATACTTTCTCTATAAATTTTTCTCTTCCTATATCGTGCCTTGTCATTCCCTCTCTGGCAAGTTGCTGCTCCACTACGTTCTGCGTGGCTATTCCCGCGTGATCGGTGCCGGGCATCCAGAGTGTATTGCAGCCCTGCATTCTCTTGTATCTCACGATAATATCCTGCAGCGTATTATTCAGTGCGTGTCCTATATGGAGTATCCCGGTAACATTAGGCGGCGGTATAACTATCGAGAATGGTTTTTTGTCACTTGTATCTTCCGCTTTGAACAAGCCTTCATCCAGCCAGCATCGGTACCATTTTTCCTCAACATCATGAGATTCATAAGACTTGCTCAACTCTTCTTTTTTCATAACGCGTCCTTCTTGTTTTATTATATGTACATAAACTACCCATCTAAATTTTCAATCGCACCCCTTATCATATTTTCATCCTGAGGAGCAAACCATTTGATGTCCGGATCTCTCTTGAACCACGTCAGTTGTCTCCTGGCATAGTGCCTCGTGTCACGTTTGATCAATCTCACCATATCCTGCTCGCTCTGTTTCCCTCTGATGAAGGAAATAACGTTCCTGTAGGTCATGGATTGCATCGGCCTGACTAATTCGTCATAACCCTTGTCCATGAGCTTCTCTACTTCCTCCACAAGTCCGGCCTCCATCATTTTTCCAACCCTGTCGTTTATCCTGTCGTACAGAATACTCCTGTCGACATTAAGGCCTATCTTCACGAAATCATATACAGTGTTGCCGAACCTGTGTTCTCTCTGTATTTCAGCAATGGACTGCCCGGTATGCTCCAGCACCTCAAGCGCCCTTATTGTCCTGACAAGATCATTCGGATGTATTCTTTCGGCGGCCGTTGTATCCATCTCTCGCAACCGCCTGTAAAGGTGTCCTTTCCCATATTGCGCGGCGTCTTTTCTATAGGAATCGCGGAGCCTCCCGTCAGCGCCGGGGGCATTCAAAAGCCCTCCGAGCAGAGCGTCCAGATACAACCCTGCACCGCCCACCACAAATACCCTTTTATGCCTGCTGTGAAGAAGAGCAATCGCCTCATCGGCTTTTTTCACAAACATCGCAGCGTTAAATTCTTCATCCGGATTTACAACATCAATCAGGTGATGAGGTATACGAAGTTTCTCTTCAGGAGAGGGTTTTGCGGTGCCTATATCCATGTGCCGGTATACCTGCATCGAGTCGGCACTGATAATTTCTCCATCGTATTTCTCGGCAAGCCTGATAGCCAGGTCGGTCTTTCCCACCCCGGTGGGACCTGTGATAACAATAAGCGGAGGTTTTGGGCGTGTCTCCATTTGGGGGTTTTGAGTTTCCGGTTTCGAGTTTTCCATTTAGATCAATCCTTGATGGACCCATAAAAAGTCCCAAAAACGTCATGCCGCACTTGATAAGCCTGCCCCGTACTTGATACGGGGCCATCCAGAACGTATTGAATGGAAACTTAGGGTTATAGGGAAGCTTGTCAGAAGCTTGGGATTAAAGTTTGAATCCCTACCTTGAATGGGTGTCCCCTATCCTCCTCTCAAAAATGGCAAGAAAAATTTGATTCGAGTCTGAGCCCATTTCCCATTAAAGAAAGATAGTCGTTGTCACTGTTTTAACGTTCGAGTGAATTTGCCTTGCTACGTGCGGTTTTGCAATTCCGATTCTTCAATTTCTACTATCTTCATCAGATGCTTTAGCAACCCTATTTTTAATGGAGTATTGCCATGAACAGGAACAGATATGCGGGCAGTATTCCCGGCTTTTGCATAAATATGGTGACTTCCGTTGATACGCTTTAATTTCTACCCTTTGGATTCTAAGATACTGCAAAATCGTTTTCCGCTAACAACTTTCAAACTGCTATCTCCATTACTTTGCCTTTTCCTGAGATGACTATGTCTTGAACATTTACTGATAGACAACCTTCGACGGCTTCGTAAATGTTACTCAACAATTCGTCAAAAGAATCGCCTTGAGTAGCACATCCCGGGATGGACGGCACTTCAGCCCAATACCCACCTTCTTCTGCTTCATGTACTACTACTTTTAATTTCATAATATATCCTTTGATTAATAGACTAATTGCCCTGCCCTATTATCTTCGGTCTCGTGACTACTTTTATCAGACAAGAATATCACATATCAATGCTTGAAAACACATCTAAAAACAGGACGCTGCCTGGATGAAGTGCGGGACGGAATAGACGGAAACGAGTATCTGAACGTAGAAGTTGAGTTATTTACTTATTTACGGACGTTCCCCCATCTCCCTTTTATCTTGTTGTGCATCCCATTTCCATTCCTCGAATGTCTGCTGGTTAAGTGAACGAAAAGAGATGAATACGCTTGAGAAGAAGCCATGGTCGAGTGACCAGTCGGTCTTGTAGCATGCATCCCTCATCTCGTCGCGATCAAACCACGGGCTCTTCACGGCAACAAGGAGCATTCCGGAGCCGTATTTCTTGTGCGGGTTTTCGTAGCTTTTCTTGGACAACTTCTTTTTCAGCAGCGTAACGAAGCGCCCGGCTGCTTGGGCATCCATACCGACGTAAGGCCCAGACTTCATAGGCTTGTGGGTTTCTCCGGGAGTTGCGTCTGAGTATCGGTCTTTCGCCCACTCGTCTGAATAGAATGCATCGGTCACTTCAATCCAACTAGTCCTGAGGTCAGACTGAATGATGGCATCGGGAGGGTCTGGTCGTGAAATCACTTGGAACTGTTCTCCTGTCTCTGACGCCCACCATCGGATGAAAGCATCTACAAGAAATCGTTCACACTTGTCTTTGACTATGCTGCGGCTGGTCATTTTGCACTCTCTTGCACAAAACTGCATCAGTAGCATCACCACACTTTTCACCGGCTACTGAATGCTTTTGTTCGGCGATTATTGCCGGTTAACTTGTTAAGGGTGGTGGATAAAAAATCCGTCGCCTTTTCCTTATTATTACCGGAAATTGGAAGTAGCCAAGATTCTTTCAAATCCAGGAAATATTCTTTCAAAAGCTTGCAGTGTAGTCTCAAAACTCACAAGATATATCCTCTTTCCTCTAATGCAGAATATTTTCCGGGCGACTACGTCAATTTCTATATTGATATTTTTGATTGTGTAATATGTTGTTATTAAATATGCTGGAAATTCACCTAAAAAGGTGTCTCTATGTTCTCCTAATTCTGCATCTGGAAAACGTTGCTGTAATCACGATATTGTCCCATTTTTATCCTTTTATCTTGTGCAATCTTTTGTTAATTGTTTTACTCGCATTTTAATGTAAAGGGCTTTTGTCTTTTCAAGATTACCTTCCGTATCAGTAAAAGCTTTGGCATATATCGCTTTATTATATGTGCCGTCCTCTAATTCTCCCCAAACTTTTTCATAAAAATCGTTAGCATTAGATGATTCAACAAGCTCTTCCACATTTTTATTTAGAAATTCAGCTTTTTTAACAGAGGAGTACTCACTAAATTTTGCACAAACAATCTGTGCCAATTCCCTTGCATTTTTCCCAGTCAACTTGTATTTTTCAGTAATAATTTTGTTTGGTTTTCCGGGGTGCGTTTTTGTTATTGTAATTACTTCTCTATCGCTACTAAACAACCCACCATCACGAGATTTGGATTCATCAATAGAGACTCCTATTATCGATGACCATGGCACTTCATCAAACGGTCCGTCGTGGTACCAAATAAAGCCAGTTTTAGTAACAAGAATATCCCATTCGTTAGACAAAGCGAAAAAATCAATAGCTCCGACTTTTTTAGCTGTATTCTTAAGTTTCCGGTTTTGACTAAGGTCCAACGCGAGTGAAGCGACACCACCAAGCAATACAGCAGGCCCAAGTGCTACTACAATGGCTGTTGTACTAATCCATTTCGCCGTACTCATTGTATTATTGCTTTGGCTTTCCTCGCTTTTTTCAACTGTTGGTTTTCCACAAGCAGGGCAAATCAATGCAGTTTCTGATATTTCATGCTTACAGTTGAAGCAATTGACTAAATACATACGCTCCCTCCATAGTTATCAAGGATTGATAAATTTGTTGACAGTTATTCAAAATAAAATACAAAAATAAAGAAATAAAGGAACAAATTTATTTATTTTCGATCTCCCTGTCTACGAAAGTCCACCTGCCTCGCAATTTTCGGCTTGATCTCATCCACAAATCTGAACTGCCGGCCAACTGTCCCCTTTCCCCGTCTTTTTACTCAGTCCATGGCACCGGTTGCCAGACAGGAAGGTCAAGTTTTTTCAGGGCTGCGCTGAATTTCCGGTCGAATGTTGCTATCATAGCCCCTTTTTTGGCACAGCAGACGGACGCAACGATAGCATCGCCATAATCCTGAATCTTATCAGGCCAGTACGAAAAAAGGATTTTCAGATCTACTTCGTGGACAATTTCTATTCCGGGCATGGTAACGAAATCATCTATCATGTCCCTTATTGCCGATTGTGGAACATTATAGACCTTGTCCAGCACATAGACAAACTCGGTTATGACATTCTGTGGGCACAAAACCGACAACCGCAGTCCGGCGGCGTTTTCAAAAAGCCCGGCTATTTTGCCCTGCTGGGCCTTGTTTCTATCCGTCACAAAGGATATCAGCGCATTGGTGTCTATTACAATAGTATGTCTTTTCACAGGTATCTTTCTCCCCGCCGTTTTCTTGATAATTTGACGTCGTTTTCGATATCCCCGCTACCTGTTTTGACAGCGTTTCTAAAGTTTAAAAAGTTTTTCTGCATGGGTAAAACTACGATCTTCCCATTTTCTACGTTCCATTCAAGAGTATCATGGATGGATAGACTGAGATCTTCTCGAACAGCTTTAGGTATGGTTGTCTGATACTTGGAAGTTATAGTTGTTCGCATAACCTGATTCCCCTTTTTTTATTTTTGCACGAACCCTTACACTAATTCTTACAAAACACTATTAGCGTAAGAAATAATAAATGTCAAGATAATGTAAACCCTCATCTCCTCTTGAACATCCTCTCTAAATCCCTTATGTCAAGCACTGCATAGGTAGGTCTTCCGTGAGGACAGGTTGCCGCGAATGGTATCGAATCGAGGTCTTTACACAACGCCGCGACCTCTGAGTCTGTCAATTTGTGGTTGGCTTTAACGGCACCTTTGCATGCCATGAGGGCAAGGATTTTGTCTTTTATTTCAGTAGCATTCTCAGTCTTCCCTGTATCCTCAACCTCTTCTATTATATCGGAAATAAGCTCCTCAATGTTGCACCCTGTCAGGAATGCGGGAATCTGTTTTACCAGTATCGTATTCTCGCCATACCCTTCCACGCCAAGGCCCACAGCTTTCAGCGCGTCAATATTGTTTATAAGCAGGTCAAAGCGCCCGGGCTGAAGGTTCACAACCTCCGGTATCAGCAAGCCCTGAATATGTGTCATCTCTCTCGTGGACACCTTCAGCCTTTCAAAAAGAACCCTTTCGTGGGCGGCATGCTGATCCATAAGAATAAAGGCTCCCTCCGATGAAAACGCGAGGTATGTGCCCGCAATCTGTCCCAGATAGTTGAGAGATGAAAAGTTTACCGCGTCTTCCGACACATCACGCTCATTGAAAAGTTCCGGCAGTTCCTCCCCGCCTTCTCTCCCACCGAAGGAATCCGGCGCTTTCCTCATTCCCTTCTCAGAAACATTTACGTTAAAGGTTTTCTTTTCAGTACCCGACAAAACGGTGTACCTTTTTAAAACGTTTCCAACCCTTTCTCTGTAAGCATCCGCTCTCACTCCGAAAGAGGGTCCGGAGAGTTCACTCCTGTCAGTGGACATACCGGACAATGCACTGGAGAGGGTGTCTGTAACAAGGCTGTATATATCTCCCGAGCTTCTGAAGCGCACCTCCAGCTTGGCCGGATGGACATTTATATCCACATCGGACGCGGGCATATCTATAAACAGGACAACATAAGGAAACCTCCTGGGCTCTATCAATCTCCTGTAAGAGCTTATAACCGAATGATTCAGGAGTCTGTCCCTTATGAACCGGTTGTTGATAAAATAGAACTGCCCCTTTGTGTTTGCCCTTGTGCGGTCGGGCATGGAGATAACGCCCCGAATGGTTGCGTCTCCCCTCTGTCCTTTTACTTCAAGTGTGTGTCTCCCGAAATCTTCGCCAAATACAAGCGCGATTCTATCTGACAGATTTTTTGTTCTGGGTACATTAAAGATAGTTTTGCCCTTTGCGACGACCCTCATCTTCACTTCCGGGTTGGAAAGTGCCAGTCTCATTATAGCGTCTACGCAGTGGGTCTGTTCGGTGGAATCCCTCTTCATGAACTTCATCCGGGCCGGTGTGGAATAAAAGATATCGCTGACAAACACCGACGTACCGACAGGGCAGCCGGCATCAATAATCTCCTCGACTCTGCCCCCCCTTACCACCGCCCGGGTACCTGACAAAGATTCGTTTTTCCTTGTCAGTATTTCAATTCTGGATATGGAAGCTATACTTGCAATGGCCTCCCCCCGAAATCCAAAGGAGGTTATATTGTGAATGTCTTCAAATGTGTATATCTTGCTCGTGGCGTGTCTCTCAAAGGCGAGTTTTACGTCATCCCTGTCGATCCCCCTGCCGTTATCCACAATCTTTACAGATTGTTTCCCTCCACCTTCAAGTTCAATAAGGATATCGGTCGCGCCGGCATCAAGAGAATTCTCGACAAGCTCCTTGACTATGGAGGCGGGCCTTTCAATAACCTCGCCCGCGGCTATCCTGTTGGATAGATCCTCAGGCATAACAACTATCTTTTCCTGCAAGGCTATCTCCTCAACTTATGCGGGCCATATAGTCCTTCAGCGCTATCTGCCAGAATTTCATCGTTCTATGGGTGACATCGGCAAACCTTCTGCAACTGAGAACCGAATATCCAGGACGGGTGGCGCCCTTGCCAAGTGTTGCGGATTTTATCGGAACAATCCTGACATCTTTCATCTCTCTGTATTCCAGTATTTTCAAAGCAAACTGATACCAGCTGCAGGTTCCCCTGTTCGTTACGTGGAAAATGCCCCTGTAATTGCCTTCAACAAACACCTTCACCGCCGCGGCCAGCTCCACTGTACAGGTAGGAGATCCCGTCTGGTCATCAACCACCTCCAGCTTCCCTGTTTTCTCCGCCTTTTCCATTATTGCCCCGACAAAATTCCTTCCATTCTTCCCATAAAGCCAAGACGTTCTCAACAATATGTAATTATCGGAAATCTCCCTGAGATACTCCTCACCCTTCAGCTTCGATCGCCCATAGGCGTTGATAGGATTGCATGCATCATCTTCTGTATAGGGAGTCCTCTTCGTACCATCAAACACATAATCGGTGCTGAAGTGAATCAGCTTAATGCCGGGCTCTCTGCATGCCAGAGCCACATTTTTTACACCATCGGCATTTACTGAAAAGCACCCGGCCTCATCCGTCTCACAGCCATCTACATTCGTATAGGCGGCCGCATTTATAACGACATCTGCTCCTGATTCTTCAACCACACGCCTGCAATCGGAGGCAGACGCAATATCAAAATCCTCAATGTCCTTTCCAACCACATCATGAACTCCGCCAAGAGTTATCACAAGATCGGTGCCGAGCATACCCTTATATCCAAGTACCAGTATCTTCATCAGTATCTGACCTCCCTGAGAAAAAGTCCCTGCGGAGGGGCCGTAATGCCAGCCCTGGCCCTGTCCATTGCACCCATTATTTCTTCAAATCCGGCAGGTGTGATGATTCCCCTCCCTACATCGACAAGAAGACCGACAATATTTCTCACCATATAGCGTAGAAAACCGTTTGCCTCTATTGTAAAGGAAACCACATCACCCTTCATATCAACAGAGGTATCAATAACCGTTCTTACGTGGTCTTTGGAATCGCATCCGGCAGCACAGAAAGATGAAAAATCGTGTTTTCCTTTAAGCAGTATCGCTGCTTCTCCCATCGCCTTCGTATCAAGGGGGGCACGCACATGCCAGGAATAATTTCTGTAGAGAGCTGTTCTCACCGGACTGTTTAATATTTTGTACAGATATGTCTTGCTCTTCACGCTGTAGCGCGCATGAAAACCCTCATCCACATCTATCAGGTCTTTTACGACGATGTCTCCGGGAAGAAGACTGTTTATTCCCTTCAAGAGACTCCTACACTCTATGGTCGACTTTGTCCTGAAGTTTGCCACCTGATGCATGGCATGAACGCCGGCATCCGTTCTTCCTGAGGCCGTCAATCTTATTTTTTCCTGTGTGATTGTCCCTATCTTTTCTTCAAGTACCTCCTGAATACTGATACCGTTGGGCTGCACTTGCCACCCATGATAGGAGGTACCGTCATATTCACAAATAATCCTGACGTTTCTCATAGGGTCCGGCCCCCGGTCAACCCACCTTTTTTTCACATTCATTAAGCGCTTCAACAGCCGGCAATTTTTTGCCCCCCAGAAGTTCGAGAGATGCGCCGCCTCCGGTGGATATATAGGTAATATAATCGCTTTGTCCCGCCCTGTGAACCGCGACATCCGTATCCCCGCCTCCCACAATCGTAAGGGCATGGGACTGCGCAACAGTATGAACCATGGAAAAGGTTCCCATGCTGAACGCGTCAATCTCAAACACACCCATAGGACCGTTCCACATAATTGTTTTCGCGTCGGTGAGCACCTCACGAAAGAGGGCAATGGAGGCGGGCCCGATATCCAGACCCATCCAGTCAGGATCTATTTCCTGCACAGGAACAATTTTTGTAACTGCTTTTGAGTCCGCCCTTTCGGCAATGACACAATCAACGGGAAGATATAATTTCACGCCTCTTTCCTTTGCTATTTTAATACCACGGCGCGCCGTATTGACAAGATTCTCTTCTATAATGGATTTGCCTACCTCATATCCCATCGCTTTCAGAAAAGTAAAGGCCATGCCTCCACCTATTATCATTTTGTCAACTTTTCCAATAAGATTCGCGAGGGCCTCGAGCTTTCCTGATACTTTTAAACCACCGATTATGGCAACAAAAGGACGAAAGGGGGTTTTAAGGGTAGTGCTGAAATAGTTCAGCTCTTTTTTCATCAGGAAACCGGCGCAACACACCTTTGCGAATTTTGTTATTCCGACATTAGAAGCATGGGTCCTGTGAGCATTTCCAAAGGCATCGTCCACGTACACATCGGCATAACCGGCCAGTTCTCTCGCAAATTCATCAGAATTTTCTGCTTCTTCAATGTGAAACCGGAGGTTTTCGAGCAACAAGACACAACCGGGTTTCATATCCTTAATCAGTGTTTTTACATCATCGCCAATACAGTCCTTCGCCAGCACAACCTCTTTGCCAAGGAGGCGCGACAGTCTCCTGGCCACGGGCCTGAGACTGAGACTATCGATTACTTCTCCTCCCGGCCTGCCCAAATGAGCCATCACTATTACCCGCGCGTCCTCATCCAGCGCATAGTTGATTGTAGGAATCGCCGTCTTTATCCTCCTGTCATCGGTAATATGCAGATTCTCATCCAGCGGAACATTAAAGTCAAAACGGCACAGCACCCGTTTTCCTTTGATATCGATTTCATTTATGTATTTCACAAATTCATCACCTCTTCAGTTATTGGTTACCGGTTATCAGTTGCCCGGTCACAGTTTTTTAACTGCAAACCGTGAACTGTGAACCGTAAACCATTTTTCAGTTATCGGTTACTTCTCCCTGATCCCGGATCCTTACTCCTCATAGTAACCACGGCAAAGGCCGCTACCCCTTCACACCGTCCGGTAAAGCCCATACCTTCATTGGTTGAAGCCTTGACGTTTACCAAATCCGGTTCCATATTGAGAAAATCGGCTATATTCTCAACCATGTTATGTATATACTCTCTTAATTTCGGTTTCTCCAAGACAAGCGTTGAATCAACATTATTCACCCGGTAACCCTTTCGGGCCGCTAGTTCATTAACCTTAATCAACAGATCTCTGCTGGGAATGTCCTTGTAGGCGGGATCGCTGTCGGGAAAGTGTATCCCAATATCACCTTCTCCAATAGCGCCAAGAATAGCGTCGCAAAGGGCGTGAAGCAGGACATCCGCATCGGAATGACCAAGGAGTCCCTTTTCACTGGAGATTTCCACACCCCCCAGAATCATCTTTCTCCCTGTCACCAGTCTGTGACTGTCGTATCCAAAGCCGATTCTCATATGCCCGATCCGATCTTTTTAAGCAACAGTTCACCGAGGGCGAGATCTTCCGGTGTGGTAATCTTGATATTATCATGCGAACCGGGGATTGTCTTCACGGATACACCCATGCGTTCCACAAGGGATGCGTCGTCTGTGCCATAAAATCCCTCTTTGTACGCATTTCTGTATGCCTCCAGGATAATCTCCCTTCGGAATGCCTGAGGTGTCTGAGCAAGCCGCAGGTTATTTCTGCCGGGGGTTTCTCCTATAATCCCGCCTTCACCAACTATCTTAATCGTATCCGTCAAGGGAATTACCGGAATCACTGCCCCGCTCCGGGCAGCTTCTCTAATGGAAAGGTCTATTAATTTTTCAGGGAGGAATGGCCTGACACCGTCATGGATAACTACAACATCGTCTCTACCGTCAACCATCTCCAGACCATTTCTGACGGAGTCCTGTCTTGTGTCTCCCCCGGCCTGGATATGTTTCACCTTGGAAATCCGGTATTTGTCAGCGATTTCATCCCTGACATAATCCATATCGCCCTTTGGAACTACAAGCACGATGCGAACAATAGACGAGGCCCTTTCAAATTTGATAAGGGTGCGACCTAATACGGGAATGCCATCCAGAGATAAATATTGCTTGGGGATATCATATGACATTCGCTTTCCGGATCCCCCGGCAACTATAATCGCGACAGATTGCACCATCATTAATTGTTTTTCTATTTGCTGTTTAGGCTGTCAGTTTTACTACTCAAGATTGAAGAGTTTTTCAACCCGAAACCCGAAACTTCTTTCCTACATCTGCGCAGGCATTCCGTTATGCTCATCATCTTTCGCATTGGAAAAGATCATCCTCCCGGCCGCCGTCTGAAGAACGCTGGTTACGATCACCTCTACGCTTTTTCCCATATATTTCATTCCATTATCCACAACTACCATGGTGCCATCATCAAGATATGCCACGCCCTGCCCGGCTTCTTTTCCCTCTTTTATAACCTTGGTTATCATTGTTTCTCCGGGTAGAATCGGAGGCTTCAAGGTATTTGCAAGTTCATTCACGTTCAGGATTTTTACACCCTGAAGCTCAGCAACCTTGTTCAGATTGTAGTCGTTGGTCACGATTTTGCCCCCTTTTTCTTTGGCAAGGGCGACAAGCTTCGCGTCAACTCCTCTTATCTTTGGAAAATCGACATCTACAATATCAATCCTTACATCATCACTTTTCTGCATCCGGTTGAGTATATCCAGCCCTCTTCTACCTCTTGAACGTTTCATGTGGTCGGATGAATCGGCTATCTGCTGCAATTCATCCAATACGAAACGAGGAACTATCAGACTGCCCTCGATAAATCCCGTATCACATATATCGGCCATTCTGCCGTCAATAATAACGCTGGTATCGAGTATCCTGTAATTTGGATCTTTTGCAGCTTTCAAAGAATGGGGTCTGGGAAAATGGAATTCTTCACTCTTTTTTGAACCCAGAACGAGACCGAGATATCCCAGAATAAAAGTAATTGTGACGTAGATATACCCCCATGGCAGTATCTCCTGCTTCTCCAGCCCCGGTATAAACTTCAAACCATAGGTAAAGAGAAGGGCGATTAAAAGCCCGAGAACCGTTCCAATAACACCTCCGAATATAACTCGCAGTGAAAGTTTTCTTATGGCCTGTTCGGTTTGTATTACAAAAATTGAAAGAAAAAGTCCCAACGCCAAACCTATTAAAGAAAGCGGAAAAGTATAATATTTTAAAGCAATAAAATAACCACTTAAGGAACAGGCCAGTATGAGTAAAAGCTTTATAATCAAGTTTCACCTCCTGATATTTAAAAACCTGTCATTATTTCAAGGAGCAGAATGCAACCCTATGCTGCAAATATAGCGTTTAAATGTTCTTCTACCTCTGTTTCATCGCAGTCACCGGCTATCGATATCTCTCTTATCAACAGACTTTTAGCGGTATCCATCATTTTTCTTTCACCGAATGACAGATCCTTGTCAATCTTTAACGTAAAAAGATCACGCAATACTCCCGCTATTTCATAAACCGATCCTGTTTTTATCTTTTCCCAGTACTCTTTGTATCTTTTATTCCATGTCTGCTTGTCTACTACCACATTCTTCTCTTTTAATATTTCATAGACCATGGGTATCTCTTCTTCTGAAATCACCTCTCTGAGACCAACAAACTCCGCACCATCCCTCGGTATCATAATAGTAGCGTTATTACCTAATATCCTCATTACGTAGAAGGATTGTTCGCTTCCCATAATGTTTCTGGCTTCTATAGCCTCAATAAGCCCTACCCCATGCGCCGGATAAACAGCCATATCTCCCACATTAAACATTTCTTTTCACACACCCTTCTTAATCTAAAATGTATCTATATTCGCCAAGAAAAACATATATCACCATTCTGTATTGCGGTCAATCAAATCCTCCGAAAAACCCACTGAATGCAGAAATTTGTCTTGACTTTGCAAGATGGAATGAGCTAAGCAACCTCGGTTGTAGCACCACAACAAACAACTACAGGAAGGGAGCATCATGGCAAAATACGATTCTAATTCACTAAGGAACATTGCAATCGCTGGACATGGAGGAACGGGGAAGACCTCCCTCTGCGAATCTTTCCTGTTTTTAAGCGGAAAATCTGACAAACTTGGGCGGGTCGACGATGGAACCTCTTCCATGGATTTTGAACCGGAAGAGCAAAAAAGACATATTTCCATAGCTTCGGCAATAAACTTTTTTGAATGGAAAAAATATAAGGTAAACATTATTGATACTCCCGGCGATTCCAATTTTCTCATGGACACCAAATACAGTATGCGCATCGCCGATAGCGTGATAGTTGTGGTGGATGCTGTGGGCGGGGTTGAATTTCAGACGGAAAGGGTATGGAGATACGCTGACGAGTTATCACTCCCACGCATGGTATATATCAGCAGGATGGACAGGGAGCGTGCCAATTTTTTCAAGACAGTGGACGATATAAACAATAAACTCGGCAAAAAGACAACTGTTTGCTATCTCCCGGTAGGTTCCGAAGAATCCTTTAAAGGTGTGATAGACCTTGCGAATATGAAGGCACTTATTTTTGACAACTCCAGTGGGAAACCCGGGAAAGAAGATATTCCTGAAGATCTCCTGGAAGATGCAAAAGCATATCGCGAGACTATGGTGGAAGATATAGCTGAATGTGACGAAGAATTGATGGACAAATATCTGGAAGAGGGTGAGCTTTCTATCGATGACATTCAAAATGGTCTCCGAAAGGGAGTGGCCTCAGGAAACTTGATCCCTGTCATATGTGGATCGGCCCTGAATAGCATAGGGATTATCCCCCTTATGGATATTATTGTAACCTCTCTCCCCTCCCCCCTGGATCGAGGAGTTGTCGTGGGTAAGAAACCGAATACGGAGGAAGAGATTGAGAGAACACCGGATGAAAAAGAACCCTTTTCCGCAATGGTATTCAAGACTATTGCCGATCCATACGCAGGTAAACTTACATTGTTCAAGGTCTTTTCAGGAACACTCACATCTGATTTTGTATTTTATAACGCATCGAAGAACCTGAGTGAAAAATGCGGGAATATCTTCTATCTAGAGGGTAAAACCCAGGTTCCGGTGGAATCACTTATCCCCGGAGACATTGCCGCTCTTGCCAAGCTGAAAGAAACTTCCACCGGTGATACCATGTGTGATGCAAAATCACCCATCGTCTATGATAAGGTTCCTCTGATAAATCCAGTTGTTCGCTACGCAGTGGAACCCAAGTCCAAGGGAGATGAGGAAAAGATACATTCGTCCCTCAACAGACTGATCGACGAAGATCAAACCCTCTCGATCTATAGAGACCCCCAGACAGGAGAAACTATCCTTTCAGGTGTCGGACAGGTACATATTGATATAACCCTGGAAAAGCTCAAAAGAAAGTTTGGCGTTAGCGTAAACCTGAAACAACCGAAAGTCCCTTATAAGGAAACCATCAAGGGAAAGACAAGGATCCAGGGCAAATACAAAAAACAATCGGGTGGCAAGGGACAGTACGGAGACACCTGGCTTGAGATAGAACCTCTTCCCAAGGGAAGCGGATTCGAGTTTGTCGACAGGATCGTAGGCGGAGTCATACCCAGAACATACATACCGGCAGTGGAAAAAGGCATCGTGGAGGCAATGCTTGATGGTATTTTGGCCGGTTATCCTATCGTCGATCTAAGGGTCTCCCTTGTCGATGGCACGTACCATGCCGTGGATTCATCTGAGATGGCCTTTAAGATAGCGGGTTCCATGGGTTTCAAGAAGGGATTTCAAGAGTGCCATCCAACACTCCTGGAGCCGATAGTCGACATCAGTATTGAAATGCCGGATGAATATATGGGAGAGGTAATCGGCGATCTCAACAGCAGGCGGGGACGTGTACTGGGTATGGACAAAGAGGGGTCGAACCAGGTTATCAAAGGACAGGTTCCACTGGCTGAAATTCTTTCATACGCACTCGACCTTACGTCGATTACCAGCGGCAGAGGCACCTTCTCTTATGAGATCTCTCACTATGAGGAGGTCCCCGCGCACCTGCAGGAAAAGATTATTGCTGAATCGAAAAAGGAAGAGACTTAACCCGGACAAGCCTGAAGCTCATAGCTCATAGCAAAAATAAGAATTCTTAGTTGTGAATTTTTAATGGGGAACGAATATTTTGATTACCGGCGGAGTTATAACAGTAAGTGACAAGGGTTCCCGCGGCGAGAGGGAGGACATAAGCGGCAGGGAAGTTATTCGCATGCTGGTCGATATCAATATCCGGATTGACGATTACGAAATAATTCCCGACGAAAAAGATGTCATAAAAAACAGGCTGATAGAGTATACAGATAAAAAGAATCTGGATCTGGTTGTAACAACCGGAGGAACCGGCGTAAGTCCACGGGATGTCACGCCCGACGCGACCCTGGAAATAATAGAAAAAGAACTCCCTGGCATGGCCGAAGCCATGAGAAGGGAAAGCATGAACAAAACACCTCATGCAATGATATCAAGAGCTGTAACGGGGATAAGGGGGCAATCTCTCATCATTAACCTGCCCGGAAGCCCCAGGGGAGCCAGGGAAAACCTGGCAGTTCTTCTTCCCGCCCTGAAACACACAATAGAAAAACTAAGAGGGGACACGTCGGACTGTGGCGGTTAGTTTACCATTGGCTTGTTACGAATTCCACTTGCCCGTTGTCTCTTCGGCTTTCGTCTCCTGAATGGCGAGAGAATTCTCGTTCGGTATCTTTTTTTCCAGTGTCTTAACCTTCTTTTTCAGTTTTGCAACTTCTCTGGAAAGCCTGAATCTCTCTACTATTCCTATGAAACCTGCGAATATTATGCCTATGCCAAAGGATATGAAGATCAGCATATAGGCAGCCACGTTGACGTCTATAAAGCTGTAATATGTAAGATGAACAGGATCAGTATTTACCAGCGAGAAAGTAATGATAAACAGCATGATCAACGTTAAAAGAATTGTATAAAAAAGCTTCATTCTACATTCCCTTTCTTTCTGTAAAATAAGATAATAAAATATTCCGGGTCTTTGCAATATCCTCCGGAATAACCCTGACCTCTCCCAGTACTGTAGCGAAATTGGTGTCACCCAGCCATCTGGGGACAATATGTATGTGCAGATGATCATCAACACCGGCACCTGCTGCCTTCCCAAGATTCATCCCTATGTTGAAACCTTCGGGAGCAAGCGCTTTTTTCAAACCTCTCACACACATAGCGGTGAGTTCCATCATTTCCATCTTCTCTTCGGCGCTCGTGTCTTCTATATTACATATATGTCTAAAGGGAATCACCAGAAGATGACCGGAGGTATATGGATACTTGTTCATCATGATATAACAGGATTTCCCCTCGTACAATACAAGGTCTTCCTCCCTGGCAGACCCCTCGCAAAAAATGCACCCGTCCGGCTTCCTGCCTTTAATATATTCCATTCTTCCGGGTGCCATTATGCTATCCATTAGTCGATATCCTGTCCTAATCTTCCAGATCTATAATTTTCCCTACTATCTCTTTCCCGACATCCAGGATCCCCACGGAATTATGTCTCGCGAATCTCTGATCTGTAGGCGAACCGGGATTGAACAGCAATACTCCATTTCTCACTTCATTCATGGCCCGGTGTGTGTGACCATATACTATACACTCAACATTCTCAAATTCTCTTATCACCTTCTCTTCCAGACCAAATGGAGACCCCCAGCCATGTATCAAGCCTATTCTCTGTCCTTCAATCTCAAGTATCTGCTTCCCGGGAAACACCTCCCTTACAGAATCATGGTCCATGTTTCCACTGACGGCATACACCTTTTTGCCTCTGAAGACATCGAGGACATCCAGTTCGACAATATCACCCGCATGCAGGATCAAGTCAACATCATGAAAATAATCTTTTACGATCTTTTCAAGTCTGCCATCGGAAATATTAAGATGAGTGTCGGAAATAACGCCTATTTTCATAATCAGTAACAGCGAATTTTCTATTATATCTATAATAAAAAGACAAGTGTTATTTTACAGTTTTTGGTTTGACATTTTACCGGTATATAGCTAATATTCTCGTAAAATCTATTGCTGAAAGTTCGATAATGATTGAAAAAACACTGAAGAATATAGCTGAAAGAATACTCGCCCTTGACGAAGCATCGCTCAGTGGCCTGTGGGAAAAATACAAGGCCAGGCTGGAAGATTTCGACACAACAGAGGAATGGGAAAGGGCAACTATAATCTTTTTTATTATAAATTCGGTGAAAGTAAAGAACAACATCTTCAATAAACAGATCATCAACCGGCAGAATAAAGCCTCTCAGAGCAAGAGGACACCTTTAGATATACCCTCATATCTCAAGCGAATAAAATAATGGAAGAAAAAACAGCAATAAAAAGGATAGAGAAACTTCGAGCTCTGATCGACTATCATAACAAACGTTATTACCAGTTAGATGATCCGGAGATATCCGATTTTGAATATGATCACCTCATGCGCGAATTGATCGCGCTTGAAGGCAGACATGCGGAGCATATCGATGTAAGCGCGTCGCCTACTCAGCGCGTGGGAGCCGCCCCTCTTGAGAAATTTGACAGCATTCCTCATTTATCTCCCATGTTGAGTCTTGCCAACGCCTTTTTCGAAGAAGATATTATATCATTCGACGAACGTATCAAACGCCTTATAGACACACAGGAAAACGTATCTTTTGTGGCTGAACCAAAGCTTGATGGTATAGGGGTTAACCTACTGTATGAAAAGGGCATTCTCAAGTTCGGTTCAACAAGAGGAGATGGAACCATCGGAGAGGATATCACACAGAACCTCAAGACCATACATTCAATACCCCTGAAGATGAACTCCGCCGGCGCCCCGCCAATTCCCGATCTGATCGAGATACGTGGAGAAGTCTACATAGGGACCGACGCCTTCAAAGAACTTAACAGGCAGAGAGTGACAGACGGCGATAATCCATTCGCTAATCCAAGAAATGCCGCGGCGGGTTCGCTTCGCCAGCTTGATTCAAGGATTACCGCGAAAAGGCCTCTCGGTATCTTCTGCTATGCCATTGGATTTGCCGATGGAATATCCTTTCGGACACACTGGGATTTTCTGCAAGGCCTCGCAGACTGGGGCTTCCCCGTAAATCCCTATATAAAAAAGGCAAAAGACATACATGATTGCATAGCTTATTACCGCGATATGATCGCCAGACGTGAAACTCTTCCCTACGAGATAGATGGCACGGTCATCAAGATCGATTCGATGGATATCCAGGATCGTCTCGGTGCCGTTTCGAGAAGTCCCCGGTGGGCTATTGCATGCAAATTCGCGGCGACACAGGTTACTACAATTATCGAAGATATTATTATTCAGGTAGGCAGGACCGGCGTCCTGACTCCCGTCGCACTGATGAAACCCGTTCACGTCGGGGGTGTGATGGTAAGTCGAGCAACCCTCCATAATCAGGATGAGATAGACAAGAAAAATATCCACATCGGGGATACTGTAATAGTGCAAAGGGCCGGCGATGTAATACCGGAGATAGTAAAAACGGTTGGTACTTCGGCGCATGAGCATGAACCACCCTTCCGGATCCCCGATACCTGTCCGGTATGCGGGTCCAAGGTTGTCCGTCTCGAAGGCGAGGCCGCGCACAGGTGTATCAATATCGATTGCCCGGCACAGATCAGGGAAAATATCGGGCATTTTGTCTCCAGAGACGGCATGGATATAGATGGCCTGGGAGAAAAATTGATATCACAGATGTATGAACGTGGAATCATAAGTGATCCCGCCGATCTTTACTATCTCACCAAGGGTGACCTGACTGGCCTTGAGAGAATGGGGGATGTATCTGCTCGCAATCTCTTGTCCTCACTGGAAGAATCGAAGACTCCCCCCCTGGAGAAATTTATATTCTCCCTGGGCATCAGACATACAGGCGAGCATGTCTCGAAGGTGCTGGCGCGAAGGTTCGGGACACTCGATAATATAGTGAACGCGAACGAGGGAGAGCTTCTGTCCATAAAAGAGATCGGGCCTGAAATTGCCGGCAGTATCACAACATTCTTCCGGGAACCATCTAATCTCCAGACCATGAAAAGGCTTAAAAAGGCCGGGGTCAAACCGGTAGAGAGTCATATAACATCCGGAGGGGGGTTGGAAAAGACCTTCGTTCTTACAGGAACACTCAAGAAATTTTCGAGGCACAGGGCAAAGGAACTTATCGAATCACTCGGAGGAAATGTTTCATCTTCTGTAACAAAAAAGACCGATTACGTGGTATGCGGTGCATCCCCCGGCTCCAAGCTGGAGAAGGCCAGGCTCTTGGAGATACCGGTTATTGATGAAGAGGAATTTCTAAAAATTACAGGGCAGGCAATGAAGGGTAAGGAGTGATGAAAAGCTACCGGAATTCAAATTCCGATAAGTCGGGACAGGATTCCCTCGAATCAGTTATACGAAGGGTTCACGTCTTCATTACAGGGAAGGTCCAGGGGGTATTCTTCCGGGCGGAAACAAAGAAACAGGCGTCAGAATCAGGTCTCACAGGCTGGGTGAGAAATTTAAACGACAACAGAGTTGAAGCCGTGTTTGAAGGCAGCGAAAATGATGTCAGGAAAATGATAGACTGGTGTAAAAAGGGGCCGCGTTTTGCCCATGTAAAAGGGGTGGAGATTGCGGAAGAACCGCCTGTGAACAAATTTGAGGATTTCGAGATCAGGTATTATTGAGAAGGGGTGGCAGGTCTGCATAAAATTTGTTGACACGCAGCATCCATTCCCCTATAGTCTTTGAGAAATTACAACATCATCAAACAAAAAGGGGGGTCTAAAATGAAGAAGATATTTTTTGTGGTTTTATTGGTGTTATTATGGACAGTTTCAGGCGCGATCGCAGGCGATTTAAAGGTAGGAGACAAGGCTTCAGACTGGTCACTAACGGACGCGGATGGTGCGGCGTATACTATGCAAAGCTGGGCCGGTAAAGTGCTTCTGATTAATTATAACGACCCGGACGAAGCCGACATAAACGAGCATTTTACCGATGCAATGAAAAAGGCAAAAGATGACGGACTACTTACAGATGCAGACTACAAAGGGATAGGGATTGCCGACTGCAAGGCGTCATGGAAACCGGACGCACTTATTAAGATAATTGGCGGCAAGAAAGCAACGAAGTACAATACCGTTATCCTTTTTGATTATGATGCATCATTGAGGAATGCTTGGGACCTCAAGGAAGACAGCGCAAACGCGATACTTCTCGACAAAAATGGGGTGTGCCGTTCCATCGTGCGTGGTCCCGTGCCGGACGATAAGGTCGCGGTCATCGTACAGCTGGCCATTGATCTCCAGAACGAGTAAATATTCACGGGTATTACAAATACAAAAAAAGCGTCTCCCGATTGAAGGGGGCGCTTTTTACTTTAATCGAGTAAACCTTTCATCTTGACAAACAGGGTCACCTGTTATTATGTCCCTTAGAAAAAACATCCGGATGCAAATTATGAAGATCAAATTTTTCACAGTCGGAGGCACAATAGACAAAGTGTATTTCGACAGGAAAAATGACTATCAGATAGGAGATTCCCGTCTATTCGAGATATTGAAGGAAGTAAATGTCGGTTTCGAATACGAATGCGAATCCATCCTAAGAAAAGACAGCCTGGACATCACCGATGAGGAACGTCAGATAATCCTTGGCAGGGTAGCAGAAGAAAAATGCCGGCATATCGTGATAACGCATGGAACCGATACCATGGTGCAAACCGCGGAAATACTGCGATCAATACCGAATAAAGTGATAGTTATTACCGGCTCGATGGAACCGGCAAGATTCAGATCGAGTGACGCGGAATTTAATATCGGAAGCGCTATAGCCGCGGTTCAATTGTTGCCACCGGGTGTATATGTCGCGATGAACGGACGTATTTTTGATTCCGGGAGGGTTAGAAAAAACGTTGAACTCGGTCAGTTTGAAGATATCTGATCAGTATCAAGGCCCTTACCCTTATTCCAGGAAACTGAGCCGTCCGTCCGCAATCTCGATTTGCATAAGGTCCTCGGCACAGACAAGCTTGCCGCCATATGTTTTTCGACATTGTGCCTCTATATCAACCCCTTCGCAATCAGGGTAAAAATGCGTGAGGACGAGGTTCTTTACGCGGGCCTCGGAGGCAATCCTGCCCGCGAGCGAGGGAGTCAGATGACCGTCAACCTTCAGCTCATCCGGAAATGCGGACTCACATATAAGCAAATCGGCATCCATGGCAATCTTTACCACGTTTTCACAGTAATCGGTATCCCCTGTATAGACAACGGATATATTGTCAGGCGTCGTCACGCGGTAACCAATGCTACTTTCTATATGCGCCATGGGAAGGGTGCTTACGGCCGCAAAATTGAGCTGCATGGAATCCGGCTCTGAATTGCTCATCTCAACAATATTAATAATTCCCTCTTCCAGCTCAATCCACCGTCCATACACATCTCTCAACCCTTCATAAAAATCCATAAATCCCGAGGCGGCTGTAATCCTGATCCTGTCATGCCTCCGGCTCGCCTCAGGGTATTTGCTCGCGAAGAGAAAATTGACCAGTTCCCCGGTATGATCAGGATGAAGGTGACTGAAGAAGAGATAAGACACCTCTCCTATCGTGACGCCCATTTCGAGTAGACGCCTCATAGTACCAGTGCCCATGTCAAATACGATTTTAGCTCTGCCCATCTCCATAAGCACAGAGCAGGAACTGCGCGAAAGAGAGGGGACACATGTCCCCGACCCAAGTATGGTAATCTTTATTGCTTCCATATTAGCTGTCCAATCCATGATTCCGTTGATTTATGCATCAACAGAATCATTTAGATCCGTCCATAATCATCCTCAACCCGTTCGATATCGTCTTCACCAAAGTAATCGCCAGTCTGGACTTCTATAAACTGTACAGGCCCTGTCCCGGAATTTGTCATACGATGCAACATACCCCTGGGAATATCCACCGATTGTCCTCTTTTTACATGCAGATCTTCACTACCGATGGTGACAATGCCCTCCCCGCCCAGCAGATACCAGTGTTCATCACGATGGCGGTGTCTCTGTAAACTCAGCCGCTTGCCGGAATAGACAACTATCCTCTTAACCTTGTGATCCGTTTCATCAGAAAGTACCTCATAATATCCCCATGGCCGGTATTCTTTCATTTAACCCTCCGGACGCCCCCTTAATTCTTTTTGTACTTTTTCATGACTGCCTCAAACCCATCCATCGAGTTTATAATCGTGGAATCGTCAACGCAGTAAGAAATACGAATATGTCCGGGGCCTCCGAATCCGCTCCCGGGGACAACAAGGATATTTTTCTCCTGCAGTGCACGGACAAATTCCACATCATCGTCTATCGGCGTTCTGGGAAAGAGATAGAAGGCACCGTCAGGCTTCTTAAACTCGAATCCGGTTTTCCACAGACCGTCACACAGCAGGTCTCGCTTCCTTCTGTAATGCTCGACATCGACATATATCCCCTGCATTCGCTCTATGATTCTCTGTATAAATGCCGGGGCGTTCACAAACCCGAGTATCCTGTTGCACAGGGCAATCCCCTCGATAAGCTTGTCAACATCCGATATCCCGGGATTTAGAGCTATATAGCCGATCCTTTCACCCGGAATGGACAGACTCTTTGAATATGATGTGACTATTATGCTGCTTTTGCAGGCACCAAAAATGCCGGGAACTTTTATTCCATCGTAAACTATCGCGCTGTAAGGCTCATCGGAAACAAGATATATATCTTTATCATATTCCCTTTCCTTTTCCTCGATAAGCAGCGAAAGGCCCTTTATGGATTCCTTGTCATACACCTTTCCGGTGGGATTATTCGGAGAATTGATTAAAATTACCTTTGTTTTCTCTGTCACCGCCATCTCAATGGCATCCAGATTCAGGGAAAAATCCTCATTTGTCTCCACAAATACAGGAACGCCGCCATGGTTATCCACATAAAAGGTGTATTCGGCAAAAAACGGCTTCAGTATGATAACCTCTTCCCCTGGATCAAGAAGCGTTTTAAATACAACATTCAGCCCTCCTCCCGCTCCGCAGGTCATAATAACATGTTCCGGAGACAGGGCCACCGAATGTTTATCGGAAAGATGTCCCGCTACCGCAGCCCTGGTCTGAACGTAACCGACATTCTGCATGTACTTGTGGGCGCCCGGCACGTTCTCCTCCGCAATCTCCACTAGCAGTTCTCTGAACCTGTCGGGAGGGGCAACATTGGGATTTCCGAGACTGAAGTCGAACACGTTTTCCGCGCCATATTCGTCCTTCAGCTTTATTCCATCCTCAAACATCCTCCTTATCCAGGAAGACTTCGACATAAAACCTTCGACTTTTCGCGAGATTGTCATGATTGTTAAACTCCTGTGATGCTGATTTGTGAAACCGGGTTACACTGTTTTTGTAATACATTTTTACTGAAACCACAAGACGAGACACTGATATTATACAGAGGTATTAATGGGCCGCATTATTTGCGGTATGCAGGCAAAATTGATATATGAAACGGCAGACATATAAATAAGGAGAAGATTTGTGGATATTAAAGCCCTCTCTGTTGTATTTTCTGCTGTCTTTATAGCAGAACTCGGCGACAAAACACAACTGGCCACCATGCTCTTCGCGACGGACAAGGGCGTGAGCAAACTAACCGTGTTTCTGGGTGCGTCTCTGGCCCTCATCGTCGCATCGGCAATCGGTGTCCTTGCAGGTAGTTTTATTTCCGATTATATCAGCGAGAAATATCTCTCCGTGATTGCAGGCATCGGTTTTATCGCTATTGGCGCTCTGACTATTTTCAGGGCATGAAGCAGACGTTTTATGATATAGGCATGGCAGCAATATTTCATTTTTTATTCAGCAACACTCACTCTTAACGAGGCAAGCGGTCATTATATGGAATTTTTTCGCTGGCTATGGGACGCGACTGTCCTTCACAATCTGATGACGGGGGCTCCTGCCCTTCTTCTCCTGCTCTTAATCGTCATCTGCATAGCGCTCCTGTCCAAGGGCGCGAACTGGATGATAGACGGCGTTGTCGCGCTGGCAGAACGAACCGGCCTTTCCAAGATCATAATCGGCGCGACCATTATCTCTCTCGGTACCACAATGCCTGAGGCGTTCGTGTCCGTGATGGCGGCATGGATGGGAAATCCTGGACTCGCCCTTGGAAATGGCGTCGGTTCCATAATCGCCGACACCGGTCTGATCTTCGGTCTTGCCTGCATACTGGCTCCGATTCCGGTCAATCGCTTCATCCTTAACAGGACAGGCTGGGTGCAGGTGGGAGTTGCCACGCTGCTGGTCATTATTTCTATCCACGCTTTCGTTTCAATGTCCGGCCACCCCGTGCTGAATAGATGGGTGGGAATCTTTTTCCTGATACTCCTTGCGGGTTATATGTACCTGACCTATAGATGGTCCAGACAGGACACAGGCTCAAATGAAGAGAATCACAGCGATGCTGGGATCACGAATACTGGCAGATGTTGGGTAATGGTTGTGGGGGGATTGTTTATGGTCGTCGCCGGGGCGCGTATACTCGTTCCCGCGGCAGCGGAAATCGCGCTGCGGATCGGTGTCCCCGATGATGTCATAGCCGCCACCATGGTGGCCTTCGGCACTTCACTGCCGGAACTCGTGACCGCCCTTGCATCCATCCGGAAGGGTCACCTGGATATCATTGTCGGAAATATTATTGGGGCCGACGTACTCAACTGTCTCTTTGTCATAGGGGCCGCGGCAGCTGTAAGGCCACTGTACATACCGCCAAACTTTTTCATCTTTCACTTTCCCGTCATGCTCATTATCCTCTACTCATTCAGGACGTTCATCTTTATGAACAGAGACGGGGGATTCAGGAAGTGGCAGGGGGCATGGCTGCTGGGTATCTACCTGATCTACGTGATACTTCAGTATACAAGCTGAGGGCTGAAGATTCTTGTTGGGTTTCGTGCCTCAACCCAACCTACATCTAAACCTGCTAATAATATCCGAGTTTCCAGTTTCCCTCGACCCCTTTAACTTATATTACAATTGCTCCCTCATATTTCTCGAGAAGTTTATTATCCAGGCCCTCACGATCCATCTTTACAGCGAGAGGAAGATAATCCATAATATCCTGAGCTGTCATGCCGTCTTCGCCTTCATACTCCGCGGCGAGGTCGCCGGCAAATCCATGCATGAATACACCCTTTCTGACTGCGTCCCCGATGGGCAGCCCCAGTCCGAACATGGCGGCAATTATGCCGGTGAGCACATCACCCGACCCGGCCGTTGCCATCCCCGGATTTCCACTGAGATTTATAAAAATCCTTCCATCGGGGTATCCTGTAAGTGAGTGAGCGCCCTTCATCACAATGATCGCGTTCAGGTCACGGGCGGCGTTCTGCAGTATGCTTATCCTGTCTGCCTGTATCTCTTTCACATCGACGCCTGTAATTCTGGACATCTCGCCGAGGTGGGGCGTCAGGATAGTAGGCGCCGTTCTTTCTCTGACAATTTGAAGATCCGCGCACATAGCGGTAATTCCATCACCGTCTATCAGCAAAGGCTTTGTGATCCCGCGGGCAAGTTCTCTCACTAACATCTGCGTTTCTTCATCAAGCGACAGACCCGGCCCCAGCACAACCATATCCATCTTCTCTGATAGTTTCAGCAGATCATCTTTATTTTTAGAAGCGATACTGCCGGAAATTGTCTCTTCCTGAGGGATAAAGACAATCTCACTTCCCTTACCAGCTATGAAAGGGATGACAGACCGCGGAGATGCCAGTCGCGAATATCCGCCCCCGGCCTTCATGAATGAAAAGGCCGCGAAATAAGGAGCTCCAAAATAACCGGCGGCGCCCGCAATAAAGAGTGCATTGCCAAAATCTCCCTTGTGGGCGTCCACTTTTCTCGGTGGAATATCAGAAGGATGGTTGATTTCTACCTTTATGGAATCATCATTGTAGTGTGAAGGGGGAAACGAAATATGGGTCACGTACAGCTTTCCGCACAGATCATATCCCGGAAAGAGCATATTCCCCGCCTTGGGCAGTCCGAATGTAACGGTGTAATCCGCCTTCACCGCTGCACCCATAATCATTCCCGTGTCGCCGTTGACACCCGATGGTATGTCAACACTGAAGACCGGTTTCCCGCTGTTATTTATCATTTCTATAACATCCCGGTACAATCCCTCGACATCGCGCGCAAGGCCTGTCCCGAAAATTGCATCTACAATTCCATCGGAATCGAGCAGATATGCCTTCACGGAGTCCGCATCGACAATCTCTCTGATCTCTATTGGAAGCTTTTTGATAATATTAAAGTTCATCCTCGCGGAATCCGCGAACCGGTCCGGATTGCCGACAATGAAAACCTTTACATCTCCGCCGTTTGAGTGCAATTTTCTCGCAACAACACACCCATCGCCTCCATTGTTGCCGACACCGCAAAATACAGCAAGTTTTCTGCCTTTTACACCCAATTTATTCTGGATAACGCCGAATGTGGCAAGACCCGCGTTTTCCATCAGCAGCTTGTCTTCTATTCCGAACTTCTCTATGGCTGTCCTGTCCAGATTCCTCATTTGAGCTACACTGCTTATCTTCATTTCCTGTTCCTCTGCCTGGTTTAGTTCAAGAATTTATTTGACATTATAACAGGATACGTATACTCCATCTGCTTCGCGTCTGCAATAGACTAAAATTTCACTGTCAGGTTTTTTCCATGAACAAATATATCAAGCTCGTCCTGCGAAGGCCCGTGCACATACTGATCATGCTTGCCATTTGCACGGCGGTACTGGTTCCCGGGATAACCATGCTTAAATTCGACAACTCGGTCGAATCCTTCATGCCCAAAAGTGACCATGCGTACATCTATTACAACGAGTTGAAGGAGATCTACGGTGATAACGGCCGGTTTGCCATCATGGCTGTATCCTCCGATAATCTCTGGAGCGGCGAAACCCTCCGAACACTCGACCTCCTCATTTCCGATCTGGAAGAATACAAAGACTTCAATGAAAAGAGGGAGACCTTACGCCTGAAGAGATTCGATTCAATCGCGGCACGGGGAGAGGTCCCCTGGTGCGATCTGATGGCCATATTCGAGGGTGATCCCCCCTTCCAGAGACTGCTGGCGAGAAAAATAATGGTATCGAACAAAACCGATCTGATAAGCACACGTGAACTCAAAAAGCTGCGTGGGCAGATCCTTCGTTCCATAGATTTCAAGAAAAAGGAGGTCGTGGATACGATCGTCTCCCCCCTGACGGCCCAGGACATAAAGGGTGAAAACGATACACTCGAGACGTACGATCTTATCGAAAAGGATGACAGCGGGAGGCGGATACTTCCCCGGTCTTTAGAGGAAATCGACACATTCAAAAAGAGGCTGGAGCGGAATCCCACCTTCGAAAAGGGGCTGTACAGCAGGGACGAAAAAACAGGGGAGATAACCGATTTTTGCGTTGTCGTTAAGTTTATCAATCTTGACGATCAGGACCCGGTTGTCCGCGAAATGACGGAAGTCATCGACAGCCACCGTGACGACCTTGATATAATATCCTCGGGCGTCCCGGTCATAAATATGCAGATGAACGAGTACATACACGCGGATATGTTCAGAAATGTCCCTCTTGTTCTGCTGATTGTTGTTATCGTGTTCTATTTCAATTTCCGATCAATTCGGGGCGTGCTGCTGCCCCTCGTTACGCTAGGACTGGCGGAACTGTGGATTCTGGGACTTATGGGATATATAGGATACAGGATAACCCCTGTCGGTGTATCCATTCCACCGTTGATAATCGCGGTGGGAAGCTCTTACGCTATTCATCTGCTCAATCAGTATTACTCCGATTTCAATAAAATTATGAAGATGGATAAGAAAGCGGGGTTATATAAATCCATGTCCCACATATCGCTGACAGTGCTTCTGGCCGGGCTGACAACCTTTATGGCTTTTATGACGCTGGCAACTAGTCAGGTTTCGGCTGTGCGTGAGTGGGGCATAGCTTCCGCCGTCGGCGTAATGTTCGCCGTGTTTATTTCCTCTTCCCTGATTCCCGCGTGTCTTGTACTCCTGCCGGGAACGAGGCCTTCCGTACTGTTCCAGAAGGACAAAAGCAGAAAAACAGTGGTCGATGGAATCATCACACTTATGGCCAAAGGCTCCATCGTTCACTACAGAAAAGTGCTTATCGTTGTCGGCATTCTCATCGCCGTATCAGCGGCGGGAATTTTCAGGATCAATATAGAAACCGCGTTCCTGAACTATTTCAAGGAAACCGACCAGATAAGGGTGAATGCACGTGCCATCGGCGACAAATTCGGAGGGGGATGGTGTTACGATATCCTTATTGATTCAGGGAAAACCGATGGCATAAAGGATCCCGAATTTCTTGTCACGATTGAAAATCTTAGAAAATGGCTGGTATCCGACAAAAACCCCGACCTCAATATCGGCCGGACGGAGTCCTTCTCAGACTTCATCAAGACCATGCACATGGCCATGAATAATGATGATATATCCTTCTATAAAATTCCTGAAAACCGCGTTGATATCATTGATTATCTGGAAATATATTCCGGAGATGACGACAACTCAGACGGCAGATTCGACGAGTTCGAACCCTTCATCGATATTGATTTCAGAACATGCAACCTGCTCGCCAGGCTGTGCAAGAAAGAAGACTATACCGTGGGTACGACGGAGATAAAAAGAATTGCCGGCAAGATATCGAATTTCCTCGATAAAAATTTGCCGGAAGGCGCCTCTTACACCATCAGCGGATTCCCGATGATGAACGTCAAATCGGTCTATTATATAATCAGGGGACAGATGCAGAGCCTTTCTCTCTCACTCCTGATAGTGGGAATCATCGTCGCGCTGCTGTTTCAGCAGATCAAGGCGGGACCCCTGGCTCTGATACCAATGAGTATCGCCGTTATTGTCAACTTCGGTGTTATGGGATGGCTGCAAATCAACCTGGATATGGCCACCTCTGTCATCGCCGCGATCACCATAGGAATCGGCGTGGATGATACCATACACTTTCTCAACGCATTCAGACAAAACAGGGCACGGGGATTGGATATTGATGAAACAATAAGGCGTACCCTTGCCGTCTCCGGAAAAGCGATACTATTTACGTCGCTCGCGCTGATCCTTGGATTCTCGGTTCTCATAACCTCCAATTTTCTGCCGATAATCTTATTCGGCATACTAACCGCCACCACAATGATAAACACAACAATAGGGGCACTCCTTATACTCCCCTCCGTTATCAAGGCCACCGGAATCAATCTTGACAGACCGCCGTCCGATTCATGGGTAAGCAGACATTTGGATATTGACAAATTTCTTGGGATGAAAGAGGATGACTGACATGATTACGAAAAGGAGTCGCAGATGAAATCAAGATTTTTTCTGACAATCTTTCTTGTATTTTTTTTAGCTCAGCCCCTGTTCGCGCTAACCGGAAGAGAGGTTATGGAGAAAAACGAGGCCCTTCCCGAGTCAAAAACCGCTGTGAGCAGTGTATTGATGCAGATACATAAAGGCGGAAGGGTTATGGAGAAGGAGTTCGAGAGCAGGACAAAGAAATTTAAAGATGATGAAGACAAGATGCTTATATCCTTCACAAAACCGACAAAGATAAAACTTCTGACTCACACACACAGGGGAAGAGATGATGATCAGTGGTTAAGATTATCTTCGGGAAAAATAAAAAGAATAGCCGCGTCCGACAAGGGAAAACCCTTCGTTAATTCACACTTCTATTATGATGACATCAGCTCCCGGAATATCGATGATTACACATACCGACTCCTGGACGACGGAGAGGCCGCCGGTTCTGATTGCTATAGAGTGGAGGCGATAAGACAAAACGGCACAAAAGTGTACAGCAGGCTGATACTATATGCGCGCAAATCGGACTGTTTTATTGTAAAAATCGACTTCTACAGAAAAGGCAAATTCCATAAATATCTCGAAAATCACGATATAAGAACAGTCAAGGGTATCCTGACGCCCTTCAGCTCCATCATGACGCCGGCAAATAAGAAGGGAAAGACAGAACTCAGGATTGAAAAGCTGGAATATAACAGGGATTTAAGAAATTCGACCTTTAACAAAGAAGCCTTGCGATAAAGATCTTCGAAATGCTGATATCGCCATGTATCAAGCCAAGCAAGCGGGGAATGCGCTCGCCGTTCAATTCAACGGTATCTATGATATATTGAAAAATGACTGTACTGCAAACAAGTCTCAACAAAGAATATATTGTGAGAACGAAAGCTTCTTCCTGGAAGCGATAATTGACTGAATTTGAAAAATATGCAACATTACGATTAATAATGAAGTGCCCGCTGTGGTTGCAACAGAAACCACGTTGCAAGGAGTTGTTTCGGACAACGAGAAAAGGAGAGATGTAATGGGAGACAAGGGCGGCAAGAAAAATAAGGAAAAAGGGCAGAAACAGAACGTCGAAAAAGTGAAACAAAATAAACAAAACAAGCTTGATAAACAGCCAAAAAGAAAACCTTAATATTTTATGGAGACACCGAATGAGATCGGGGAAATGTGTGCTTCTTCCTGTTATCCACAAATCGTCTACATCAACGAACACGCTGGATTTCGAATAAGCGTCAATCCAGAGTTGGGGTAAAGACAATAAATATATTCACGGTATTGATTCAATTTTGGATTGACGCATGAAGAACGGAGCCGCTACGTAAACAACAGATTTTCCTATGGGGTTTCAATAGGGGTCTCTCCCCTACAAGTTGCAAAACTCAACAACATGAGCTACTGAATAACAGATAGAACGGGATTGTCAATAATTCTTTATTCTAGGATTTCCTCACAAGTCCTCTGTATCTACCACCGCGAAGCGGTTTAGTTCTTCAAGCGGTAATAGTCGATTTTATCCGAAAGCGAGTTTGAGGACTTGTAGGTGGAGACAATGTCTGGCTCATGTCATATTTCCATGAACCACACTCATCCAGTTCAAAGACAACGGTGCAGATTGATTTTTCAGACTCACTCATTTACTACGGGATGAAATCTGATCTTAACTGCGCTCTCGTTGCGTCATATATGGAAGCAGTCTGTCTATTCACCGGAAAAATACAGTCTATATAGCCATTGAATTACGTAAACAATACGGCCGTCTATGACTTGTACTTGCATTCCCCCTCCAATTACTGTATAAGCCCTGTTACGTAAATTATTTCTCACGACGGTTTCAACGGCCATTTGTCCGCCCCGCCCAAGAAGTTATTTCCAACCAATTAAAATCGAGCATCCCGGCCTTCGAGACAGGGACGCCGAAATTGCCGCGATCATTGCGGTCCTTTCTTTTCCACGTGTCCGGCGGGTAGAGAGTTGTATAACCCCGGACCAGGAAAAACATGAGAGAACTTGCACACGCTTATGCGCCGCACACGCGCACCAGTCAATCTACACTTAAACTACAACCCCAACTGCCGCACGGCGCCTTTGGCGCTCTGCTTCCCGAGATTCAACGGGCAGTAGCCGCAGAGGGATACGTCACTCCCACACCAATCCAGGAGCAGTGCATCCCGTACCTGCTGAAAGGACGAGACCTGTTGGGTTGCGCCCAGACAGGCACGGGCAAGACTGCAGCTTTTGCACTGCCTCTCCTGCAACGGCTTACCGTCAACTCGCGCCAACCGAAGAAAGGAACTCCGCGTGCCCTTATTCTTGCCCCCACACGCGAACTGGCGGCACAGATCGGGGAGAGCATTCAGACCTATGGACGAAGGCTACGACTCACCCATACAGTGGTTTTCGGCGGGGTCAGCCAGGTCCATCAGGTTAAGTCTCTGAGCCGCGGCGTCGATATCCTCGTTGCCACCCCGGGACGGCTGCTTGATCTGGTGCAGCAGGGATTCATTCATCTGAACGCGGTAGAGGTCTTCATTCTCGACGAGGTGGACCGCATGCTCGGCATGGGCTTCATTCCCGATATCAAGCGGGTGTTGACCCATATTCCGGCCGAGCGCCAGACACTGTTCTTCTCGGCCACCATGGCCCCGAAAATGGTAGAGCTGGCCAATACGATGGTCCGAAACCCCGTACGAATAACCATCACGCCCGACCAACCCACGGTGGAGTGCATCGCGCAGAAGGTGCTCTTTGTGGAGAAAAAAAACAAGGCTGCCCTGCTGGTCTCTCTCTTGAAGGACCCACACATCACGAAGGCACTTATTTTCACACAAATGAAGCACGCCGCAAACCAGGTAGTGAAAAAGTTGTGCACCGCATCCATTGAAGGCATGGCCATACACGGCAACAAGAGCCAGGCCGCGCGTACCAAGGCACTGGAGGGCTTCAAGAAGGGCCGCTTTCGTATACTCGTCGCCACCGATGTGGCTGCGCGAGGATTGGATGTGGACGATATCACCCACGTGATCAACTACGATCTTCCTGTAGAGGCCGAAACTTACATACATCGTATCGGGCGCACCGCTCGTGCTGGGGCGAATGGTGACGCCATTTCCTTCTGTTGCGCCGAGGACCGGGCGTACCTGCGGGAAATAGAGCACCTCTTGGGCAAGCCGGTGCCCGCCGATATGGAGCACGCTTATCACTGCGACGCGGCCAGCCTGTCCAACCAGACCGCACCAAAGAATTTCGGCCGCAATAGCGGCGGCGGACGAACCCAGGGCAACTTCACCCGCCCACGCGGCATCAAAAGAGGCAATCGCGGCCGGCACTAAAGGGAAGTCTCTACAAGAGATGGAAAACATATTGAGATTCGCCGCATTACGTTGCGGTGAATCTCCGACTTTCATATAACTTAACGTTGATGGTCTGGCCAAAAGTGGAATTTATCCTCCCCTCGCGGGCGGGGATAAAGGGGAGGGGGATAAAAGTAACTGAAATAATGTTGTATTCACCCTCATCCCACCCCTCTCCCATCAAGTGAGAGGGAGCTCTATGACTTTTTGCCGTTGCATCAACATACATTCAAATACAAGCCGTCACCTAAACTGATCGGGCCATCTCAATGATAACAGGTTGAAATGTGCAGGTTGTTGAGCATGAGTTTTTCGGGGTCAGGTGGCATTTGTAACTTCCTGAAACAAACAAAACTCGAATTGGCTTGTTCACTGTAGAGTACAATTGGCAATCAGCTACAAGAGTCAAACGTAGACTTGACCCCTTTAATCCTTTACATCCCCCTTTACATCCCCTTTACATCAAAGTCGTGCTCAGAATGGCGTTTATGAGGACTGACCCTCGCGCACGAGGTCAATGATGGTCACCTCCGGTGGCGAGAGAAACCGGATCGGCGGTCCCCAGGTCCCCGTGCCGCGGCTTACATGCAGGAAGGCGCCCCCGGGAAGGGTGTACCATCCGGCGTTGTACTGAAAGAAGATCCCTGTAACAAGACTGAAAGGGAATATCTGCCCTCGGTGAGTATGTCCCGAGAGCTGAAGGTCATAGTGGCTGCCGCCGTCGTCCCTTACGAGGGGAAGATGCTTAAGGAGGATGGTGAACCTGTCCCTCGGAAGCTTCGCCAAGAGCTCCCGCTCAGATATCCCTTGATTGGTGCCAAAGCGCTTTCCCGTTGGATCGTCGATCCCGGCGATTATAAGAACACCGGCAACGTCCACCGCCTCGCCCCGGAGAACGGTAAAGCCCGCCTGACTGGTAAATTGCAGTGCCTGCGGGAGGCCTGCATAAAATTCATGATTTCCCGTGACTGCGTATTTCCCGTGTGGTGGCGATATTTCACCGAGCATCGCCGCAAGCCCCATCATGCTGTTGATCTGCCCGTCCACAAGATCTCCCGTTGATACGACGATATCGGGATTTGCATCCTTGATAACCCGGATAATTCGTCCCAACCGTGCTTCCCGGACCATGAGGCCGAGATGCACGTCGGAGATTTGAACAATCCTGAGACGTTCAATCGTTGGGGGTAACTTAGCCGTTTTCACGGTAAAGCGTTCCGTACGTATATCCAAGGCCTCAAAATATCCATAGAATGCGATAAGAAGGGCAATGACAAAGGGGAGAAGAAAGACGAACCGCGCCGACGGCATGAACAGGACCATGTCCCTGTGAAGGAGCAGTCCCGACGCGAATATGGCGAGACGGTAGAGATCAATAAGGAGCGAAAAGGAAAAGAAGAGAAACAGAATGCCCATCCAGGTGTAGCCGATATTGGAGGCCAGCCGGGCCTGCAATTCGTATCCATGATTTTCCAGGATTCGCACTATTACGGGGGCGATGGTCATGACCGCCATGAAGACGGCAAGGATTATTCCCGCTGTGCTTCCCAAGGGGAAGGCCGAGCGTACCCTGACGAAGACATAGACATGGCCGGCGCCGTAAATTCCTAATATGCTGAGCATAAACAGATACATTGTTTGTTTTTCCCATCATTTCAAGCAATTGCGCTTTTATTATAAACGGAAGTGTCTAGCTTTGTTCGTTGCTCCCACGCCGGATTACCGGGTTGTCCCCTGTTTAATAATGGAAGGTCTTTTGTCAAACCAGGGTCTTGCCTGCTCCAGTTGAGCCGCCATCCGAAACAGTGTCGCTTCGTCTCCGAATCTCCCCATAAAGTGGACCCCACAGGGCAAACCGTCTTCCGTCCAGTGAAGAGGAACAGACATCGCGGGTTGACCTGTTCACTGTACCGGTCGGCCATCCCCTTTAATATTCATAGCGAACAGTACCCATCACTATGTCGTTGTCTTTGAAGTAGTGAAAGATTGAGGTATTCTCGAATGCTGATCCTTTCTCTCCCCATATGCCGGCATATGATAATTTAAGGGAGAGACCATTCTGAAAATCATACCCTATCTCCGGCCAGAATATCTTTCCTCCATGCCGCGTCTCGAAGATACCTTTGATTGCCGTTGTTATATGACCATCAAAATAACTGTCTTCAAATTTGCAGGTAATAATATCGGTAAAGGATGGGGGATGCAAACCACTGTCTAAATATCTTGACTGGAACCATTCAAATGTGAAGACCGCATCGCCCGTGTGCCCATCTATAAGCCTGTCCAGAGGAATGAAATAGTTAAATCCGGTGGCATAGGATATGTGCCGAGACCTCTCAACCTCGAATGGAAGGGTCAGAGCAGGGGGGCTGGTGATTCTCTGCTCGACGATCCCCATTTTGTCAGGAGAATAGACGGCCTCCAACTGCACGACAAAATCACCCAGCGTCGCGGAGAAATCGATGCCGAACATGCTGACAATGGAGGCTTGTGACTTGATTTGAAGCACGGGGGTGGTGCCCTGGAAGATGACCCCGTCCGGAAGGAAGAGCTGGCTTTTATCCGGCCCGCGGTATCCGCTCAGGGACATATCGACCCCTCCCATGCTGGTTGACAGTCGTGCGCCGTATCCGACGTTGTCGATATCGATGCCGAGCCTCTCAGGTTCATCAAATACAATCGGCATTAAAAAGCTGTCAACCGTGACCGCCCAGAAATTCCCCTCGGGCGCAGTAATCGGAGGTATATGCACCGGCACAAAGACGGCTTCCAGCGTAAAGTCGCCGAGGAAGAACATACCTGACAGAGAGGGGACCCCTGCCTTGTTCTCGTCGTCATCCCTGAAAAAAAGCTCCCGCGTGTCGGACGGGTTGAAATATGATGTCGGATTGAAGGCATCGGCCGTGCCCCAGCCGTATATCTGGTTTCCAACGCGCAGCCTGAAGCTTTCTGCGCCATAATTCAGATATAATTCGTCAAAGCGCAACTCAATCTCATTTGAAGAAATCCGGAGGTTTCTTGATACTTCGCGATCTTTCGAGTAGACATAACTCTTTTTCGCAGCTTTATTTAAATATGTCTGGAACAGATACAGATTTGAAACGGCAAAAAGAAAGGTGTCTTCCGTCCCATATTTGATTTCAAGACGGTTTCTGATCTCGTTCTTCTTGTTCGCATCCTTGAAGTTCTGGTCGGTACCGGTATTGAAAAAACTCTGAAATTCTATGAAGCCGCTACAGGTAAACTCCGGGCCGAACCCCTCCCCTTCCACTATCTCAGGCCTTTTATCACGGACGTCCTGAGGCTGTTCCAGTGCGTCTCCTCCTTTAGCGTAGACAGCAGCTTCGGCCTGCCGATGGTCCGTGGATTCACCGGGAGAAGAATCTCTCGCCTTTCCCGCCTCGACGACACGGCGATCGAGGGTCTTGATGAAAACGGGTTTTCCCTCCGTCTCCCGGTATCGACGCGCGACACGTTCGGCTTCGGCAGCATCTTTGTACACGCCGAGGAAAACCGAATACCACAGCCTGCCCGAGGGGTCCTCCCATGAGTAAATATCCGGTGTGTATCCTTTATTTTTGAGTTTTTCCCGTACGCTTCGCGCGTTTTCTTCGTCGCGGCACGCGGATGACTGAACGGCATACACCGGTACCACATCATTCGAAGAATCGGGTTTTACGAGTGTTCTTGCCGGAGGGGCTGTTTCCGAGGCGTGGGAACAACCGTCAGAATTTACAGACAGGAGTCCCGGATTGATGAGAGAGAGGGCGACAAGAAGCGCCAGCCATGCTGTTCGGAAACATGCGTTCATCGTCGTTGTACCCAACGTCACTGTAACCGTTTAAAACCCTGGAGGGATATACCCCCCATTCACACAAACTTAACTTGCCGGGATTATACGCTGAAACGTATGGCAAGTATATCCCCATCTTTGACTATGTAATCTTTCCCTTCCAGGCGAAAACGTCCTTTGTCATGAACCCCTTTTTCTGAGCCGCATTCGATCAGGTCGTCATAGGAAAAGCACTCGGCGCGAATAAATCCCCGGGCGAGATCTGAATGAATGACGCCCGCGGCATCAACTGCGGACTGGCCTTCCTGAATATTCCAGGCCCGCACCTCGTCCGTTCCGACGGTAAAATAACTGATAGAGCTGGAAATCGCATACGCCGACCGTTTTAAGCGATCCCTGGCAGATTCCTTTATCCCCATGTCTTCCATGAAAAGCTGTCTCTCATCATCATCCAGAGAGGACAGTTCCATTTCAAAGGTCCCGGCAAATTCTACCACGGCGTGCTTTCCCCCGATCTCTTTCAACAATTCCTGGTTTTTCCCGAATGTATCCTCACTCGAGTTCAGCACAATTAAAAGTGGCTTTCCCGTCAGAAACTGGAACCCGCTCATCATCTTTTGTTCATCTCTGCCAAGTTTTATTTCTGTAATGCGTCTGCCATCGTTCAGACAGTCCTGTATCCTGTGCAGGATAGTTTCTTCCAGCTGTGATGCCGGCGTTTTCTGCCCGCGTTTATGACTGAGCCCGATCTTTTCCAGTCGTTTTTCACAGATTATCAGATCGGAAATCAACAGCTCTGTTTCCATCTGTTCAATATCGCTGACCGGCGTTGGGGCCTCTTCCAGAACATTCGTGAAGTTTCTTACTACCAGCGCCAGCGTATCTACATTTCTCATCATTCCGACGGAGGCATCCGGAAATGATGCTTTCCCCGCTGAATCACGCGCAAGTCCCGCGAAATCTACAAACTGGACTGTCGCATAGGTTGTCTTTTGAGGTTTATACATCTCAGAAAGGCGCGTTATCCTTTCATCAATGACATCCACAACAGCCACATTCGGCTTGGAGGTCGCATCTGTATATGTCGTAACCTCCGCTGCGCGCCCTGTCAGCGCGTTAAAAATGGTCGTCTTTCCGGAATTCGGCAGACCGATTAAGCCTATCTCCATAACGCTTCCCCCTTAAACAAACACAGCCCACAGGATGGCATAAAAAATTGCAGGCAGAAAATTCCCTATGGATATTTTTGTTATTTTCAGAAGGTTCATGCCTATCCCTACGATAAGCAATCCACCGGTAACTGTAACGGCGTTGAGAACATCCGGGTCCTGCATAAACAAAAGGTGTGACGCAAGAAGAGTAATGCTGCCCTGAACCAGGAACACGGAAATCGCAGAGAAAGCAACCCCGATGCCAAAGGTCGACGCAAGGGGTATTGCTATTACCCCATCGAGGAGAGACTTTACATAGAGCGTTGTTGAATCTCCGATAGTGCCATCCTGTATGGAGCCCACTATCATCATCGCACCAGTGAGATAGAGGATGGAAGCGGACATAAAACCTTCAGCAAATGTAGAAGAATTCGATCTGAAACGGATTCTCATCCATTCCCCAAGGCGTGCAACCCAGTACTCAATCCTGATCAGCTCGCCGGTTATCGCGCCAACCAGCAGACAACCGATGGTAACGATAAGATCCGTGACGGAAAGGGCCATTTTAAGACCGACAAGCACAACAGAAAGCCCAAGCGCCTGCACCATAATGGTCTTGATCCTTTCAGGAAGATATCCACCTGCAGATATCCCTATCAATCCTCCCACAATAATAGCTGCTGTGTTAACCAGTGTTCCGTTCAAGGATATGTCCTCTCGTCGATTTGTTTCATTTATCTTCCGCACATGAAATCCCGACTCGTCGGGACGGAGTGCCCTTTTTATTGCAGGACAGATCTATTGTCAATGATTATCGGGAAATGATTTAATTTTGTGTTCACAGTATCTTTGTGGTAAATCTCCTGCAGCACTTCGATAGCACACGGCGGGAACGTCATTGAGGAAGTGATAAACTGTCTGCGGGATCTCAACCTGTCGCACGATTTTTACAAAAAGGTGTTCAGGGAAAACGGGATTGCACTCCTGGTAAAGTAGGGGAAGAGCTTTTAATTTTGTCACTTCGAGCCCCTGTTATTTCATTGCAAAATCTGCACAATAGTGTATATATGCATCAACATTTCAGCAAGCAGGGAATGTTGTCCAGTAATAAGAGCCGCCATCAATCGTTACAGAGTCCCCGCATTTTGCGGGATCTTTTTTTTAGCGCAGAGTCTCTTTTGCGCTCAACATGAAGCATTAATAAGGACAGAGCTTTGGGCAGACCGAATTATTCATTTCAAAAGCGCCAGAAAGAACTGGCAAAGAAAAAGAAACAAACGGAAAAAAAGCAGCGCAGGTTGGAGAAACGGGAAAAGCCTGCCGGGGAAGAGGACAATCCTTCCCTTCAGGAAGATTAATCCCGGCCTGTCTGGGCTTTCTCTATAACAACCTCCTAACCGAAAATACTCTATGCCACGGGGAGTTTCCCCGTGGCTTTTATTATAAGGGCACAACTATGATAACCGCATCGAACATTGCCCTCTCCTACGGTAAGAGAGTCATCTTCAAGGACGTCAATATCAAGTTCACCCCCGGTAATTGCTACGGCCTGATCGGGGCAAACGGCGCCGGAAAATCCACCTTTCTAAAGATCCTGGCA
>Ga0222677_1000071_pt1 | contig 57376 bp, 49 predicted proteins | sample AntAcemetagen935_FD_179846 | JGI IMG/M metagenome (GOLD analysis project Ga0222677, IMG submission 179846) | Saline water microbial communities from Ace Lake, Antarctica - #935 | ecosystem: Environmental > Aquatic > Non-marine Saline and Alkaline > Saline | place: Antarctica: Ace Lake... | reverse complement strand
GATTCGTTCGCGGTCACCTTTCATTGCATGGGCCGTAAGTGCTATGACAGGTATCGGTGCGGCTTTTTCATCTGATTTTATTTGTTTGACCACTGCGTACCCGTCCATGCCGGGAAGGGATATGTCCAGCAGTACCAAGTCCGGTAGTTCCTTCAGCGTAATTTGCAGACCTTGCTCGCCGTCAGTCGCCTCCATGATTTTGTACCTGTCTTTCAGGATCGCTTTAATTGAAATCATATTGTCTGGATTGTCCTCGATGACCAGTACCCTTGGCAGCCCCTGAAGAGATTTCCAGACCCTTCGTCTGGAAACTTCTTTTTGTTTCATATCGGGCTTTAGCGTCTTTTCGGCATCACCTGAAATTTCGTCTTTCGTTTCAGGTTTTCCCCCAAGCATCATTTTAACCTTCAGCAACAGGTCTTTGCTCTCCACATCACCTTTTTGAATAAGCTGTTGAATGTTATTGGCGCTAAGCCGTTTAAAATCTTTTGGGGTCAGGTCTTTGGCAGTAAGGATCAGGACCGGGATAGTTGCAGTTGCTTTAGAACCCCGGATTTTTTCCAGTACCTCAAAGCCGTCCACTTCCGGCATCATCAAATCAAGAATAATGCCGTCCGGGATCGTATGCTGGACAAAATCTACGGCTTGCTTTCCCCCCTGTGCCACATCCACTCTATAACCCTGTCTTTCAAGGATTTTCTGAATTTGAATAACCGCTGATTCATTGTCTTCAACCACCAAAATCCTGTTCCCTTTGGGTTTTTTCAGTACTTCTTTAGGCACACTATGCTTTTCAATTTTACGAAGGTGCTTTTTTATCTCCTGCAATAGACGTTGCGAACTCAAATTGCTTTTTTCAAGAACAGAAACCACCTGCCGGTTCAACTGGGTCTTTTCTGCTTCTGTCAGGTCTTTAGCCGTTACCACTATGACGGGCAGAGCCATGGTCCGGGGATCTCTTCGAAGCCTTTCCAGCACCTCAAAACCATCCAGCTCCGGCATCATCAAATCCAGTACCAGAACATCCGGGATAGAATCTTTTAGTAGCTCAAGACACTCGCTGCCGTCTAAAGCCGCAACCGCCCGCATGTTTGCCTGTTTAATAATCCCTATCATGCCATTGCGATCAAGCTCGCTGTCGTCGGCTACCATAATAAAAAAGGGCCGTTTACAGACATTATTAATCTCTGATATTAATCCATCGCTCGTAACCGGCTTAGTCACATGCCCAACCGCACCCAGGGCAAATCCGGTTTGGCGATCCTCGGATACAGATACCACAACCACAGGAATATCTGCGGTTCTGGGATTCTTTTTCAGTTTTTGAAGCACTTCCCAGCCGTCCATCTCAGGCATAATCAGGTCAAGTGTAATAGCAAAAGGCTGGTGGGTTTCGGCAAGCCTCAAGGCCTCTGCACCGGATGTTGCGCTAATGGTATTGTAGCCCTCCCGGGCAAGAAAACCGGCAGTCATATTCACAGATTCTATCTCATCATCAACTACAAGCACGGTCTTTTTATCCGGCTCTAACTCAGACCTTTCAGGCAGGCTTTCAGGCTTTAAAACAGGGCCTTGCCAGGTTGTGGGCAGTGTCAAGGTGAATGTTGAGCCTTGGCCGAGCTTGCTCTCGGCGGTCAAGTCGCCTCCCAGTATGCCGGCCGCCTTGTGGGCAATGGCCAGTCCCAGGCCCGTACCTTCATAACTTCTGGATGTAGATCCGTCAACCTGCTTGAACTCATCAAAAATATGGGGCAGATCCTGCTTAGCTATCCCAATGCCTGTGTCCTTAACCTTTATATGGAACTTTTTACCGTCCATATCGACAGAAACAGACACATGCCCTTCTTGCGTAAACTTAACCGCATTTCCGACCAGGTTCATGACGATCTGGTGCAGCCTTTTTTCATCGCTTTCAATCTGTGGCAGATCGTCGGCAATTTTCAGGCGCAGTTCGAGGCCTGTTTTTTCGGCCAGCGGCGCTGTGCTGTCTGTGATGTTTTCGATCATTGTACTCAGGGAGAAAACCTCAGGGGTTACATCCATGCGGCCGGATTCTATTTTTGCCAGGTCGAGGATGTCGTTAATCAGGTTCAGCAGGCGTGTGCCGTTACGCTCTATTACGTCGAGATACCCGACTTCCTCAGGGTCCAGCTTATGGCTTGCCTGCATTTTTAAAACATTTGAAAGGGCCATAACCGAATTCAGGGGGGTGCGCAGCTCGTGGCTCATGTTGGAGAGAAATTCACTTTTAAGCTTACTGGCTTCCTCGACCTGCACACGCTGGGCTTCCAGTTCATCATTTTGTTTCTGCAGCTCCTCCGATGCGGCCTGCAGCTCCCCGGTCTGTGCTTCAAGCTCCTGGTTTTTTCCGCTAAGCTCCTTGGCCAGCTTAAAGGTCTCTTTCCCTGCCAGCATATTTGAAAGGACCGTGCTAATACCACCCTGAATCTGGTCGAGTATTTTCAAGCTTTCTTTAGAATAGTCGTCCAGGGTGCCAAGAGAAATGACAGCAGAGACTTTTTTTCTTATGACAAAGGGGATAGTAACCATGCAGCGTGGAAGGGCAGCACCTGCAATTGTATTGACCGTAAAAACCGTATCTTTTGGGATTTCATTGATATAGGTTATTTTTTTGGTTGTACAGGCGCTGCTGAAGGCACCCTCTATAATCTTGGCATCAAGGGCTTTTAAGTGTTCACTGTCAAATCCAATGGAAAAGATATGCTCAAATTTATTTTTGTCCGGGTTTAACACGTAAAATGCTCCAAAGACTGAACCGGTGATCTCAAGCAGCCTTTCAGTGATTTGCTCGCAGAAAGCAGCCGGCTCTGTTACAGCCACCATTATCTCGTTTAAACTACTTATGCTCCGCTCGGTTTTTTGCTGAATCTCCATGGATTCAGCCATTTCGTTGAATGTTTGTGCCAGTACGCCAAACTCATCATATCCTTCGACCCTGCTGCGGACTGACAGGTCACCAGCCCGGATTTTGCGGGCAGTGTCAGTAACTTCAATCACTGGCTTGGAAAAATTGCGGGCCAGCACCATTGCCGTCAGATAGACCGCTGCTATTGAAATTAGCAGAATAGTAATCATATTGCGCAGCAGTTCCTGCATACGGGCATACAGTTCTTTCTGATCCTGCTTTGCGACAAAGCCCCAGCCCGTATCCGGGATATGGGTATAGGCCGCCAAAATCGGCTCGCCCCGGTAGTCTTTGGTTTCAGTAATGCCTGTTTTACCCATGGCGGCCAATACGGCCGGCTCGGCCTTTATTTTTAAGCGCAGAGGCGCATTGTCAGACCATCTCAGCTCACTGAGCGCAATTCCATCCTTATTTACAATCAGGGTTTCACCCGTATCACCCATCCCTGAACGTTTCTGCAGCAGGCTGTATAAAGATTGTTCAAGGTCAATGCGGGTCACCACGATGCCGATGGTATGCTGCTGCCCGTCATGGGCCAGGCATAAAACCGGCCTGGAAAACGTCATGGCGTTTTTACGTAGTTCTTTTGAATAATAAATGTCCTGGATAAAAAGGTTTCCTGTACGCAGAGGTTCCGTAAAATACGGGAAACGGTTTTTATCAAGCCCTTCATTATCAGGGGTGGTTGAAATTATGACTTTACCCTGAGGGTTAATAAAAAATAGTTCCGAGTAAGAGTGATAATGCTGTGTGAATTGACTTAACATCTCCCGGGCGTTTGCAAGCAGATGTTTGTTTTCAGGTTTAAGGGACTCTTGCATGTCCATAAATCCAAGGGCTTTCAACTCTTTGTTTTCTGAAACGATTCTAACGTCGCCTTTACGCTCATTTATCCACTCCTGCAAATTATCGACTTTGAGGTCCCGGATAGTGCTCAGCTTTTGAAATTCAGATGTTTTAATGACCTCGATCCGCTGAAAGTAAATAATAGTGCAGGCAATACTGAAGGGCAGCATGGCAACCAAAAATAGCCAGACGGTGAGGCGTGTTCTAATGTTTTTTAATCGGATAATTGATTGCATTTTACCCCCTATTAACTAATGCGTATTATAATTTCATTTTGGGACGCAGCAGGATGCTGATCAGCAGAATTAAAAATTGAAATAATTATTATCTGCGTTTATCCGCTCAAATCTGCATCCTGTGCCTTTAAGCACTTTTCCGGTAAATATGGCAGCAGTCGTTTGCTTTTTCAAAATACGGTTGATATTTTATTGATGGTGCTTCGGCTTCTCCAAGAACAAGGTATCCATCTTTTCTAAGTGATCGGTATAGCTTTTTAAATATTTTGTCCTGAAACTGTGTGTTAAAGTAGATTAAAACATTGCGGCACAGAATGATGTCAAAGTCTGCAAAAATACTTTCCGGCGGCGCAAAACTTTTTTTGTCCCGCAGATCATATTTTGAGAATTCGACCAGCCGTTTGATCTTGTTTTTCAGATAATACAGATTTCCCTTTTTTGTAAAATATTTTAGATACCCATATTTGATGTTTTCAAGGCTTTGTACCGGGTACGCCGCATCACGTGCCTGAGTGAGAATCTTTTCGTCAATATCCGTGGCAAAAATATTGAGGTTGAAACTGTTGTTTTCTTTGATTAGCTCGCTGATTCCCATGGCAATAGAATAGGGCTCCTCGCCTGCGGAACAGCCTGCAGACCAAACCCGCAGCAGGTTATCACCGGAGATTGTTTTTTCTGAAATCAAGCCTGGCAGGATTTTGCAGGTCAGATAATCAAATGCAAGCGGGTCACGAAAAAAACTACTGACATTGATAGTCAAAGCATCAACCAGATTGTCAAGTTCCCGGGGATGGGTTTTTAAATAGGAAAAATATTTCTGGTTGGTTTTACTTTCTGTTTTGCTTAAGCGTTGATCAAGCTGGCGCTCAAACATGGAATGGCGGTAGCCGGAAAAGTCAAATCCCCGCTCTTTCTCTAAATACTTTATAATCGTGTCCGGTTTGCTACTCATAATCCATGGATTCTTTTATTAATGAATGCTCGAAGTTTACATTATAAACGGTAAGTTCTAGTATTCTAAGGCGGGAATATTATCTCTTACGGCTATTCAGCGTAAATGTCGCAGTCACAGGATAATCCTTATTCTTTGACTTATAACATTAACTGAAGGGATTTTCAATGGTGTCCCGACTTATTTTTGTTTTTCCGATGGAGGCAGTCTGTAAGTAAAGCAGCAAACATACCCCCAAGATTTTGAACCCCTCCGTTCAATAATTCCAGCCCTGAGAGAAAATATTTTCGAGCACTATAAGGGTAAAGATTACTTCAGATATTTTTAACCTTTTAGCAGTAGCCAAAAGTAAACATTAGCGATAATTTGAACAAATACTGCCACAGAAGATTTTTGTTAATCTGTCGTAACATTAACAGGCCATATTTTCAAAAACCAATATAGAGCACTGTTAATAATTTTTGTCTCCGCCCAGTATTCCTCCCAGGAGCCCCCCCCCGATTCCGGCGATTCCCTTTTGTTCTCCCCGTCCCTGAAATCTTGATGCGGCAAAAACCCTGTCAGCCAGACGTGAGAAGGGAAGGCTCTGAAGATATACCGTGCCGGGGCCGGTAAGCTTTGCTAAAAACATGCCTTCTCCGCCAAAAAGTGAGTTTTTAAATCCGCCAATAAACTGTATGTCGTAATCTACAGAAACTGAAAAAGCAGCAATGCAGCCAGTGTCCACACGGAGAGATTTACCCGGGCCAAGTTCCTTTTTTATGATAGTTCCTCCGGCGTGAATAAAAGCCATGCCGTTTCCTTCCAGCTTTTGCAGGATGAACCCCTCGCCGCCGAAAAGTCCGGCACCCAGCTTTTTCGTAAAGGCAACTTCGATTTCAATTCCCTGTGCAGCGCACAGGAACGCATCTTTCTGGCACAGAAATTTTCCGCCCAGTTTTGTAAGGTCAAGAGGAACTATTTTTCCGGGGAAGGGCGCGCCAAAAGCAACATGTCCCTTTCCTTTGCCGTTAAATAGAAAGGTCGTAATAAAAAAGCTTTCCCCTGTTATCATTCTTTTAAAACCTTTAAAAAGACCCCCTCCGGTTGAGGTCTGCATTTCAATATCTTTTTCCATGTACATCATTGCTCCTGCTTCAGCCCTTACACCTTCACCTGGATCAAGCTCTATTTCGACTAACTGCATATCGTCGCCAAATATTTTATGATCGATTACATCAGCCATTTTTTATCTCCTTTTGTGATTTTAATTATTTGGTAGCAATATGTATTGCTGCAATACCATTTGTGAGTCTTTCGTAAGAGACTTTTTTAAACCCCGCGTTCAGCATCATGTCTTTCAGCTGCTCCGGCAGCGGGAAGTCTCTGATGGAATCATGAAGATAGTTATAAGCCTCTTCAGATCCGGTTATGATCTTTCCGGCTAAAGGTAAAAGACGGGAGGAATAAAAATCATACAGCTTTCTAAATCCGGGTGAGACCGGCTGGGAGAATTCCAGGCAGACCAGACGGCTCCCGGGTTTTAAGACTCTGTAGATATCTTTTAAGCCTTTTTCAATTTCTGTCAGGTTTCGAAGGCCAAAGCCGATGAACGCGGTATCAAAAGTATTATCCGGAAAAGAGATGATTTCTGCATCGCCGCATACCGGTCTTATATTTGGAAGTCTGTTCCTTTTGATCTTTTCAATTCCGGATTCTATCATTTCCAGGCTGAAATCATACAGCACCACTTCCCCTGAATTTCCAATGATCTTTCCAGCGGAAATTGAAAGGTCTGCGGTGCCGCCGCAAAGGTCAATTACCTTGTCTCCGTTTTGCAGGTTTCCGGCCTTTATGGTTTTTTGTTTCCATAAATAATGGATGCCGAAACTGAGAAGGGTGTTCATCAGGTCGTATCTAAAGGCGATACTGTCAAAATATTTACGTACGGTTTTTGATTTCTGTTCAGTCATGTTTATGTAAAGACGATATTATCCGATGCTGCTGGAAGTTACGTTATATTAATGATCCGCCAGCTGATACCGCCCGGATGACAAGCTGTCGGCAGATTCCAGTTCTGTGACAAATTTTTCAGTCCAGCTGTCAATGGTGTCCCAGTTGCGCCAGTCAGCTCCATTCGCATCTTCATATCCTATAATAAAGCCCAGTATTTTCAATACGATCCATTCGAACAGATTGTACTGGTTTTCAGCAAAATTTACTTCTCCGCCGAAAAGGCCGAGGGTTAAGGGCACGACTTCAGGAAACTCTGAAAGCACGGGATCCATAAACATTTTTTTTGCGCCGGCCTGTGTTTCCGGAATGTCAGTTGACATTGAGGCGCCCAGCATAAAATATGCGGTGGGTATCTTTGCAAGAACTGCTTTGTTTTGGCTCAGGAACTTTTTTGCACCCTCCAACCAGGCAAACTTGTAAATCGGGGTGCCTATAATTACAGCATCGTATGCGCTTATATCCGTAACTTTTGCTACATAGCGTACAGCAACCTTAAATCCCTTGCTGCAAAGATCATCACCCATGTGTTCGGCAACTTCAGCTGTTGAGCCGTGTATGGTGTCATATGCTATAAGTATGTATGTACCGTTGTCATTTCCACAGTCTTTTTTTATCTCGTCTTTCTCCGGCAGACGGATATCAGCAATGCTTTTTGTGCCGATGAAAAGAATTGGAAGTACTATCATGCAAATGAATAAGAGCTTTGTTGGTTTTGACAGATTAAATCTTCTTATTTTCATTTTAGCCACCTCTTTAATTGAAGTTTTTGTTTAATAAAACTATTATTCATAATAATTGTATATCATGCAAGCTTAAGGTCAAGTCTTATCCTTTTTGCATATATAATTTAAAAAAATATATGGCATATAAGGTTTAGAAGTATCAATTTTAGAAAAAAATTTCTCTTTTTACTTAATTTAGTGTAATCTTTACAGATAAGTATAGCTGGATTTGGAGATGAAAAATGGGTGAACAAAGCCGGATAAAAATTGACCGGAATATTTTATGATGAACATGGAAAAAATAAAAAATAAGATCCTGAACAGTGAAAGGCTTTCAAAAGAAGACGGGCTTTTTCTGCTTTCTTCAAAGGACCTTCTTTCCATGGGCAGGCTTGCGGATGCGCAGAAGAGAAAAAGGACAAAAGATAATGTCTTTTTTAATATTAACTGTCATATAAATATTACCAATATTTGTATATCGAAGTGTTCTTTTTGTGCTTTCAGTTGTGATAAGGGGGAGGGTAAATCCTACGAGTTGTCTCCTGCGGAAATAATTGAAAATATCAGGGTTTCCTTAGATACAGGAATAACAGAAGTTCATATTGTAAGCGGCCTTCATCCGGATAAGCCTTTTGAATTTTATGTTACTGTTTTAAATGAAATAAGCCGGGAATTCCCATCGATTCATATTAAAGCATTTACACCGGTCGAGATAAAATATTTTTCTGATATTTCGGGCCAAAGTATAAAAGAGGTTCTTACACAGTTGAAAAGTGCGGGTCTGGGGTCAATGCCCGGGGGCGGTGCTGAGGTGTTGAGCAGCAGGGTCAGGCAGGAATTATGCCCGAAAAAAGCATCCGCTGATGACTGGCTTGAAATTATGAAAACAGCGCATCTTATGGGTTTAAAATCAAATGCGACCCTTCTTTACGGGCATATTGAGACGGATGAGGAGAGAATCGATCATCTTTTAAGCCTTCGAAGTCTGCAGGATGAAACCGGCGGATTTCAGACTTTTATTCCGCTTCCATTCCATCCCCAAAATACAATGATCGATCATTTTAAAAAACCCACCGCATTTGAACAGTTGAAAATTTTTGCTGTATCCCGTCTGATGCTGGATAATTTTGAACACATTAAGGCTTATTGGATCATGACCGGACTTAAAAATGCACAGCTGGCCATCCATTTTGGTGCGGATGATATTGACGGAACGGTTACAGAAGAAAAGATAACGCATGCCGCCGGTGCTGATACTGCAACAGGACTGACCGTTGGAGAACTTACCGGCCTGGTTAAAGCTGCGGGAAAAGTTCCGGTACAAAGAGATACTTTTTATAATGTTATTAAGACTTATTGACAGGAGATGATATGCGGCCGCAAATCGGACATATACAGTTTTTAAACTGTCTGCCGCTTTACCACATGCTGGTGAAACAGGATGTTATGCCTGACATTGATCTGCACAAGGATACGCCTACCGCTCTTTGTAAAAGGCTTGTTTCCGGAGACCTTGATATCAGTCCGGTGCCGGCAATAGAATATGCGCGTCATGCAGATGAGCTGATTCTTTTACCTGACCTTGCGGTATGTTCGGACGGAAAGGTGTTAAGTATTATTGTGGTAAGTAAGTCACCCATAAATGAACTTGACAAAAAACCCTTTGCACTGACCAATACCTCTGCCACATCGCAGGTCCTTGCAAAGATAATACTTAAGAAAAAATATAATATTGAGCCGGAATATTTTGAATGTCCTTCTGATCTTCCTGAGATGTTAAGAGAAGCAGAAGCTGCGCTTCTTATTGGTGATGATGCGCTTCGTGTTTTTGTAAAACCCTCGCGTTTTCATCTTTATGATCTGGGAGAACAGTGGAAGGCGTATACCCATGAGAAAATGGTTTATGCGGTTTGGGCGGTGCGCAGAGACTATGCAGAAAAAAATCCTGTCGTAATTTCAGAAATTTTCAGGGCTTTTCAGATATCCAAGGAAAGAAGCCTTGAGCAAATGGGCAGTATTGTAAAAGAAATATCAAAGCTGGAAATATTTTCAGAAGTTTTTCTGAAAGAATATTTCAGCTCATTGATGTTTGATCTCGATGAAAGTTTTCAAGCCGGACTTATTCAATATTATCAGATGGCAAAAGAAATAGGGGCCATAGAAACTGTTCCGGAACTTAAGTTTGTGAATATAAAATAGGGCCTTCAACATAATATCCGGGTAAAAAAATCACCGCCCGTTTGTCCCGGTTTACCGGGGCTTGGCTTGAGTCACAACGTATGCAGAGAAATGCTTTGTGCTAAAAACAAAAGGTCTGTCTCAAGCCTGCCAAAGGGACGGTTCTTTGAGCCATTGATGAACCCTTAAATTGAAAGACAGTAGAATGTTAGATATCAGCAGTAAGATTGAAAAGGGTGAAAGGATCAATGAGGAAGAGGCGTTGCAGCTTCTTCTTGAGTGTGACCTTCTTGTTCTCGGACAGCTGGCGCAGACCAGATTGCTAAAATTTCATTCTCCTGACCGGGTGTCTTTTTGTATTGACCGGAACATCAACTATACCAATATCTGTGAAAGCAAGTGCCGGTTTTGTGCGTTTTACCGATTAAAGGATGATCCCGAGGCATATGTTTTGTCAGCTGATGATATCGTAAAAAAGGTTGAAGAAGCGGTTTCTCTGGGGGCGACCCAGGTCATGCTTCAGGGGGGGCTGAACCCTGAGCTTAAAATAGACTATTATGAAAATATTTTAAGAAAAACAAAAAACCGGTTTAAGATCTTTATTCACTCTTTTTCACCCCCTGAAATTTGGCACATGTCTGATTATTCCAAGATGACCATAAAAGAGGTCCTGATCCGTCTAAAGGAGGCCGGCCTTGATTCTCTGCCCGGCGGTGGCGCGGAGATGCTCATTGACAGGGTCAGAGCGGAGATCAGCCCCAACAAGATAAGTACAGAAAAATGGCTGGCTGTTATGGAGACGGCGCATGGTGTGGGGCTGGAATCGACAGCCACCATGATGATGGGCAGCATTGAGACCCGGCCGGAGAGAATTGAACATCTGAAAAGAATAAGAGATCTCCAGGACAGGACCGGGGGCTTTCGGTCATTTATTCCCTGGACGTTTTCCTCGGGAAATACCGAGCTCGGGGGGCAGGAGATATCATCAATTGAATATTTAAAGACCCTTGCTGTCTCCAGGATATATCTGGATAATGTGAAAAACATTCAGGGGTCGTGGGTGACCCAGGGAAAAGACATCGGGCAGATAAGTCTTTTGTTCGGGGCAAATGATCTTGGCAGTATCATGCTTGAGGAAAATGTGGTAAAGGCTGCAGGCGTGAAAAACAGGATAACCGCGGATGAGATGGTTGAGCTGATAAAAAAAGCGGGTAAAGACCCTGTTCAGCGGAATACGGAGTACCATGCGATTAAAACATATTAACCTGAATTGTTGACGGATTGGCCGTCATGAACACAAAGACTGTGATAAATCCCACTGCTGTATGTTTTGTTTTGAGATTGATAAATTATAATATACACATTCAAATACAGCTATGAATAAATCTAAACTCCTGATAACCGGCGCAAGCGGATTTTTAGGGCCATATCTTTGCAGAACCGCAGCAGACAAATACACTGTTTTCGGCCTTTCAAACAAAAACAAGATATCCATGAAAAATATTAATATTTTGTCTGTTGATTTATGTGACATAAAAAGTTTGAAAGAACTTTTTAGCCGGATAAAACCCGATGCAGTCATTCATGCGGCTGCCATGTCTGCTCCCGATCTGTGTCAGCAGTATCCTTTAGAATCAAATAAAATAAACGTTTTGGCCTCTCTGCACATTGCAGATCTATGCTGCCTGCAAAGAATTCCCCTGGTCTTTATCTCCACCGACCTTGTGTTTGATGGAGGTCAAGGAAACTATTTGGAGAGTGATCCGGTTTCACCGGTCAGTCTTTACGGTGAGCAGAAAGTAAAAGCAGAAAACGGTATTCTCAAACAGCTTCCAAACGCCGTTATCTGCAGGATGCCGCTCATGTTTGGAGCTGTAAGCGGCAGCGCGCAGAGTTTTATTCAGCCGATGATTCATTCTTTTAAAAATTCCGTTCAGCAAGCTCTTTTTACGGATGAATTCAGGTCGCCGATATCTGCCGCTTCTGCTTCAGAAGGTATCCTTCTCGCGCTTGAAAAAACAACAGGTGTTGTTCATCTTGGCGGAAGGCAGCGCATATCAAGATATGATTTTGGTGTGATGCTGGCAGAAATTGGAAAATTTGACAAAAAATTAATTGTTTCGAAACTTCAAAAAGAAATAAATTTTGCAGCACCCAGACCGGCAGATGTTTCACTTAACAGTTCAAAAGCGTTTAGCCTCGGATATTCACCTGAGGATATTAGGGGTTCGTTGTCCAAGCTGAATTGTTTATCGAATTAGAGGTTATGGTATAATCGCCTGCTTGTAGCAGGCATTTTAACAGAGGAAGTCATGTACAGCAACTCCGGATTACTTTCTGCTTCAGAAAACAGCTCTGCGGAACCGTTTGAACTAAACAATGTTTTGTTGGATCCGGCATACAATTTTATTATTTTTTTTTCTTTCCCCTTTTATCCGGATTTGAAAGCCTATAAAAAAACATATTCTCTTCATGGGCATTTATCTGTTTGCCTGGGAAGAACTGTTTATCAGCTGCATGATCCTAAAAAGCTCAAATCCCGTTTCCTGGTTTCACGGATGCCTTTGGAAACGTGGCTTTATGAAGACGGCTGCTGGCACGACTGGGATCCAGGTTCGGACAAGTACCGGCATGTTCATCTTTACGAACGTGCCGAGGTAAAACGTACCCATATTTATTATCTCTCATTAAAAGGGTTTTCGCTAACTAAACAGCGCTATTATGAAACCTATTTCGAAGAGACTGAACGCAGCTTTCAGCGAGGACAGTACCGGTTTAACCTTCTTTTTAATAATTGTTCACATGCAATTACATCTATGCTGTATAAGGAAGGCTGGCTGAAAAAACGGTACCGTGATTTTCTTCCGGTAGTTGTGCTGCAGCGTCTTGCTGCTGCGTGGCACAAAAGCGGGTGTGAATTTACATCGGGTGTCCTTTTTGAGCAGTGTCAGCCGCAGTTCAAACTTCATCCGGTCTGTCTGGGACTGTTTACACTTTCTCCCCAGTATGCGCTGGCCGAGCGGTTATCCCGTTTGGCAACACTGCCGAAGAAGTAGGTGATACTGCTTCACAAGTATTTATTATACCTGTTTTTGTTAATAGATTTTTTTGACAGTGGTGTTTTTGAAATAATGATAAAGAATGGACTGGTAATCATAACCTTTGTCAGCCATAACAGCAGCACCGATCTGGCATAAACCCACACCGTGTCCCCATCCCGCACCCCTTAAAATAAAGCCATCAGGGACGGCCCCTTCTTTTCCGTAAGGGGTGACTGTAAATGCAGAGCTGTATAGATGGGATTTTGACAGAGCTTTTCTGATAGCAAGTTCTTTCCCGATCTCTATTTTTCCTTTATCCCCGGTAATCTTTAATTTTATGATCCGTCCGGATGCGCCGCGTAAAACAGGACGAAGGCCTATGATGTTTCCCAGGTCCGTTCCGGTTTTTTCAAGAAGGAGTTCCTTTAATTCTTTCTGGGAGTAGTTTATCTGCCAGCGGAAAAAACGGTGGGTTTCAAGGTCAAAGCCGGGAAGGATCCGGGAAAGAAGAGCTTTGTCTTTTACGTTGCAAAAGGCTTCCGGCTCGGATTCGATGAAGGATTTTATCTTTTCTTCAGTTTCTAAAGAAGAGCACGAGGTGTTTTTAGAAGTATCCAAAACGGGTGTTAGGTAGTCAAAATCCGTGTCTTCCCAACAGGTAGAGAATCTCTCGGTGATTCCTCCGCAGCATTTTGAAAAACGGGTATCACATATGGTATCGTTTGACAAAAGTACTGTGCCCCTGGTTTTTTGAAGGGCCTTTTTTACAGCAGTGTTTATGGGGCCGATGCCGTGATATCTCTGGCAGTGGTCATCAGCGCATACGTCAAAATCTTTATGCTTTCCCGCGTCTGTCCAGGAAGACTTATTTCCCTGTTTGTTCTGTTTTGTGGCTGTTTTCTTTTTTTCAAGCTGTGCTAAAAGCCAGCTCCTGGAGATCACACAGTGTGACTTTAAGAATTCATCCGGACTCGATGCGCTCATTTCAGAGCAGATCACAGCTTCAAGATACATTTCAAGGGGAATAATGTTTATGACCGTGAATGTGCCGGAACCTAATGCTTTGATCTTCAGACTGCCGCGGAATTTCTGGTTCTGATAACGTTCCCAGTGAAAATCGATTCCGATCTTAATGTCATGAACAAAAAAAGCTGAATTTTCAATTGACTTCGGTACAAGTATTATTTCCTTTAAATTAAAGATTTTTTTACCGCTTGTATCGGTAAGCGTTATTTTATCCTGTTCACACAGAGCAGTGTATTTTCCGGGCAGGAGTTCTTTGCTGTTTAATAGAAAGATGTTGACCGTTTCAAAACAGGCCTTGTTAACATTTTCCATAAGTCCAACAGAAATTACGGGCTCACTGTTATAGGCAATCATGGATTTGTTCCTTTATGGAAAATGAGATTGTTAATGGTACTTATTACATATCCTGAAAAGTAAGATTTTGAAAGATTGAATGATCAAGGCAGACTTCTGAAAAAATATTAAGAAGAAGGTTTTTATCCATTCTGTCGTAATCCGTTTTAAGAGGAAGAATGATTGCTCCGGCAACATCAACTGCACCGGGACTGACCAGAAACTTTCCAGAGTCTTCCCTGAAAAAACATTCCGGGCGGTGTGCTTTTCTGGGAAACAGAATAGCAGTAAAGGTGTTTCCGGTTCCCGATATAATAATATTTATTAAGGGTTCTTCCGGGGAGTGGGTAAGGCTTTTCAAATAGGAAAGAACCTGATGAAGTTTTGATAATACCGCTTCTTTCTCTTCTGAGATACAGACAAACATGCCGCGTTTATCTAAGGTTCCTGTATAAGAAGTAATTGAGCTGTTCTGGTCAATTATCTGGATTTGTGAAGGATCAACAGAAAATATTTTTTTAAGCTGCCCGATGATGGGCAGATCATTTTTTTTGCAGGCCTGGAAATGAAGATGGTCCGGAGCTGAAGCACCGCAGGCCGGGCCGTTATAGAATGCCGAAAATGAAAAATCAGTATCCTGGACAAAGTTTATCATTGCGGGAAGGGCATCCTTTATATCCTGCAGAAGATGGTCTTTATGTGACAAGACCAGGTGGTCTTTGAAAATGGGGTAGGGGTTGTTTAAAATAAGCCAGTTTTCATGATAGGTCATGGCCAGCTGCTTTTCATAAAGATTATCTGTGCATAGAAAGCAGGGTCTTTCAGAGATCGACTTTTTATCCACTTTTGATGCAGAACTTTTTATTCTATGGGGGGTATGATGAAGCTGAACTTGAAGCTCAGATAGAAAAACAGGTTTTATCATCTGTGCATCCAGATTTTGCAATGCTGTTTTAAGCCCGGGCCAGGATGTTATCTGCTGTTTTATGAATGCGTTCAGGACAGGCGCAAGATTTCCCGAGCTGCTCTTGTTAAGAAATGGTTTCAGGAGGTCACTTTTACAATCAATTATTCCGGCTGTTTTTGTCTGCATTATTGTGTTTGTATGGTTTTGGTATTCATGCTTTGGCGTGCAATTATTTCTTCGGTGCGCAGCTTGTCCTTGTAAAGGGCGTATGTGTTAGCCTGTTCCCTGCTGAGCATGGCGTCACTGTTTTCTTCCCAGCGCCGGCACAGGTATAAGGGCTCAAAGATCCTGCCGACTTTATAGTCCCTTGATATTCTGAGGGATACAGCATAGTCTTCACCGTAGCTGACATTTGGAAAAGGAACTTCTCTTAAAAGTATTCTTGTAAATGCCCTTGGTGCTCCGATTCCGTTAACTCTTAGAAGGTTATTGCGGCCGTTTTCTTCGGTCCATTCACTGTGGTCTACAATGCCCGGAGGTATCTCTTCAAGATTAAAATTGACCACTCTGTATGAGCCGACCACCATTCCGTATTGACCGGTTTTAAGCATCTCTACAACCGCAGCAAGGGTGTGCTCATTAATGTAGAGGTCATCCGAATCCAGCTGACAAACAAATCTGCCGCAAAGAGAAGAGTTTATTGCTTCATTCCAGCATCCACCGATCCCAAGGTCTTTGCGCTCCGGAATGATATGGATGATACGGCTGTCTGTTTTTGCGATTGAATCAATTTGTTCGGCGGTTTTATCTGTGGAGTGATTCTGAACGACCAGTACGTTAAACTTAAAATCTGTTTTCTGGTTTAAAGCGCTTTTTACAGCATCAGATATTGTTTTTTCCCTGTTTTTTACCGGGATAATGATGCTTGCCGTAACCGGGCAGGGGTCTGGGTCATCCGGAACGGACATGAAGCGGTGTGTACATAAAGCTTTTGTCCTTTTAAGATGAGCAGAGGCTGTTCTTTCCATTTCCGCCTGAAGCGCCTTTTGGTCGGGGTCAAGATAGCCAAAATGAGACCCCTGGGTTTGCTGTTTTAAAAGCGAGAGCGGTTTCTGAAGTTTTACTATTTTACCAGTTAGTGAAAGCCTTAGTTTTAAATCGTAAAGCCCCGCCCATTTTGAGGCAGAAAGCGGCCCGAACTTTTTAAAAGAAATCATTACATGTTCAGCTGACAGAATCTGGACAGGGCCGAAATCAAAGTCGTCCCGGATGCTTCCCTGCTGATATTCGATTACCTGTGTAATGCTTGACGCAGATCGGCTGTCCATGTAATAGTCTGAATAAAAAAGGCTTCCCTCTTTCTCATCTTTTGCCCTGTTAATAAAAAGTTTGATTTCATCAAGGACTATTTCAGTTGTATCCGGATTGTGGATCAGCATGACATAAGGTGTGCCCGACGCTTCCTGTAGCGCTTTTGCCAGGACATCGCTGTTGTAGGGAGATGACGGGTTGGGTTTGTTTGCCGATAAAATATTTTTGGTGGAGACTATTTTATTAATGGAGGGGTTTGCTTTAAGCGAGCTGAGAAGTTCTTCCGTTTCTCCTGCTCCGGCTGTATCAAAAATGATTACGTTTATAGTTCCCATTTTGTGAACCGATCTTTTATAATAAAAAAGCAGTCCCTTTATTAGGACTGCTTTTAATTATATTATGTAATGATTTAAAATACTATTACAATTATTACTTAAGTGACCATAGCGCACAAGTGCCGTCATCGGACCCTGACGCAAGGTACTGGTTATCTTTGCTGAAGTGTACGGATTCAACGATATTTGTATGGGCCGTCAATTTTTTCATGAGCGCGCCGTCTTTCATGTTCCATATGCATATTGAATTATTCCCGCAGCCTGCAGCCAGGTATCTTCCTTTTGTACTCAGGGACAGTGACCAGATGGGCAGTTTGTCTTCGCTTAAGGTCTGAATGGTTTTATTTTTTTCAATATCCCAGATGCGGACCGTATTGTCGTCTGATGCGGATAGCAGTTGTTTTCCGTCAGGCATGTATTCAAGTGCCCATACATAGCTTTTATGTCCGCGCAGTGTTTTTAATATTTTGCCTTCCTCGACATCCCAGATATTTATGCAGTTGTCCCAGGAACCGCTGGCAAGCTGATTACCTGACGGGGAGAAAGCAACGGCCCACACATAACCGTTATGTCCTTTAAGGGTTTTTACTTCTTTTCCTTTTTCAATGTCCCAGATGCGAATGGTGTTATCATCTGATCCGGAAGCCAGAAGTTTTCCGTCGGGGCTGAAACAGACACTGTCTACATAGTCGTCATGACCCATAAGGGTCTTTATTTCTTTCCACTGCGCAGTGTCCCAGAGTTTAATGGTGTTATCATCTGATCCGGAAGCCATAAGCTTTCCGTCAGGGCTGAAGCAGATAATGTTCACATCATCTGAGTGTCCGTGGAGCCGGTTGATCAGTTTACCGGTTTTTATATCCCAAACATTGATGTTGTTGTTTTTTGATCCGGCCACCAGATGTTTTACCGCAGGATCAGTTTTAACCGACCATACCGGCCGGATAAAGCCGTCTATGGTATGGATCGCTTTTCCTTTATTAATGTCCCAGAATTTTATGGTGTTGTCTCTTGATCCGGTTACGATCTTTGAATCGTCGGGGCTGATGCTTAATGACCAGATGAAACTGGTATGTCCGGTATATGTCCGGGTCTCTCTGCCGGTTGTCACATTCCACATTTTCATAGTTCCATCATCAGAACCGGATAATACGTGTTTGCCGTCAGAAGTAAAGCTTACCGTGATAACAAAATCACGGTGTCCATTAAGGGTTTGTATCGGGTCATCTTTAGCGATGTCCCATATCTTTATGGTCATGTCATCTGATCCTGATGCAATCAGGCGGCTGTCAGGACTGAAGTGTACGGATTCCACGGTTTTAGAATGGCTGTTAAAAGTCTTTAACTCCTGACCGGTTTTAGCATCCCAGAGTTTTACCGTATCATCATAAGATCCTGAGGCGAGGTATTTTCCGTCAGGACTGAAGCGTACGGAAGTTATGCTGTTGGTATGGCCTTTTAAAGTCATCAGTTCTTTTCCGCTTGTTGCCTTCCAGATCTTGATGGTGTTGTCGTCTGAGCTGGATGCTAAAAATTTTCCGTCAAAACTATAGCGTAAAGAGGTGATACAGTTAGAATGTCCTTTTAGAGTTGTTATGTGTTTACCGGTTGAAAGGTCCCAGATCTTAATGGTGTTATCGTCTGAACCTGATGCGATCCGTTTACCATCCATGCTGAAACTTACGGAAGAAACGTAATCATCATGTCCGGACAAATACAGCGTTTGCCTGTAGGTGGCGGTATCATAAAGATAAATGCCGGTTGTTGTTGCAACCGCCACCTGTTTTCCGTCAGGCGAGTATTTGACATTGAATATCCACCCTTTTCCAAATTTTTGTGACGGTACACTTTTTATTTTCATTTTATGCCTGCCTTAATTATTAGATGACTTCGTCTTTTTTCAGTTGCGTGATGTCTTCATCCGAGAATCCGAGTTCCTGAAGGATCGAACTGTTGTGCTCGCCCAGCATTGGCGGATGGGTTGTTATTTCAGCCGGAGTTTCTGAGAGCTTGATCGGGGATCCGGTTACCTGTATTTTTCCGCATTTGGGATGGTCCAGTTCAACAAGCATGTCGCGTGCAAGGACCTGAGGATCTTTAAAGATCTGGTCTACGGTGTAAATCGGTCCGCAGGGAACGCCTGCTTTATTGAGTATGTCGAGCCATTCCGCCATGGTCTTTGTCTTTATTTTGTCGCTGACTATCTTTTCGACTTCATCCCGGTTTTCAACGCGTTTTGGGTTTGTTGCAAATTTCGGGTCATCTGCAATGTCAGCCAGGCCGGTAACTTTGCACATTTTCTTCCACAGGTTGTCATTTCCGGCGGCAATATTTATGAATCCGTCACTGGCCTCAAAGTCCTGATAAGGAACGATCAGCGGATGGGCTGAACCCATGCGCTGGGGGACATTGCCTGATGCCAGGTATCTTCCCGCCTGATAAGTAAGCCAGGACACCTGTCCGTCCAGCATGGATGCGTCAACAAACTGTCCCTGTCCGGTTTTTTCCCTATGGTAAAGAGCGGTAAGAATTCCTGTTACGGCAAACATTCCGGTTGCGATATCCGTTACAGCGATGCCCACCTTAAGGGGGCCGCCGCCTTTTTCACCGGTCAGGCCCATGATGCCGCCGTATCCCTGTATGACCTGGTCGAAACCCGGCCGTTTACTATAGGGGCCTGTCTGCCCAAATCCTGAGATAGAGCAGTAAATAATTCCGGGATTTGATTTTTTAACGGTTTCATAATCCAGACCCAGCTTTGTCATGACACCGGGTCTGTTTGACTCCAGTACGATGTCTGCTTTTTCGATCAGTTTCAAGGCGATTTCTTTTGCTTTTTGATCTTTAAGGTTCAGTGTAATGCTTTTTTTATTGCGGTTGACGCTTAAAAAGTAGGCTGCTTCACCTTCAATAAAGGGAGGGCCCCAACCTCTTGAGTCATCACCTGATCCGGGCATCTCGACTTTTATTACTTCTGCGCCCTGATCTGCCAGCAGCATGGTACCGTAGGGTCCTGCCAGGGCCTTTGAAAAGTCTATAATCCTGATTCCGTCTAAAGCACGTGCCATAATTAGTGTCCTGTAATTGATATTATAACTTTAAATAACTATAAAATAATCGAAAATTATATATTATATATTGGTAAATTGTCAACCCATTTAAAAACACCATTAAATTATAGCTTGACGCTTTGGGGTTTTTGCTATAGGAAAAATATATTAAGCTGTTTAAAGTTTATGTAACTAGAAAGAGTTAGAAGATTATGAGTGAGTTAACGCATTTTGATGAGTCTGGCAGATCAAGAATGGTGGATGTGGGCGGTAAGAAGGATACTGCACGGGAGGCAACAGCGACAGCTACGGTTTCAATGCAACAGGAAACCTTTCGAAGGATTATGGAAAGTGAAATTAAGAAGGGGGATGTTCTGGGTGTTGCCCAGGTCGCAGGGATTATGGCTGCAAAAAAGACATCGGACCTGATACCCATGTGTCATCCGCTTAATATTACTTCGGTTGAAATGGATTTTATATCCAAAAAAGAGACCTGCCAGATCGAGGTAATTGCGACTGCAAAGCTGGTGGGAAAAACAGGAATTGAAATGGAGGCGCTGGTTGCAGTGTCAGCAGCATCTCTTACTATCTATGACATGTGTAAAGCGATTGACCGGGAGATGGAAATATCCGACATCAGACTTTTAAGGAAGAGCGGCGGTAAAAGCGGGACCTTCATCAGAGAATAAAGCAAGTAATATTAGTTAAATACAAGAACTGAAAGAGTATTTTACTGCTGAAAGCAGACAGGATATATGCTATATAATACAGGTATTGGACGAAAACATCAGACAAACTGTTAAAGGTATTTGAGGAGGAACCCTTTTCGTGAAAAAAGAAAAACTTGAAAAATATAAAGAACGTCTTACTCAGCGTAAAAGCGATCTGTTGGACGAAGCAAAAGAGACTATGGCTGAAATGACGGATGAGGAAGAGGCCTTTCCCGATCCAAATGACAGAGCCACACTGGAAAGTGACCGTAATCGGACGCTTCGCATCAGGGACAGAGAGCGTAAGCTTATCTCCAAGATAGAAAAAGCACTTGAGCGTGTTGAAGACGGAACCTTTGGGGTTTGTGAAGAATGCGGGGAAGATATATCAGATGGCAGACTCACGGCAAGACCGGTAACAACGCTTTGTATTGACTGTAAAGAAGAGCAGGAAAAGAAAGAAAAAGCCAGACAGGGCTAAGATGCATAATTTGTTTATTTTTCCGGTTTGATGATTCTGTTATAAACAGCATGTAAAGGTCATGAAAAATTATAAGGTTTATCACCAGTATTTCCAGCAATATCTGTTTTGCTGGAATTTCTGTTTTAGGCAAAGAAGTGTAAGCGAAACACTGGTTTTGAACCGGCTGAATTCTGACGATAGCAGGTTTTTTTATTTATGCATCGATGACTGCTGTCGGCAGGATCTATGCGCATTTTAGAGCATTTTTATAAATAGTGTAGCCATATGATTTAAGCACAACGGCTGGTACAGTTTAATCTAAAAACCAGATAAAGAACAAATTTCAAAGCACAAAGATCAAATGAATATACGGCTTGTTGTTGGCGGCAGTTCAATTATCAGGGGACCTGTTTATGAAAAAGATCCGCTTTTTGTTCGGTGTTCATAATCATCAGCCGGTAGGAAACTTTGATCATGTCTTTGAAAGAGGGTTCTCCTGTTCATATAAACCCTTTATTTCAGCTCTTGAAAAACATCCTCTTATTAAGGCCTCGATTCATTTTTCAGGCTCACTTTTAGAATGGATCGAAAACAAAGATCCCGGATTCATGGAAACCGTTCAGCGCCTTGTTGAAAGAAATCAGGTGGAAATAGTCGGCGGCGGATTTTATGAGCCGATTTTTTCTATTTTACCGGAACGTGACGTTGAAGGGCAGTTGAAGATGATGAACGGGTTTATAGAAGAGAAATTCAATATAAAGCCAAAAGGGTGCTGGCTGCCGGAAAGAGTCTGGGACCCGGTGCTGCCGCGTCTTATTTCTTCGGCGGGGCTTTCATATACATTGCTGGACACCACGCACTTTCTTCATGCCGGTCTTTCCCCTGAACAGGTATCCGGGTATTTTGTGACGGAAAGAGAAGGAAAAACCCTTTCTATCTTTCCCATTGATATGAAGCTGCGCTATATGATCCCGTTTGAGAAGCCGGAAAAAATAATAGAATATCTCCGCTATCGTGCAAGTGATATGAAGGATGTTGCCATAACATATGCGGATGACGGTGAAAAGTTTGGTATGTGGCCGGGAACATATTCCTGGGTTTATGAGAAGGGCTGGCTCGAAGCTTTTTTCAGTGAACTTGAAAAGAACCGGGAAATGGTTGAAATGCTTACCTTTTCTGAATATCAGGCTGCTTATCCGCCAGAGGGCAGGATATATCTTCCCACTGTTTCCTATGAAGAGATGATGGTGTGGGCGCTGCCGTCTGATGCTGTAATCCGGTATGAGGACATGGCGGATAAGCTAAAAGAACTGGACCTGAAAAATAAATACAGTCCGTTTATCCAGGGCGGATACTGGAATAATTTTTTGATTAAATATCCTGAAAGCAATCAGATGCATAAAAAGATGCTGATGATAAGTGAAAAACTTGAAGAGACAGAAGAAAAATTAAAAGGTGAAAAAAAAGATCTTATTGCAGCTGCCAAAAAAGAACTTTATATGGGGCAGTGTAACTGTTCGTACTGGCACGGCATGTTCGGCGGTATATATCTTAATTATCTCAGGCATGCCGTTTATGAACATCTTATTAATGCTGAAAAGATTATTGATGAGCTGACTCATGCTGATCTGTCCTGGGTGGACTATCGGGTTTTTGATCTCCGGAAAAACATGACGGAAGAGCTTGTTGTTTCCGGCAGGAATCTTAACCTTTACTTTTCTCCGAAGGACGGAGGCGGTCTGTTTGAGTTTGATTTTAAACCCGTATCCTTTAATCTTTCAAACATACTCACCCGAAGAATGGAAGGTTATCACCGTAAGCTTAAAGTAGAGGATTTAAAAGGCATGGTCTCAGGAGATGAAGACCTTCCCGTATCAATACATAATGTTTTAAAAGTAAAAGAGGACGGGCTTCAGAACCTGCTTATCTATGACTGGTATCCGCGCTATTCTTTTCTGGATCATTTTTTCGGAGAGGGGACAACGCTTGAAGCTTTTTCAATGTCCCGGTATTCTGAAATCGGAAATTTTGTTGATGGAGAGTACTCTCTTTCCGAAATTGAAAAATCCGAGAATGATACAAAGCTTTCTTTCATGCTTAAAAAAGACGGATTTGTGCTTCAGGATGCAAGAAATGATGTTGAACAGGAACCGGTTGGATTATCCAAGAATTTTTTCATAGACGATTCCTTAATGGATGTCAGTGCGGTATATACTCTGGAAAATTTAAGCAGCCGGGAGATGCTGCTCTGGTTCGGGGTGGAGTTTAATTTTTCATTTCTCGCGGCAGATAACCCTCTTCATTATTGTCTTTTTACCGGAAACAAAAAAGAGAGGGTACCGATAAATTCAAAGGCTGATGTCACGGACATTTCACGTTTTGAACTTATTGATGAGTGGACCGGACTTGGCGTAGAGATGATGCTGCCCTCCGGTTCTGATGTATGGAGTTTTCCTATTGAAACAGTTTCCCGGTCTGAAAATGGTTTAGAAAAGACATATCAGGGAACAACCTTTCTTGTCCACTGGAAAATATTATTAAAACCCGGGGATATCTCGGAAAAAACAATAAGGATATGCCCTTATGATTTTATTGGGCAAAAAGAAAAAAACACTTTAGACGCCTGATTTAATCTTTGTGTAAAGTGATAAATACAGGTATGCTAAATCAATTTCAGCATTATTAACTTTTAGGGAGGTATGGGTGCCGGAGTTAAGAAAAGATCCCATCATCGACAGATGGGTGATAATATCAACCGAGAGAGCAAAACGGCCTTCTGACCTGCAGCTGGAAAAAAGCAGGGCGCGGGGAGGTTTTTGTCCCTTGTGCCCTGGAAATGAGGACAAGACACCGTCAGAGGTTTTCGCTCTTCGGGATGACAATACATCTTCTAATGGCCCGGGATGGAAACTTCGAGTTGTGCCCAACAAGTTTCCGGCTCTTGTAATAGAGGGAGACCTGAATAAACAGCAAGAGGGTCTATATGAAAAAATGGAAGGTATCGGGGCTCATGAAGTCATTATTGAGACCACAGATCATAATGCAAATGCATCTACCCTTTCTTCCATGGATTTTAAGAATATATTATTTGCATATGAACAGCGGATAAATGAGTTGAAAAAGGATGGACGTTTCAGATATATTTCGATCTTTAAAAATTATGGCGAAGTAGCCGGTGCTTCAATGGAGCATCCGCATTCCCAGGTGATCGCTTTACCGGTTGCGCCCAAAAGAGCACTTGAAGAGATGAACGGCGCAGAAGCATATTATTTGAAAAATAAAAAATGTATTTTCTGTGATATTGTGGCCCAGGAGCTTAAAACGCGGGAAAGACTGGTTGTTGAAAATGATTATTTCCTGGCATTTGAACCTTATGCACCCAGGTTTCCGTTTGAAACATGTGTACTTCCTAAAAAACATATTTCTTCGTTTGAAAATACCGGCAATGATATGTTCGGTGCAATGGCGGATTGTTTAAGTCTTGTTTTGAAAAAAATAAATAAGGCTTTAGGATTTCCGCCATATAATTATATTCTCCACAGTTCGCCGACGGATAACAGTGAAAATGATTTTTATCACTGGCATTTTGAGATTATACCCAGACTGACAAAGGTGGCCGGCTTTGAATGGGGTACCGGGTTTTATATAAATCCGACACCGCCTGAGCAGGCCGCACAACACTTGCGGGAAGCCGTGATAGAGTGATTTTTGGCCGGTTCTGCAGGTTTTCCTTAATTTATATCTTGTGACCAAGGGGGTAAAGGTACGAAGAAATTAATGTTTGTTGATGATGAGGAGAGTATAAGGCTTCTTTACAAAGAGGAATTTGAGGAGAAGGGATTTAGCGTTGTTTTGGCGTCTAACGGGGAAGAAGCGCTTGAGACCTTTGAGGCGGCCAGGCCTGATCTGGTGGTTCTTGATATTAAGATGCCTGGAATGGATGGTATAGAGGTTCTGAAGCAGATCAGGGAAAAATCAAGAGATGTTCCTGCTATTCTGTGTACAGCATACGGCGAATATAAACATAATCTCGAAACCTGGGCTTCTGATGCGTACATTGTAAAGTCTTCTAATCTTGAAGGCCTTTTTGAAAAAGTAAATAAACTTTTGTCACAAAAAGAAAATAAATAGGATTTTCGGGGGGAAGGCTTGAAATTCAGCAAAGAAATTTCGGAATTATTAATTAAAAATGGACAGGCGCATATTTTAGAGCATCTTGATTTGATGACGGTTGCGGAAAAGGATGCTCTGATGAAAGATCTTGAACAGGTTGACTTTAAACTTCTAAACAGGCTGTTTGAAACCTATAAAAAGGCATCTGTTTCAAAAAAAGAAAAAAAAGTTTTTTCTGCAGCAGATGTTCTTTCTTTTAATGAGGGAGCGTCTTCTCTTAAAGAGAAAAAAAGAGTGTATGCGATCGGCGAGGATTTTTTAAGCCGGGGCAAAGTTGCGATATTTCTGGTTGCGGGGGGGCAGGGGACCCGCCTTGGGTTTAACGGCCCGAAAGGCTGTTATCCGGTCTCGCCGGTTGAAGATAAGAGTCTTTTTCAGCTTTTTTCCGAAAACATTCTCGGGCTTCAGAGAAGATATGAAAAACAGCTTCTGTGGTACATCATGACTTCGGATGAGAATAATGATGCGACTGCATCTTTTTTTAAGAAGAACAGCTTTTTTGGACTTTCTGAAGAACAGGTCCGGTTTCTTATCCAAAAACAGGTACCGTCCTTTGATGGAAATGGAAAGCTTATCATTTCAAAGGAAAAAAGGCTTTTTAAAAACCCCAATGGTCATGGCGGATCCATTCAGGCGCTTTATGATTCCGGTGCCTTAAGCGAGATGAAAAGTGCCGGTGTTGAAGAGATCTTTTATTTTCAGGTGGATAATCCCCTGGTAAAAATTGCGGACCCTCTTTTTGTGGGTGCGCATGTTTCCGGCGGCGCGGAGATCTCCTCAAAGGTGGTCAGCAAGACAGACCCTGAAGAACGGGTCGGTGTTCTCGGAAAGGTTGATGGAAAGCTTGGCTGTATAGAATACAGTGAGCTTTCTGATGAACAGGTAAATGCGCGGAAAGAAGATGGAAGCCTTCTTTTTAACAGCGGAAATATTGCAATCCATATGCTGAATAGAAGTTTTGTCGAGAAGATCAGCCAGGAAGAGAGTGAAGGGCTTCCTTACCATATTGCTGTAAAAGAGCTGGCCGCCCTTGAGGTCAAGTCAGGGAACCCTGTCCTGGAAGAGATTAAAGGGATGAAACCGGAGATGTTTATTTTTGATGCATTTTCTTTTGCAACAAAAGCAGTGACCCTGGAGGTGGAAAGGGAAGAAGAGTTTTCACCGGTAAAAAACAGTAAAGGAAAAGATTCTCCTGAAACCGCCCGAAAAGCAATGGTTGAAAGGTGTATTCAGTGGATTGAAGCGTCCGGGAAGTGCGGTTCGGTTCCCGCAGGTGTTGATATTGAGATAAGCCCCATGTTTGCTTTTGATAAAGAAGAGTTTTCTGACAGATTTGTTTCTCTGCCCGAGTCTTCTGCTGCTTCAATTTATATTGAGTAAAATTCAGGAAGTGAAAGATTTAATTTTTTGTGGAAGCTCCTGTCATATGTCCCTTCCTTCTTCTGATAAGAACCTTATCGATGTTGCCGTTCCCCTTCCCCTGTACAACAGTTTCACCTATCAATATCCATCCGGGTTTGCAGAAAAGGTGCGTATCGGTACGCGTGTGCTGGTTCCCTTTGGACGGCGGCGATTGACCGGATATGTTGTCGGCTTTCCTCAAAAGGTACCGGATTATAAGATCCGGGAGATATCTGACCTTCTGGATGATGAGCCGCTGTTTAATGAAAAGGACTTAAGGTTCTATAGATGGATATCTGATTACTACTACCATCCTCTGGGAGAGACCCTAAAGACCGCACTTCCGGGCGGCATAAATACAGAATTCAGAAATATCGTTTCAATTACTGAAAAGGGAAGGTGCTTTTTAAAAACGGCCCGGAAAGACTTTCCGGGAATAATGGTTTTACGTGAGCTGATAAACAGGAAAGAGGCCTCATTTAAATATCTCGAAAAGACGGTCGGCAGAAAAAAACTTAGCTATCATATCCGTACACTGAGCAGTCAGGGGCTGATTGAATGTTCTTTAAAACAGAAAGGAAGGGTCAGCGTAAAGAAAGAGAAATGGTTCACCGCTTCCGGCTGTTTAAGCGATATTAGCCCCCGTTCAAAAAAACAGCAGGAAATTTTTTCCTTTGTTTTAGAAAAAGGTGTTTCCCCGGCTGCTCTTTTAAAAGAGGTTTTTGGAAACTGTACTCCGCAGTTAAAAGCTCTTGAGGAAAAAGGGTTTTTAACGGTTGAAGAGCGGGAAATTTTCAGAAGACCGGACCTTAAAGATAAAAGTATTATTGAACCGGTTAACCGGCTTACCGCTGACCAGTCAGCAGTTTTAAATCAGATCGAACCTGCGGTAAGGGAAAAAAAATATTTTCCGTTTTTGCTTTATGGTGTTACCGGTAGCGGGAAAACTGAAGTTTATCTAAAAGTAATGGAACAGGCGCTGACAGCAGGAAGGCAGTGTCTTTATCTTGTTCCTGAAATAGCCCTGACCTCTCAGCTTTGGGACCGTATCAGTTCCAGGCTAAATGTACCGATCGCAATGCTTCACAGCAGCCTTACTGATGCCGAGCGGTTTGATGCCTGGAGGATGATCGCCAGGGGCGATATCAGGATAGTGCTTGGCGCCCGTTCGGCAATTTTTGCATCCTTTTTTGATCTGGGCGTAATTATCGTAGATGAAGAGCATGACCCGTCGTATAAACAGGATGAAAAACTCCGATATAATGCAAGGGACGTGTCCCTTTTGAAAGGTAAATTTGCAGACGCCGTGGTAATTTTAGGTTCTGCCACCCCGTCAATTGAGTCATATCATAATGCATTAAAGAAAAAGTATATGCTGGGGGTACTCCCTGAACGGGTTGAAGACAGAGCATTGCCCGAAGTCAGGATAATTGATATGCGGATAGAAAATAACCGTAAGAAAAAAGAAGGGGGTATTCTTTCAGCCGTTTTGAAAGAGGCTTTATCAAAGAGGCTTGATGCCGGTGAGCAGAGTCTTCTCTTTTTGAACCGCAGGGGATTTTCGTCGGCGTATATCTGTCAGGAGTGCGGCCATACTTTCAAGTGTCCTAACTGTGATGTTTCCCTTATTCATCATCTGAATAGAAAAAAACTATGCTGTCACTACTGTGATTTTTCGCATCCGGTTCCGGATGAGTGTCCTGAATGTGAAAGCTATTTTCTTGTGCCCACAGGGTGGGGAACAGAACGGCTGGAGAAAGAGATAAACAGGATTTTTCCGGAAGCAAGGACAGCGCGTATGGACAGGGATACCACCACAAAAAAAGGTGCTTCAGGCAATATTATTAGAGATGTCTATGAGGGACGAATTGATATTCTTTTGGGGACACAGATGATTGTTAAAGGTTATCATCTGCCGAATATTACCCTTGTCGGTGTTGTCAGCGCAGACCAGTCGCTTAACTTTCCGGACTATCATGCCGGGGAGAGAACCTTTCAGCTTTTGACCCAGGTTGCGGGAAGGGCCGGAAGAGGCGCGGTGAAAGGCGAAGTTTTTATCCAGACCTATAATCCTGAACATTACAGTCTGTCCTGTGCAAAGCATCACGATTTCAAAAAATTCTACAGGATAGAATCCGGGTTTAGAAAAGAACTGGGTTATCCGCCCTATAAGAAGATAATTAATATTCGGTTTGACGGCACAAGCAGACAGCGTGTGGAGTTGTGTGCATCAAATGCGGGAAAGTTTGCAAGACAGCTTCTTTCAAACGGGGATTTTTATAAGACGGTTGAGATTCTTGGCCCGGCCAGTGCCTTATGGGAAAAGATTAAAGGACGCTACAGATATCAGATGCTTATTAAAGGCTCTAATTTAAAGTACCATAGACTTTTTGTATCAAAGGTGCTGGAACATTGCAGTCATTATGCCAAAGGGCAGGGTGTCAGGCTGGCTGTTGATGTCGATCCTCTTTTTATTATGTAAAGCATTTACTGCTTTCGACGGGGTTTCTCCCCGCCCTTTCTAACGGACGTAATCCTCGCCAGTCAAAGAATATTTACCGTTTTTTCCTTTGCGCAAAATTTTTGTACCTACATGGCTTTCTGTTTTCTTACAAAAGTGGGTGTGTCATAAACATCATCTTCTGCAAATTCGCTGATAATGGTCCCTATTTTGGTGGCGTTCTGATTTTTTTCGTTTGGAACAGTTTTAGCATTTGCTGTTTCAGGCGTTTTCACGGGGACTTCTTTTTCTGCTTTGATATCTTCAAAAGCGGTGGCAATAACGGTTATCTGAAAATTTTCCGCCATGGTTTCATCTATAACAGCTCCGAAAATAATGTTTGCATCCTCATGGGCTTTAATCTGGATAAAGTCGGTTGCTTCCTGGAGGTCTGTAAAGGTCAGTGATTTACTTCCTGTAATGTTAACCAGAATACCTTTGGCCCCTTTGATGGAAATATCATCAAGCAGCGGATTTGAAATTGCTTTCTGCGCGGCTTCTGCTGCCCGGTTTTCGCCGCTGTGTTCACCGATTCCCATGAAGGCCATGCCTGTGTTGGACATGATTGTTTTCACATCTGCAAAGTCAAGGTTGATGAGTCCCGGAACATTTATCAGGTCAGAGATCGATTTTATGGCGTGAAGCAGGACTTGATCCGCCATTTTAAAACCTTCCAGAAGGGATATCGATTTCCCGGATATGCCGAAAAGCTTTTCATTGGGGATGACGATAAGAGAGTCCACCTGTTTTTTGAGCTGTTCCAGCCCTTCGTCCGCAATACGGCTTCTTGTTCTTCCTTCGAATGTAAAAGGCTTTGTCACGACACCGACGGTTAAAGCACCTATTTCTTTTGCTGCTGCTGCTATAACCGGTGCGGCTCCGGTTCCTGTTCCTCCGCCCATGCCAGCGGCAATAAACAGCATATCTGTTCCTTCCAGATTACGTTTTATTTCTTCAATGTTTTCACTTGCCGCATCTCTGCCGATTTCAGGCTTTGCGCCTGCTCCCAGACCTTTTGTGATGTTTGTTCCGATCTGGATCTTTATCGGTGATTTGTTGTTGTCCAGTGCCTGACGGTCCGTATTTGCAACAATGAATTCAATACTGCTCAGGTTTGAAGTGAGCATTGTATTGACCGCGTTGCAGCCCGCGCCTCCCACGCCGATTACTTTAATGCATGCTCCCCTTGTGTTGCTTTGCTCAAATTGAAAGCTCATGGTTGCTCCCCCTGATACTTATAATTAAGATTAAAGATTATTGTTTGTTCATTAATAAGACTTGATTTTCATTAAGTTATTATCTGTTTTTTACAAAGGGAATACTTAAATTTTGTACGCCTCCTTTATTGCATCGATTATCATTGTGGTCATTGGTTTTTCAAGCTCTGCTGATTTTATTTTTAAGGATTTATGGATTTCTTTCGGCAGCATCAGGGTAAATTTCTTATCAAGGGCATAATGGATCTCCCTCGGCCTCCCGACTTTTTTGCGGAGAGTCCCCTGCGGGTTATCTTCAGTTTTTTCGTCCGGCTTGTCCGGATCCGATGCTGAAGCTGTCTTTCTTTTTACCATAATAATAATTTAAACCATAAAAATTATATTAACGTAAACACCAGAAAAATAATACAAATAGTTAAAACGTAAATACTATTAATAGGTATTATAATATGTTTATACCGTTGTCAAACAAAAAAAGAGGTTTTTTTGTTTTTTTCTGTTTGTAATGAAGTTGTTTTAAAGAATATTAATATGTTGATTATCTTAAAGTTTTGTTATAAATCGGAGTAAAGCACAGGACAGCTGTACAAACCTAAAGAAAAATTGTATAAATATTGTAAAAATCACTTCTAAATTTTTAATTTTTTATACTGTTTATATACAATTTAATTAAGGACAGAAAAATGATAGCTTTAAAATCCAAACTGCTATCTCTTTTTATTTTGATAATAATGTCAGAACCTGTCATGGCAGCAGGGATTCTTGATCAGATAGGGTGGAGAGATCCAAGCAGGAAAGACCCGACCCTTGTTCTGATATTGGGAATAATTATTGTGTCATTTTCAATTCTGATCTATCGTGTCTGGCTTGACCGCAGGGAGAAAATAGAAAAAAGAAAAAAAGGCTGGCCGGAGAAAGAATAAGTTTTTCCTTTTCAAGAGAGGGGGATGTCAGGTATAGAATAACTTTAATTGTTGCAGGGACCGGAACTTCCGGTATTGTTGAACTGTATCATTCCTCCGATTTAAAACGAAGTCAGTCCAGGAATGAGTTTCGTCTTGAAATAGAAAAACCGGTGGTTGTAAAAGTCTTAAAAAAATCTATCATGAGTGATAACGGTGAAGTAAAGGCGAGCGAAAGTTTTACGGCAACGATGTGTACCCTTAGCGGGGGCGGGCTAAGTTTTATTCATGAAGGTCATTTGGGAGCCGGGGATATGTTCGAGGTTGATTTTGATATTCTGGATAGCACGTTTACCGGTATACCCGCAAAGGTGCTTAGCGTGTTAAATTACAATGAAGAATTGTTAATTGAGATATGATCAAAGACAAAGACAAAACAAAAGACCAGCTCATAAATGAACTTGAAGAAATGCGCCGCCAGATAGACGGTATGAAAACACTTGCAGCAAGCAGGAAAAACGCTGAAGAGGCTTTCAGGAAGAATGAGGAAAAATACCGTACTATTTATGAAAAATCTGCCGTGGGCATTTTTGAGTGTACCTCCAAAGGCAGGCTGGTAAGTGTTAACCCTGCTCTAGCCGGTATGTTCGGTTATGACTCGCCCCATGAAGCGGTCCATCTTTTAACAGCGGATACCGGGCCGTTTCACCGGTATGCGTCCGTGAAGGAATCGATCCAAAACAGCGGCGGCGGCAGATTTGAGATACCTTACACACGTAAGGATGGAACCCAGTTTACCGGCGCCACCAATATTCAGTCAATTCATGACAGAGAGGGAAAGCTTCTTTATTTTTATGGACTGATTGAAGATATTACCACCCGTAAGCTGAGAGAAAACGAAGCCAGGCACTTTTTGAGAACGTTTATCCGTGCTATGGAAGACGAGAGAAAGAAAATATCTCGGGATCTCCATGATGAACTGGGCCAGAATCTGACAGCGCTTCACCTGATGTCGGAAAGTATCCATGATTTACTTCCTGAAGAGTTGAAAGAAGTGCGGCAAAGATGTAATGAGCTTACAAGAATGCTTGAACAGACCGCAGATACCATAAGGGATATATCCTCCAGGATGAGGCCTGATATGCTTGATGATCTTGGTCTGGTACCGGCAATGGAATGGTATGTTAAGGATTTTACAAAAAGAAAGCCGGGTCTTGATGTTGAGTTTCTTCCGTATTGTCTGGCCGAAAATATGGATGCAGAAATCAAGACGGTTCTGTATCGTATTATGCAGGAAGCGTTAAATAATATTGTAAAACATTCAAAAGCAAAAAAAGTCAGTATCGTTCTGGCGTATGACAAGCCGAAGGTTTGTCTTACCATATCAGATGATGGTGTCGGGTTTGAACAGATCATATTGGATTTTCTTGAGTTGTCAGGTCTGAGGACAAAAGGCATAGGCCTGATAAGCATTCAGGAACGGGCTTTGTCAGTCGGGGGAAAAGCCTATATCCGTTCAAACAGGGGAATAGGGACCTCAATCAAAGTAGAAATAGAACTGCCACAGGGAGAAGAGGATGAAAAAGATCAGGGTTCTGATAGCGGATGACCATGCTGTGGTCAGGGAAGGGCTGGTACATGTCCTCAGCAGACAGGAGGATATTGATATTGCGGGTGAGGCTAAAAACGGTATTGAAGCTGTGGAAAAGGTTAAGGCTTTAAAACCTGACGTAACCCTTCTTGATATTTCCATGCCCAGGTTAAATGGTCTTGAAGCGATACCGCTTATACGGGAGGCATCGCCTGACAATAAAATAATCATTCTTTCCATGCATAAAAAAGAGGCCTATGTGCATCAGGTCCTTTCTTCCGGTGCAATGGGATACGTTTTAAAGGCGTCCCCTTCTTCTGATCTGGTAAAGGCAATAAGAACTGTATATTCCGGAGAATATTTTTTAAGTCCCGGGATCAGCCGGGAAGTGATAACGACATATTTGAAAGGTCATGATAATAAGAGTGAAGGTCCGGGGTATGACCTTCTTTCGGAAAGGGAAAAGCAGATATTCCGGCTTACGGTGGAGGGAAATTCCATTAATCAGGCTGCAGAAATTCTTTTTTTAAGTCCAAAAACGATAGAGCGTCACCGTGCCAATATTATGAAAAAACTGGAGGTTAACAATATTGTAGAAATGGTGAAGTATGCTGTTAAATTCGGTATTGTGGATCCTGATTTATGGACAAAATAGCTTTTGACCGCTTCGTAAATCCCGCCATGGCGGGATGGCATTAAAACTTTTCCGTTGCCGTACTTTTTAACCCGGGTTTTTTGCGGAAATCCATTGCTCTTTTCGGGGCGCTTTATTTTTTGCGACTTTATTGCCTTATATGCATGAAATCCCTAAGGTTATATGCATGTTTTCCCCTATTTACAATCCTATCCTTTCATCTGATACTGTTGTTTTACTGGCAGAAGAAAACTGGAACTTAAAAAGGGGAAAGAATGTCTGAAAATAAAAAAACAGTCGCTGTTGCAGGAGCAACAGGAAGGGCCGGCGGGCTTATAGTAGAAGAGGCCCTGAAAAGGGGTTTTAATGTCAGAGCACTTCTTATAAAGCCCTTTGATCAGCCGGAACAGCCGAAACTTACGTCTGCAGGGGTAGAGCTTGCGTTTACAGATCTCACTTCTGTTGAGTCTATTTCTAGTGCTTTGGAGGGAGCTGATTATTTGATCAGTGCCATTGGATCAAGAAAACCTTTCAGCGGTAAAGAAAATGATAAAATAGATAATATGGGTAACCAGAACTTTGCAAGGGCGGCAAAGGCAAAAGGGCTGGAGCGCATTGTTGTTATATCGTCTATTGGTGTGGGTAATAGCCGGGGGGTAATATCCTTTATGAATAAGATGTTTATGGGTCCTATTCTCAAGGCAAAACAAAAATCAGAGGAATTTATTTCGTCGTTTGGGATAGAATATACGATCATCCGGCCCGGTGGGTATTCTCAGAAAGAGCTGTCAGGAGAAATAGCTTTTGGCGAGGGCGGAAATTTTTCCGGACTGATAAGAAGAGAACAGATCGCAAAAGTCTGTGTAGATGCTTTAACCCGCCCTGCAATGAAGAATAGAACTTTTGAAGTTATTGATGCAGCAACGGTTAGAGATGACAGAGGCGACCAGTTTATTAAGCTTTAATAATTAAAAACTTTATAAAGGAGTTTTAATCATGTCAGAAGAATTCACATTTCCAGCATATGAAGAAAGAATGATGAAGGTTATTGACAAATTTGGGCTGGAAAAAATGGAAACCTACAAGGGAAAAGATATAACAAAACTGTGGGACATGAAGGGCGGGGGGCTTGTCTGGAGCTATAAGTATCTTTATACCGCTCCCAAGATTGAAAAGATTATTTTCAGTGTGCAATCATTTCGAGATAAACTCATGTGCTATACAACAAGTATCTGGCCTGATGATGACTATGCTTTTCCAATCTATTCCTCATTCTGGGCGGAAAGTGTAAAAGGAAGCTATATGCTGATTGACCTGTATCCGCAGGCAGACTGTATTGTTGATCTTCCTTATATGGAACGTTACCTGGACCCTCTGGAGGATGCGTACGACAAGGGGCTTAAGAACTTTTCTGAAAGAGGAACCCGCGATCCCAATTGGTGGCGTGCTTTTTCATCACCTTATGCACTGACTGCTGATTTTGGTCCCAGCACAAAACAGACTCAGGAGAACATCCTAAGCCTTGCGTCCGACTATCTTGAGGTCTATTATGATCTCTGGAAAAAAGATGAACCCGCTGATGCAGCGTATTTGGAACGACTGCGTGAACGCAAGCAGGCGATTCGCCAGAATTTGAAAGATAAAGACCCGGGCGGGCTTATGCTTGAAAATTCTGTGGGACATGAGCTGACAGAACTGACGCTGGAGGTGCTTTTTTAGGTTTCACTCTTCCTGAAAATAATGTTCGGTATTAAATAAATTCACCTGAGAGGTCGTTACCAAAATGGCAGATTCGGATTTTATCGAAAAGCTTCGAAATGATGAAAATATAAACGATGATGATGTGGTTGCTCAGATAATGGCGGTTGTCAACCTCTATTATCAGGAAGCAACCATTACAGATGTTTCAGGCAGCTGTCCGTACGGTCATTGTAAAGGAGACAGGTTTAAGGTTACCAGTATGAACAGCGATGGACTTTGCGGGGGCATGTATCAGGCGATACACAGTCAGATTGTTACGCTTCATCATGGCGGAGAGATGCAGTGGGGAAAAGACCCGGATGTGCACAGCGGAATTTGTCCTGAAGGAGTCGTGCATCTTGATGTTAAGCGGGTGGCAAAAAAAGACAGGTCTTTTTTCAGGACCGGGACAAAGACGGTTGATATGACCGGTAAAAAATATCCCGGCATTGACAAATACAGAATATATCTTGAAGTCATAAGTATTGCCAATAACTGTGTCTGGGGACACCGGGAAGGCGAAAGGCTGGAGCTGGATGCTTTTAATGTGGGGACCTGCTGCGGCTTTCTTTATAGAGGGATCTATCATTATATAAACCTTCTTCTTTCAGGCGGCAGTCTTGCCTGGGAGGGAGATAAGAATATCATTCACGGATGCTGCCCTGACCCGTTTAACCAGCTGACTTACCGTTTGATAAGGGAAGAGAGATAAGCAGACAAAATATAGTGTTATTAAAAAAGGTGTCTTAATGGACGCCTTTTTTAATGGGTAAAACACTGAAAATTTTATTGTAATTTTTATCTGTACGGAACATAATTTTATCATAAATGTTTGGAAATAAAAAAACAGGTGTTTTGAATCTTTTGATGGAGGATGCTATGGAAAAAATAATTTCACGCTGCGGTCTTGTTTGCAGTGAATGTCCCGCATTTTTAGCCACCAAAGAAGATGATGACAAAAAGAGGGCAGAAGTAGCTGCGTTGTGGTCAAAACAGTTTAAAATGGAAATGAAGCCCGAAGATGTGAACTGTGTGGGATGCCTTGCAGATGGTGCTCACAGCAGTTATTGCGGGATGTGTGAAATAAGGAGCTGTGCAGTTGGAAGAGGACTTGAAAGCTGCGGTCTGTGTGATGACTATGCCTGCGAAAATCTTGAAAAGGTGCTTTCTATGGATCCTTCCTGCAGGGAAAGACTGGACGAGATTAGAGGTCAATCCCAAATTTAACTATAAGATTAAACCATAGTTTTTTAGGATTTAACCCGAAAAGCTTTTAGCGTTTCGGGTTAAATTAATTGTTTAAAAAAAGATATTTGTCTTACTTTCTTTGCTTGCTCCAAAGAAAGTAACAAAGAAAAGGCACCCTTTGCCCGGTCCCGTAAAACGGGATTCCCTTGTTTTAGGATTTTTTGCGGTCGGTGTCACAAACTCGTCCCGATTTGTCGGGACTCAGACATGTGTCGCCCTAGATCCACAAAAAAACCCATAACTGCGGCACGGCCAAAATGGGGTCCCATTTTAAACGGTCCCCTTTGGGAACCAACCTAGGGCCACGGCTTTTAGCCGTGGGTAATTACTGATACAGGAGATATTTAAGATGAAAATTATGGCATTCGCGGGGAGTCCGAGAAAAGGTTCAAATGTTGATATTTTAATCGATAAAGTTGTTGAAGGTGCACAAAGCAAAACGGAGGTGAAGGCAGAAAAGATCTATCTCTATGATGCGGACATAAAGATCTGTACAGGCTGTCTGGTCTGCACACCGGTGCACGGCAGCAGGGACTGTCCCTTGAAAGACAGTATGCAGGATATTTTAAACCGGATGATCGATGCGGACGCGTTTATTTTTGGAACCCCCAATCATGTGCATTCCATGTCACCGATGCTGGTCAACCTTTTTTCAAGAATGCAGCCCCTGCTTAAGATGAAAGTCTTTAAAGATAGCGAAGGAAAAATAATCGGCGGAGAATCGCAGTCTCTGGTTTCCGGGAAAAAGGCGGTAATGGTTGTCAGCCAGGGAGACACGTCACCTTCTGCCTCGGCACTTATCCTGCGGGCCATTGACTCAAACATTAAAGATTTTAAGATGAAAAAAAGCGGGGAGGTATTGAGTACCGGGAACCTGGAAAAAGCCGGAGTGAAAAATAAAGAGGCAGACTTAAGTCTTGCATTTAACATGGGACAGCTGCTGGCAGGATCATAATACTGTAAAAATCCGGATCTACTCATCTCACCAGATTGCGCACGCTTCAAAGTACTTTTTCGGCTTTTTTTATGCTGTTTGTCATTAGCTGTAGTCTATAAACTGTTTCAAATAAATGACATATGGAAATATGACTTACCGGCTGGATTTGATTTGATTCACCATTTTCTTTTTATGTTAACCTTTAACATGCACAGTAACATATTATATGTTAATGATCGTTATATAGGATAAAGCGCAGGATTCAGGACCCGGGTAAAACTCCTAATGTCTTGGAAAAACTCCATTAAATAATTTTATATTGCATAAATTGGCCCCTGCAGGGCCTTTTTATATATCAAGAAGCATTTGTCTTCTATGTATTCGTACACCCCTGTCTTAGGATAATTTTACTTGATAGGTAAATATATCTAGATATATTTATAAGTATTGATAAAATAATTCGTTCAGTTGTTGTTTCACTGGAGACACAGAAACATACTGTTGATAAAGGTATTGAAATTCTGCCCTGGCAGGATTTTCTGGAAGAACTTTGGGCAGGACAATTAATTGAATAAAACAGGCGCTGTCAGGAGCGAGTTGTTTAATGTTTAGGTTTGACCCCAAATTACCCGGAAATTTGTTTTTCCACCGGAGACTGCAAAAAAAGGAAGGGTTTAATGAATCGTTATTTTTCTAAGAATAAAAAAATGCCTGTAGAACTGCACCTGATGATACACGTTCTTAATCTTGTAAATTACAGGCAAAAAAGGGAGATTGAAAAGCTTCTTGAAAATTATGATATTGACTGGGATTTTTTTTTAAAACTGGTTGTTGACCGACACCGTGTTATTGGACCGGTGTACAAAAATCTAATTCAATTTGCCAAAACCCTTGTTCCAGAGCCTGTATTAATTCAACTAAAAAAACGCCACCGGCAAAACACTTTACAAATGATGGCAAAAACAGCCGAATTAGTGAAATTGATGGGTAGGTTCAAAAATGACAAAATCAAGGCACTGCCCTTTAAAGGGCCGGTACTGGGGATGCAATTATACGGAAATTTTTCTATGCGCAGTTCCAACGATCTGGACATTGCGGTTCCAAAGGAAAGCATTTCTCATGCAGAAAAAATATTAATAAAATCCGGGTATCACAAGCTTGTTCCCCTTTATAAATTATCGCAAAAACAACACAGGGCATTTATCGAGAAAAGACACCATTTCAGTTTTTTTAACCCCGTCAGTAAAATCAATGTTGAACTACACTGGAATTTTTTTTCAAATTCGATTTGTTCTATCCGTTTTGAAGAGCTCTGGCAAAACCGCCAAAGGGTTAAAATTGGGGAACACCATTTGCCGGCGTGCAATCTTGACGATATGCTGATTCTCCTGCTGATTCATGGAGGTGTCCATTGCTGGAGAAGAGTGTTCTGGCTCTATGATATCCTTTTGATATTAAACCGTTCTTCTGCCCATGACTGGAAGAAATTAATGGACAGGGCAAAACAGCTTGGTGTGAATCGGCCTGCACTCAGTGCCCTGGTCTTGCTGAACACCTTATTTGATTTTGCCTTGCCGGAGAGCATCCATGAAATGGCGAAGAAAGACAAAATGATTTCCTTTTTAGTTCGAACGTCCATCGATCATATAGTGGAATCCGATGAATCCTTTCTGCAAATCAGCTTTTCTTTCAATTTAAAATCAAAGATGGCTCGTTTTTTTTTAGGAGCCGGTATCCAGTATAAAACAAGAGTTATCAGTAATATATTATTTCCGCCTAACTTTGAATATCTGTATTTGCCAGACAGATTCTTTTTTTTATATTACCTTTTTAGACCTTTCATCTTGTTTTTCAGAAAATTTACATCAATCAAACCGGTGCGCAACGGCCGATACAAAAAGGAGACTTAAGCCCCCATGCTGCGAATTTATCTGAAGGCTTTTTTTCGTTTTGCTGGGGGGAAGGCATGGGGGCTGATGGGACTGATGGTGGTGCTGGGACTGACCCAGGGCATCGGCCTTGTCATGATCCTCCCCTTTCTCCATGTTATCGGCATTGATGCATCCGGTGGGGGAAGCGGCTATGCCAATGCGTTTATGCGGTTCACATCTCTTCTGGGCCTATCCCCGGGGCTTTGGAGCGTAATTTCAATTTATATCCTGGTGATCGCTATTTATTCCACAACAGGCCACTTTAAAGATATTCTTGCCTCCCGGCTGGCCTCGGAGTTCACCCATCACCTGAGAACCCGTTTATATAAACGGTTCTGCCATGCAGGGTGGCTCAGCTTTTTAAAAATCCGGGATGCAGATATCATCCACGTACTCACCCATGATATCCAGCGGGTGGCCATGGCCACCCAGGAATTCTTCAGGCTGATAGTTTCCGGTCTGATGGTGGTCATGTACACCCTGTTCAGCATGACCATTTCCCTGCCCATGACCTGTGCGGCCTTATGCTGTGGAGGACTGTTCCTTCTGGTCCTTTACCCCTTCAACCGCAAAGCGGTCCGGTTCGGCCTTTCCTTTCGGAACGCCAGCAGGGAAATGTACACCATGATCAATGAACATATCGGAGGAATGAAGGTATCCAAAAGCTATAACCTTGAAAAATACCATACGGCTGAATTTAACCGGGCCTCCTATGACACCTGCGACCAGACCGTCCGGTTCACGGCAATCAACTCAGCCACCCGGCTCTGCTACCAGATCGGGGCAGCAGTGGCCATTGCCCTCTTCATTGCCATGGGGGTCAAGCTCTTTCATTTATCAGCCGTCACCCTCATGGTCATTGTATTCCTGTTCTCAAGGATTTTACCCGGGTTTTCCAATCTCCAGCAATGTTTCCAGCGCATCGCCAATGCCATGCCCTCATTCCAGGCCGTGCTGGAAATGGAGGAGCGGTTTGAATTCAATCAGGAACCGGTCGGAGCTGCAGACAATTCATCCCTTCCAGCCTTCCCCCTGACAAATGCCGTTTCTGTAGACAGGGTTTGGTTCCGGTACAACAGAGGCAGTGAAAACTGGAATCTTAAAAATATCCAGATCAAGATACCGGTCCGTAAAGTCACCGCCATTGCAGGCCATTCCGGGGCGGGTAAAACCACCCTGGTGGATATACTTCTGGGGCTTTTAACCCCGGAGAAAGGCAGTGTACTCATCGACGGCATCCCCCTGGACAAGAATAAACTCCAGGCCTGGCGCCAATGTGTGGGGTATGTGCCCCAGGAAATCTATTTATTCCACGAATCCATCCGCAGCAACCTGCTCAAAGCCAACCCAAAGGCCACCGAGGCGCAGCTGTGGGATGCCCTGGAAAAGGCCTCGGCAAAAAGATTCATCACCGGTCTTCCCCGGGGCCTGGACACCATCGTAGGAGACCGGGGCATAAATTTTTCCGGGGGAGAACGTCAGCGCATCTCTCTGGCCCGGGCACTGCTGCGAAAACCGCAGTTGCTGGTGCTGGATGAAGCAACATCCGCTCTGGACCGGCAGAACGAGGCACACATCCAATCGGCCCTGGAAAAGTTAAAGAGCGAGCTGACCATTGTGGTCATCGCCCATAGATCTTCCACCATCCAAAATGCAGACCATGTGGTGACCCTGGAGCAGGGACAGGTTATATCTCTATAAAAACTGTCTTCAAAAAAAATCAGTCACTGCCGAAATGGCCCACCTGGGCCAACTTTTCATTGCCGGATCCGCCGGTTACAGTTAGGTGATTCACCATCAACCAGGCATGGCCCATCATCCCATAAGTGTCATGGGGTCCTAAGCCCAGATAAAGAGTACTTTTTATACCCCGTCGGTGAAGCATATATTTGCCGGTCAGGGCTTTAGGAAGGCAGGTGCATTCAATGGGCATGCGCGGGGCGATCCGATTGATAAAATAAGATATCCGGCGAACCTTGGCTTCATCCACGGCCTGATTCACGGCAATGGACCTGTGTCTGCCGAGCATTTTCCGCAATGCCGAATAGGGCAAAAAGAGAATGACCAGGCGGGTCAAGAACAGGAAGGAGGCCGCCTCTAAACCCATCATTTTGTCTGCTGCCCTTAGACTTAAAAAGGTTTTAATCGCTTTCATAAAGCTCCTTGAGCCAGAGCGCCCCTAAGGAATTGTCCCTTAAATCCTGGATCACCCTGTAAAGCAATTCGATATCCCAATTATAATTGGCTTCAATAATGACGGGGCCCTGGGGACTCAAGGCAACATCAAAACCAACGGATCGGATAGGAAATAATTTTCTGTGGCAGCCAGCGCAGATATCACATGCCTTTGCCAGCATCTCTTTTACGGTGGAGGACAGCACCAGGTCTGCGTCATATTCCAGGTTGGCCTGATGCGTATTTTTCCAATGGGAAGAGACATCAAGGCCGAAGATATCCAGGGGATAAATTTTGTAAAACTGCCGGCCTTGGGCTTTTTCCTTGCGCGGGATCTCAAGCTGCACATAAATTGTCCGGACCTCACCGGTGTTGAACCGGCCAGTGACCAGCCGCAGGGTTGTGATTTCCTTTGATCTGGATAGTGCTGCAATATCCAGATGGTCCGCCAGCATTTCCTGGACCAGGATTTCGGAAACAGCTGCATTTCGTGACAAAAACCTATGCAGTTCAACTGGATCAGATATTGGGCTGCCGTTGATGGGCAAAGCGGTATAACTGCTGGTTTCCGGGTTAAGGGTCAATTGAAAAGTCCCCCTGCTCTGGGAACCGGTCACCGGTTTGCAGAATACATTCTGTTTTTGGAAAAAAAGGGGGATCAGTGACGGGTCTGTGATTACGGCCAGGGTTTTAATACCCGGGAATCCGTGTGTTTCAAGGGCCTGTGCAAATTTACGCTTATCTGCCATCAATTGTCTGGCTGAGTTTAAGCCTTCATTGTCCCGGTTGCTGTAATCATGGAGATGTGGCAGACTGCTGACGTACAGCTGTCCATGTATTTTATGCCGGTTTCCCTTTAAATATAGTTGGTACCTATAATAACTGTAAAGAGGCAGGTGAAAGGCCAGGTTAAGCAGGATCAGGTCTGCCCATTGCCGGGCATGGCCAATTCCATGCTGTTTTTTAACTTTAGCCCCTTGTCGGGCAATTATTTTATGGGAATATACCCACAGATAAAACCCATACCACAAGAGTCCCTGGATGAGGGGTTTTGCCAGATCCCGAGGGCGGCATAAGCTCTTTAATCTGTATTTTAATATGCGGTGATGGAGCATCCACCCCCGGTGCATAGGCTTTTGAAGAAGATACAGGCAAAACAGGGGAAACGGCTGAGCTGCAAAAGTTTTTTGGCGGAGGGTTTCCAAGACGGTTCTAACTTTTTTTATGGCCGCCATCAATTATATCCCGTTCTTCCAGTTTGCACCCCTTGCATGAAATTTTTTCAGCCATAGATCCATGTGGTTTATCTGGACAATGTAGCGCCTGAAAAATACTTTTCCCATGTCTTTTACACGGAAAAAGGCCTCCCGTTTCTTCCTGATTTTATCCGGTTCAATAAAGTGCAGGAGATCCGGATGTAGGTCCGGGTTTAAATCGGGGATCTCTTTTAATTCCATTGGATGAAATGAAAAACCGCCCATATTTTTTGAGGGTTTCCAGTTAACAGAATCCGGTACAATTCCGTCCATGGCCCTGCGGTGGAAATACCGGCCCACCCTGCCCAGCTTGTACTCCGTTGGAACGGACAAAAAATATGCGATCAACCGCACGTCCAGCAAGGGCCAGGCATAATCAATCCCGTAGGAATGGGCCATCTGGATGCAATTGTTCATCCGGGTGGGCACAAAAGGGGCAAACCTTTGCTCCAGGGTGAATTGGTTCAGATCGGTGTATCCGGCATCAAACTTTGCCGTATCAAAATAGGCCTTTTCCAGAGAATAGGCCTCAACCAGCTCCCGGCGCAGGGGATGATGGGGCCATCGTTTTTTCCATGCGGCAAGAAACCTTGGGCAATATTCCTCAGGGGGGGTGAACTTTTGCTTATAAAAAAGTTTGAGCAACCTTAAGAATGCCGTTAATTTATTGCCCCGCAGTGTTGGATACACTTCTGAATATTTTTTGTCACGGATCAATTCACTGACAATGATATTCCCGTGTATGGTGGTGACGAATTCATCGCCGCCAAATCCCGACAACAGGGTACGAATGCCTTTTTTTTCACATTCCTGGTAAAAGGGGTAATGGTAAATGGCATTGCCATGTTCGCAGGGATAGCCCATGACGTCCAGGGAACGGTCAATCACCTCTTGGGATATCTCAGGGGCGGCACAATAGATATGATTGTTGGCAAGTTTATATTTTTGGCTGGTCTGCAGGATCAGACCGGGCTCATCATCCAGGAGTGCATAGCCAAAGGTATGTAAATCATCCAGGTGCCCGGTAAAATATCCAGCCGAAAGGGCCGTCACCGTTGAGGAGTCAATTCCCCCGCTGGTCTCCGACCCCAGGGAGTAATTTGTGGAAACCCTTGATTTTACGGCATCATCCAGCAGCGCCCTGTAGTGTTCAATACACGCTTCCATTGAGACCCCGGCCAGCCGGTATTCCCCGTTAAAACTGAAATATTGTTCTTTCCGGTATACATCCTGTCTGATGCAGAGCATATGGGCAGGAGGAAGTTTGAAAATATCTGAATAGGCAGTGGTTTCAAAGTCCATTGACAGGTGAAGGATGTATCTTGCTGCCCATGCCATATCCGGCTCAACCGGAACGATGTTGAGACGGTGAAAAACAGTCAGGGAAGAGGCAAAAATGAAAATATCATTGTCAATATAATAATAAAGGGGCCTGCATCCCATATGATCTGTACAGCAGACCAGTTCCCGTTGCCCGGGATCGTAAATGGCCAGGCTGAAATCCCCGTACAGGTGATGGATAAAGTCATTGGACCATTTTTGCCGACTTAAATAAATCAGCTCGGTGTCAGGGACCCTGTCCAAGCTGTCCCGGATCCCAAGGCTTTCCCCAAGGTCTTTCCTATTGGTCAACCGCCCCCAGAAAACCACAATGATGCCGTCCCCAGAGACAAAAGGGACTTTTTCCCATTTGGATTCAGGTGTATTAAACCTCAGGGCCGAACAGAAAACGACAGATCCGTTGGCCCAGACACCGGACAGGTCCGCCCTGCCGGATGAATTGACGGCGCCTAATACCAGGTCTGAAAGACCCTTCAGATCCAGGTCCGATTCTTTACGCTTGAAAATACCGGCTATCAATGGAGCTCCTTTGCGAGTTCAACACTATTTACGCCACACGGATCAGACCCTGCTCGCAGCTTTTTGAGGCAAAGGCCATGATGTCTGCGATCACCAGGTCCTTGTCCGCATTGAATTCGGTCATGATTTTATCTGCCAGGGCCTCAATGGATTTTTCACCGTTTTCAAGCAGTTCCCATACCCTGGTGCCGACTTCGTTAAACCGATAGTACTGCCCGATTTCAATATTCATCATCACGATATACTCATCCAGGTAATCATGGACGATCTCCCGGTTCCGGCTGATCAAGCTTGATTTGTCCATATGTCTTCTTGGTCCATGTTATGTGTTTTAAGTTAAACGGTTAATTGGTCATTGGCATCCAGGTAGTTCAATTTTCTCATCATCCCATAATGGGATTCAATGATTCTGTCAACCTGTTTTTCGGTCAGATGCGCCCGCCAGTCCCCCACAATGCCTTTCCTGAAAAAAGATTTGCAGTTTTGGGGTTTTTCATTGAAACTGTTTTCCTTTTCCTGATTCTGCAGCCTGTCAAAACTGCAGGTTTCTATGGCGGCCCGGATCTCTTCATCGGATTTATCCAGTTTAAGGAATTGAACCGCCCGCTTAAAGGTTGCAAACGCTTCCAGTTTCATATCTTCATACCTGATAACGCAGACAGAATTGGGAGAATCCAGCCAGGATGCGGCATGGCTGCTCCAGGTCAAATGGATCTGCCGAAGCTGGTTGGGCAGGTTTTTGATGCCCCTGCACAGACAGAACTCCTTATTGCATAGATTTTCCACGGCCCGATCAATGCCCTGGGAATTATGATTGGCAAAGGACACGGCAACATCCAGGGGGTTCCGGACCAGGTAGATCACAACCCGGGTCACTTCGGTTGGAAACATCCATTCTCCGGCAGAGGTTTTTGTATAGGCATCATGGACTTTCATGAACATGGGTTCTTCCAGGGAAGCGGCCAAATGCCGGTAGACATCCGGCCGCAGCCGGTCGGTTTCATCCAGAGTCAGATCTGAGGCCTCAAGGCCTGCATGTTCTTCAAATATGCCCCGGCTGCTGGCAATGGGGGTGCTGTAAAGGTCATTGATATCCGGGGAGGTGATGGTTTCTTCGCGGATGGTGTTCAAAAAAACGCGGAACCATGTATTTCCGGATTTAGGATAGGAGGCCAGCCAGACAATCCTTGCCGTCATGTCAGCATATCCTCCTCCACCCGGTCGACATAGGTATCAAAGCTGTCTGGCCGCTGGGGACGCATGATGGTGGACATGGGAAGATGGGCCATCTTCACGATCACGTGAAAGAATTCCTTCTCTTTTTTCAATCCCTTGGCATAGGGGGGACGGTACATATTTTTTTTCACAATATTGAACCGATCCCGGCTGTCGGTTTTTTCGATGGTCAGCAGCTCATCCTTATTGTGCACGGCCAGATGGTAAATTTTGTGCACCGGGCAGGGCCCTGATTCCGGTTTCTCTGTAAAATCCACATAATACTTATTGAATGCATCCCGGATCCGGGGATATTTGTCCTTGGAAAGCTGGTTGTAGGCCAGTACGTCCTGCCAGAGTTTAAACTTTGTATATCCCGGATAGGTGTACAATTGATCCTCCAGAATCCTGACCGGAGCCACATCATCGGTGATGGCCAGGTACCCCCGACATTGAAGGGCATGAGCAAGGGTCGATTTGCCGACTCCGGACACCCCGGCAAACAGCACGGCTCGCCCATTGACTCGCACAGCAGAGGCATGCATGGGGATCAGGTTACGCATATACAGGACCGCCCCCATCACGCTGCCCAAAAAATAGACCGAAACCATATCCGGATCATCATAATAATTTTTATCGACAATCACCTCATTGCCGTTTTTGACGTAAAACCGGACCCCCAGTTCTTTGTGGAAAAATAAAAATTCGTTTTCACCCATTGTGGTGCACACATTTCTCACTGCCGGTTCCCGGGTCAGGCCCTGGGGCGTCTCCCCCAGCCGGACCCTGACGTCGCAATCCGTAAATTGTTCATCATGCCCGGTTAATGACCGCATCGGTATATCCGAAACGATTCGTTGGTCATAGACGCAATAGCTGTAAGTCACTTTGATATTTCACTTCCTAACAAGTGGTAAGCCTCGGCATTATAAGGCCCTTAAGTTTATCATTGGTCATGGGGAGAGACCACGCCAATGGGATCTTTGTGCTGCCATAGGCCCAGCCGGTGCATCATTTCAACGGGTATCCGGGACAGGTAGATTGCTGCCCTGTGTAGCAGCTCTGAGGTTTCTTGTTCTCTCATACACGGGAAGATGCCAAAAACAGCATCTTTGAATATATCGAAACTTATTACAACAAGAGCAGGTTGCACTCAACGCTTGGTTACTGTTCTCCTGTACAGTTTGAGCAACGCTGGTCAGACATTATTACAGTTGTCTAACCTAAGCGGCCATTTATTTTCCGGGGCAGGATTCAAGGTTTCAGCTCACGGGGCAGTAGGTGTTTATGCTCTCGACGCAGAAGGGCTCAGTCTTGTTATGCACGGCTGTGTGGGAGGCGGCGTCCAGCAGTTCAAAATCAGGCGCGCTATATTGTCTCAAGGCATCCTGAGCGCGATCATCAAATTGCAATTCAGACTGAGTTTTAGTTTCCAATTTAAATTCTCCTTTTGCTTGTTAAAAGTTCCCTTATTCAGTCCCGACCCGAAGTATCTCAGCCAGTTGCCGGCATATTGGAAAAGTTGACAAAAGTCAGCTTTTGGCTGATACAGCCCTTTGAAAATACGGCCAGTTGAAGCGCAGATCCCACACATCAGCATTGGCGGAGTATCGATTCCGCCGGCAACATATCCAAGTGTAGGCCTCATCCAGTTGCTTAATTATTTTATCTGCTTCGCATCCAACCATTATAAAATTAAGATATCCCTCTGAGCTTAATTTTATCAGATTTTCCCCATAGATTTAGAATATATTTCCTTTGAAAATTAATCAAGCTTTAAATACCAAAACCTCAGGATTAATGCACTTACAAAGATGCGAGGACTTTTTGTTCTGACTTGGTGTTCAAGTGCCGGCAGGGTCTTGGTTTGTTTTGCTCGTCCCCTCCTCTACAAGAAGGGGTTTTCGCAAAGCACTCCGACCAAGAGCAGACCCCTTTTCTTTAGTTATTCCGGTAAGTCTACAACCCCTAACCCCCGCTGAGGCTGGATAGCGACTTGGCCGTTTAAAGTTTTGACGGTAATTGGATCGGCAAAAAGTTTATCCCAGTATTTATCAATCTGTTTGATCATTTTTTGATATGATTTTATTAAGGTTTTTACAACGGACAACTTGCAACTGACAAGTCACTAATGGTCAATGGCAGACTTGATAATCATATAAAGGTTTTCATCCATTAAAACATCTATAATGATAGTTGCAAGAAAAACATTAACTATCAGAAAGGAGCAAACGGATGGAACACATAGTCGGAATTGATTTACATTCAAACAATGGGTATTACGCAATAGTTGAACAAAATGGTAAGCGGGTATTTGGAAAACGCTTACCAAATGAAATGTCTATGGTCTTATCAAGTCTTGAACCTTTCAAAAAAACTACCGCAAGTATCGTAGTTGAGTCAACATATAATTGGTACTGGCTGGTGGACGGACTTATGGAAAATGGGTATAAGGTAAAACTTGGAAATCCTGCAGGTTTTGGGAGATACAGTGGCCTGAAACATGAAGACGATAAAACGGATGCGTTCTTTTTAACTGAGATGGAAAGGCTCAACATTTTGCCGCAAGGATATATCTATCCAAAAGAAGAACGGCCTGTGAGAGATATGCTGCGAAGACGAATGCTGATCGTTCAACACAAGACCAGTCACATATTAAGCTTCCAGTCACTGATGACGCGGCAGACAGGCTCAAAGATTAGCAGCGGTGCAATTAGAAAATTACATGAAAGTGATGTAAAGAATCTGCTTGATGAAGAATATCTTATTTTAACCGGACAGACAAACATAGCCATCATCCGTTTCCTGAAGGAAAAAATCAGGCATCTTGAAAAAACTGTTCTTAAAAGAGCAGAGCTAAGACCGGAATTTGAGAAATTGATGACGGTACCTGGAATAGGAATCATACTGGCTCTGACAATTATGATGGAAACCGGTGATGTCGGCAGGTTTGCTGATAATGGAAAATACGCTTCATATTGCCGTCTTGTAAAAAGTAAGCGTATTTCAAACGGTAAAACAAAAGGGAGAGGTAATTCCAAAAACGGCAATAAATATCTGTGCTGGGCATATGTGGAAGCTGCTAACTTTTCACGGAGGTTTTGTCCAGAAGCAAAGAAATTTTACCAGCGTAAACTGGCTAAAACAAATCAGGCTGTAGCAACCAAAGCATTGGCTTGTAAAATAGCAAAAGCCTGTTTTTTTATCATGCGTGATCAGGTGGGTTTTGATGTTAAAAAAATATTTGGCTGATTAAATGGCTGCTGCAGTGAGCCAGGTAAGGGGTTGGTGAAAAGCTCTTAGACTTGATTGGCAGCTGTCGCATCCTATTATATTTTTGCTATGTGCTTGTGATCATTAACTTATTTCGCCTGTGCCATGAGCCACAAAGGTCTGGACTTTAAGAGCCATAGATTTGTTACCTTTTTGATTGGACATGGTACGGTACAGAATGATTTCTGGGGCCTGTTTTTAGGCCGGGGTTTGTCAATAAAAACAACGATTTATCGTTGCATGGCAAATCTGGATCCAGATGGATGACTGAGCGGGATTGTTAACACCTGACTCAAAGAAAAGAAGTAACTGGTGCAAAATAAAGAACTGATCTTGAGCGGTATAGTATTTTAAACAACTCAAAAAATATAAATTTAAGTTTTTTTGAACAGGAGAAATTTATCTATTGACTTGTAACCTTTAATGGATGACTTGTAACCCTCCATTTAGACGTAATAGCTGTAAGTCACTTTGATATTTCACTTTCTGACAAGTGGTAAGCATCGGCATTAGACGGCCCTTAAGTTTATCTTTGGTCAAGGGGTCCATGCAAATGGGAATTTGTGCTGCCATAGGCCCAGCAGGTGTATCATTTCAACGGATAGCCGGGGAAGGTAAGGCGCTGCCCTGCGTAGCAGCTCTGAGATTTCTGGTTCTCTCATAGGCTGGTGGCAGAGGCCAATGCCCACGTCCCCTACCGGGCCTTTTGATTTCTGCCTTGTCCGGTAGGGCCGACACCCTTTATCGGGTCCCCAGTTATGAGCTCGCTACCGAGGAACGTATCGGGATGAGGGGTGCGAATGCGGTGGCAGGGTCGATCTGCCCGGTCAGCTGGGGCCGTAGGGGTGAAGGTGGTCGAACTCAGAGTGAGAAATGGCCTTACCAGTAGTGCCGGTAGGTGCGTCCAGCAGCTCAAAATCAGGTGCGCTATATTGTCTTAAGCCATCCTGAGCGCGATCATCAAGTTGTAATTCAGGCTGAGTTTTGGTTTCCAATTTAAATTCTCCTTTTGCTTGTTAAAAGTTCCCTTATTCAGTCCCGACCCGAAGTATCTCAGCCAGTTGCCGGCATATTGGAAAAGTTGACAAAAGTCAGCTTTTGGCTGATACAGCCCCTCCAGAATTCTGCCTGCAAACTTTTTGATACTTTGAGTCGATATGTCGATCTTGTTTGGTCGGATATGGTATCCAAGAAAATCAAAACCTTTTGATGTTTTTCCTATGGCCGTTTTTTCCCTTGCCATACTCAATTTGAGTCTGTCAAAGGCCTGATACAGACCTTTGACAATACGGCCAGTCTGATGGCGTGTCCGGCACAGAATAAGGATATCATCCATATACCGGCTGTATTTCAGATGCTTCTTTTTTTCAAACCCACAGTCCAGTTCGTGGAGGTATAGTGCCCCAAGGACAGGTGAAAGGGATGATCCCCTGGGTATTCCCCGGGTTGCCTGAGTGTATTGCCCTCTGCAATAGGTGATTCGATTCAAAAATGAATGAATCAGGGAGATGTAAAGGCGGTTTTTAATGTGCTTCCGGCATATCTCCAGGATGGTGAGGTGATCCATTGATGCGTAATAGGATTTAACATCGGTTTTGATAAAAAACCTATAGTTCGGGCAATGCCAGCCTATGGATCGGATTGCCGCTTTTGTCCCGCCCCGGTTCTTAAAGTGGTAACAGCATCTGGATATAACCTGAGATAAATCTTTGGTTAATGCCAGGGAAAGGGCTTTTAGGACAAGTGCATCACGAGCTGACCACATCTCAATCCATTTTCCACCGGACCAGAAGGTCGATACAGGATCAAAGTCATAGGTGTTCGTATTGAGCTGCCTGATTATTTCCATTTTCATATCCGGCCAGTTGAAGCGCAGATCCCACACATCTGCATTGGCGGAGTATCGATTCCGCCGGCAACATATCCAGGTGTAGGCCTCATCCAGTTGCTTAATTATTTTATCTGCTTCACATCCAACCATTATAAAATTGAGATATCCCTCTGAGTTTAATTTTATCAGATTTTCCCCATAAATTTAGAGTATATTTCCTTTGAAAATTAATCAAGCTTTTAAATACCAAAACCTCAGGATTAATGCACTTACAAGTTTATCTTTGGTCATAGGACCACGTAAGGGGACCATCGTGCCGCCACAGGCACAGTCGGTGCAGCATTTCAACGACTTCCCGGGACAGGCATGTCTCTGCACTGACCAGCAGCTCAGAAATTTTCTATTCTCTCATATACTGGCGGCAGCCGCTAAAAGAAAATGGAACACGTGAGGATGTAATAAATTTTTTGATAATACATGACCTTTTACATTGACAATGAAGATTAATAAGATCGAAGGTAATAACGAAAAGCAATGTGATATGTAAATTAATGATTATTTGAGTATGGGATATAGGTTACCATGCTATTAAAAGGAGTTAAATTGTGTACAATCGTAGCAACTAGGTTTAGCTGGGGCCTACCCAAGGGGCGTCTTCCACGCTTACGGTATCTTTTCCGCCAGTAGAGTCCCCAGAGGTCAGTTGTTCAAAATCAGGCGCGTTATATTGCCTCAATGCATCCGGAGTGCGATCATCAAATTGTGATTCAGGCTGAGTTTTAGTTTCCAATTTAAATCCTCCTTTTGCTTGTTAAAAGTTTCCTTATTCAGTCCCGACCCGAAGTATCTCAGCCAGTTGCCGGCATATTGGAAAAGTTGACAAAAGTCAGCTTTTGGCTGATACAGTCTCTCCAGAATTCTGCCTGTGAACTTTTTGATACTTTGAGTCGATATGTCGATCTTGTTTGGCCGGACATGGTATTCGAGAAAATCAAAACCTTTTGATGTTTTTCCTATGGCCTTTTTTTCCCTTGCCATACTCAATTTGAGTCTGTCAAAGGCCTGATACAGCCCTTTGACAATACGGCCAGTTGAAGCGCAGATCCCACACATCAGAATTGGCGGAGTATCGATTCCGCCGGCAACATATCCAGGTGTAGGCCTCATCCAGTTGCTTAATTATTTTATCTGCTTCGCATCCAACCATTATAAAATTAAGATATCCCTCTGAGCTTAATTTTATCAGATTTTCCCCATAAATTTAGAGTGTATTTCCTTTGAAAATTAATCAAGCTTTTAAATACCAAAACCTCAGGATTAATGCACTTACAAAGATGCGAGGACTTTTTGTTCTGAGTTGGTGTTCAAGTGCCGGCAGGGTCACTACGCCCGCGGAGCTTTAGTGAAGTCCCTTACCCTGACAGCGCCGGATTTGGGCTGTAATCTCAAAAAGACCAGGCTCAATCTTTTATCATATTCTCTATTGGATAATGGTCAGAACCCCCGAAGGGACAACGATAATGTCACCCGGAACGGCAATTTCATTCCTAAACAAATTCTTTTTCTGGACATAATTGAGGACCATTCCGTTTAACCTTTTAATAAACGCCTTTTTGATATCACCGTTATTCACCTGTAAAAATAATTCTATGCGACTGCAAGAGCAAAAAGAAACGACCCAGGCAGCGGACCCGGGGCGGAATGTAAAAGAAAAACTTTCTAATGCAGTTGATCAACTGCATACTGAAAATTATATAATACAATATTTTTTTCTGGGTTCAAAAGTTTTATTGGCCGAAAAAAGTTGAAATAAAAATGGACGGCCATATCAAGCACCGGATTTTATATACCGCCCAAATCAAAACCAAAAAAAATATTATCTTTTTCATGGGGTTCCACTGCAAAGAAAATTCTTTATTTTTTTCTCGCAGTCTCCAGTTGACCGATAAGGTCATCAATCTGATCATCTATTTCAGCTGCTGATACCAATTCATGGCCTGTTACAAACCGTTTTCCTTCCTGCTGGCATACTGCTATTCTTGATTTTTGATCTACTTGAAATAATAATAGTAACGACTGAGCCTGTAAGACCAGGCAGAAAATATCCGAGGAATTTCAAAAAAAAGAGGGGCGTTTTCAGAACTGCTATAAACCTGTTCGCTAAAGTTAATGACATTGCCATCGTAGTATTTAAAAAAAGGCTAAGATGAGGACCAAAATAACAGAGTTTAAAATCACGAATTATCCGTCGTTGCGGATGCATCCTCGTACATTTTCATATGAAAGAATTTGAAGGGAACCCGGACACCAGATAATAACCAATTAACCCAGCGCCGGTTAATAGTGGTTGCCGAAAATGAAAGCACAACCGGTATTATGTGATACCCCGGAAAATCAAACCCTTTTTCAGCCCTGCCGATAAAAGTTTTGTCGGGGTGTTTCTCTAATTTTAGCTCTGACAGAAGATCGTTAACTATCTTTACTATTTTCCGGAGTTTCCATCTGCTTGGGGCCAGGATTTCTAAGTCAGACTAAGAAGGTCAAGGTAGTATCGCGTATATTCCCCTAACGCGCAAGAGCCTGCCGGTTTCCGGGTGAAGATCTTCCTGAACCCAGCCGGATCGCAGTTTAATGTCACAGCCAAGCCCGAAATAAAAATCACCGTTCAAAAACTCGAATGAGCGGCTAAATGTGGAGGCAGTAAAAGTGAGAATCTCGGTCCACTCCTTCATATCCCGGCTTCCAAGCACAACGGTCCGAATTCCTTCCTTTGTTACAGGACCTTGCAGAAGAACAAAAACAACCCCGTCTCTAACCAGTATGTCCCGAGGGATAGTTGTTTCAGGTAATCGGATACGGCTTGTCCGTATATCACTGCTGACAAGGGAATCAGCCCGATAAAGCCCGAACGCTCCTTGGCTGCCTGAACCGAAATAAAGGGCGCTGTCTTTGAACTGTACTGTCCGGTTGATCACACAGGCGCTCCATATAGCTTCTTCTGTGTCAGGAAACAAAAGCCCTGCAGTGAGATCTGGTCGTCGCAAGAAATTCTCACCCGTAAGCTCCAGTTCATAAACCGGAGCGTGGTATTTTTTCCGGTGATGCTTTGAAATCCACTTTTCTGTCCCAGGACCTGGAAAGATATCCACTGCATAGACAAGGCCCCCGACATGAAGGAAGGCATAAATATTGAATCCTCCCAAAGACAGGAAACTCCAGGAAACACCGTCATCCCTGGAAACTGCCACGGCAGATCCATACCCCTTGAAATCCACATACCAGGGAACAGTAGATGTTGCTTTAAGGCCTACGTACAGACGGCCAGCATGACCTGTTAAAGCCAAAGTATGAATGGCCCGGGGGATAGTGCGTAGTTTTCGCCAATGCCCGCGTGCTTCACGTCGATAGAGGTTGCCCAGTTCCCAACTCTCCCTTGGATCGGCTCCGGGGATGTAAAGCACTCCGGCAATGACCTCAAATCGACTGACCTCCTCGTCATTGACTTCTCCTTCGTGTACAATTGTCCTCCTGGCCGGGTCCCAAGCCAGTATCGGTACAGGTCCTGCATTGGGCGCCGGACCCAGATTGTCCCAGTTCCCTCCACCGATATAGAGACGTCCTTCAAATGCCTGAAGGTCCCAGATATTACGCGCATAGATGGCTTCCCCTCCCGGATAACGATCGGCAAAGGGGATGCCGAGGGATTCCACATGGGATGTCACGTCCGCGGCATAGACCATCGAAGGCACAAGATAATAGGAGATCAAAAAGAGAAATAAACCAAAACGTATACCCAAGGATTCCTGCAATCCCTTTCTCAGTAGTCTCAAGGTCTGTTCCATGTCTTTCCTCTTTGATAAGCCGATAACCGCGGGCGGGCAGTGTATCTTGGAGAGAAAGAAGCAGTGCCATCGCAGCAGAAGCAGAAGCCGCTGCTTTCACAGGTCCTGTTCTACACCCTTTTCATGTGTCATATTTCCCCCTTTGATGGGAGACATCCAACACCTGAAGAATTGATTGCAACGAAAAAAAGCTATCATGTCCTTATAGTCTGGCTATTTTAGCAAGCCTCCTGTAATAATCCGGGGCATTGTGATCTCCCATCCAGTGTTGCCTTCCAGTAAAAAATATCCGTCAGGAGCCACCACAAAGTCCCAGGCAATGGCATAATGATCACGAAACAAACCCGTGGGCATTGACAGCGCTCTTCAGCATTTGCTTCCAAAACGGAATCATACGTCCGTTCATTTTTGCATAGACCTGATCATAGTGTTCTCGAACAGATAAAGCAAGGATGTCTATGAGATGTGTTTTTATTTTTCCTGTTATAAGATCAATGGGTAAAATCACACGAAAAGGGAAGTTTAATTAAAGGTTTAGCTCCAATTTTACGACCTTAATTCCCAAAGGGGCAAAAAGGTTGTTGGTTGCAAATCGAAGATTTCTCATCCCTGTGCTTTTCTGAAGAATGGCTGATAGGAGATAAGTTGCACCATTATCTATGTAGGTCATACAAAAGATTCAAAAGTATTATTCAAATTTTTTAAAAAAAAAGTATTAATATCCTGGCATGGGCCAAATGGTTTTCGACTTAGCCTTGGAAAAATTAGGGACACTTCCCTATTTATAGGTCTTTAGTGTTTTTCCCCACTTTTTATTCCTGTGTTTTTATCTTTCCCGGGGTTTTATTTATTAAAGGTGCGATAAATTTAATTTCCGAAAACCGTTATGCAGTTTCTGCTGTCAGACTGAAGTGAGATATTGTCTTGTCTTTATTTACTCTTTCAATATCCATCTCTACCCGGCTGTGGCCCTTTTTGATTTGTTTTAAAAGGCATTCATTTGTGCCACAAATCTTGTAATCTAAAAGGTCGTCACATTTCTTACTGATGATGTCCGTTTTGCCAACTGAAAGAATATTTGAAAGGGCATCATTTATTCTCAGAATCTCCCTTTACTTGTTAACGATCCACATTCCGTCACCCGCAGCATTATACATCTGGTTCAGCGCCAGGTAAGTCAGTTCCGACTCAATAGCCATATAGTTTGAGCGTTCCAGCGTTTTTTCAAGCTCAAGACTTGTTTGCTCTATTTCCTCATTGAAATTTCGGAGTTTTTCTTCTGCCTTTTTATGTTTTATCCCCAGTTCATTAAAGCTACTGACTTTTGTGTGCAAAAGTTTTATTTCCCGAAGAAGCTGTGTCTTTGTTTTATGAATACCCCGCATTCTTTTTTTGTCCTAATATGAATTGAAATTTAAGCTTTAATAAGAGATTTATAAGAGTTGTTAATATCTTTTCAGGTTATTTATTAACATATTATTATTATTATATCAGATGTCCAGCTCTTTTTTTTTGTTAATTAAATGCAGTTACTTAATTTAAGTTTTTAATAAAATAGAAATGAATTTTTTAACGTCAAGAGGTTTTAATAAACGTTATTTTACTGCTTTTTTAATAAATTTTGTTCATTTCCGGATCTTTCAAGCTGCTGAATATATGGCACAATATTAATTTCAGTATAAATGTAATGCAGACATGGATGATTTTGCTGCCGGATTTACAGGGCGGCAGCTGTTTTAAAAGTTGGGAATAAATGGATGTTTAGGTGGCTTTTAGGCTTTGACATAATTAAATATCTGTTCTATAGCATGAATAGAGAGACAACATAAAAGTTTATTCCGGCAAGAGTGTTTTAGAGGATGTGTGTTTAAAAAGGGAGACCCCATGGAAGAAAAGAGAAGAATTTCAAGGATTCCAAGAGAACTGAATGCAAGGTTTTATGCGGAAGGTGAAAATGAGGCAAGAGAATGCACCATTGTTGAACTTGGCAAGAAAGGTTTAGGCCTAAGACTTCATTTTAAGGAAAAAATAGATTTCGGGAAAAGTCTTTTTATTGAGATAGATCATCCACAAAAAGAGGTTCCGGTTAAGGCAGAAATAATTGTGATGTGGAGAAAACGCAAATATGTGGGGTCTGAATATATCCATATGATTGGCGGAGAATTCGGGAATATAAGTGAAGAAGAAATTGATTGCTTAAGGGATGAAAGCTTTAAAGTAGAGAAAAAAGAGGGCAGTATATTTTGAAAGATTAAGATTTCTTGTCTTCTTCGGGGTTTGAAACCCTCGTTTTTAGACGAAGAATGATTGTTTATGTATTTTTTCCTATAACAGAGAGGATATTTATCTTCTCAGGAGAATTTTTTTATGTTTTTGTTTTCCCTTTAGTCCGCTTCAGCGGGATACTGAATCTACCGGCTTGTAGACGGCGGTAGTTCCTTTTTTTATGTTTTTCTCTCAAAAAAGTAAGTTTATTTAAGGATCGTCAACAAAATCTGTGGGTAACTTTTTAGTATTTATTATAGAATGCAAAGTTAAAACAGTTGGTTATCAATATAAATACGCCGACTTTTCTTAGCGTTAATTTTTATTGAAGAACCTTATTTAAAAGATAAACAT